>OIWP01001421.1_pt1 | contig 29464 bp, 25 predicted proteins | sample 1587661 | NCBI WGS metagenome assembly OIWP01 (sample SAMEA3888899, study PRJEB22519) | human gut metagenome | biome: human gut; feature: human-associated habitat; material: faeces | place: Denmark | collected 2010 | reverse complement strand
ACGATATGGGAACTGAAGTCTTTCGCAGCTTTTATCGGACCTCCTTTTTCAGCTTGTGCAGTATTATGAGTTAAACACCTAACTGCTTAATGGACTGCATTCTTGCTGTATTATCATCAACCTTGCTTTTTCTTGCTGCGTTTACTTTATAAAAATTCATATTATGAAAGCAAAGATTATTTTCTTAGGACTAATTACTTTATATTGTAGCTGCCAAGAAGCAATAAGAAAAGGACGACCTTTTCCTGAAGTAAATACAGATAGTGTAACGGTTATTCCAACCGATGAGGAACACGCGGAAGTAATAAAAGTATCGGATAATGTAAAAAGTAAAGTCTTATCTTCCGAACTAATAGAGGACTTCTATTACATTCCATTGGAAACGACTGATGAATCATTATTTGCATATTGCAATAACTTGGAGTTTTATGAGGATAAGATTTATTTGTTTGATAGGTTGGGTGCGGAAAAATTGTTTATATTCGACAAATATGGCAAGTTCTTGAATTATGTAGGAGATAAGGGCGGTGCTTCCTACGAATTTTATGCTCCTAAAGCATTTGCCGTTAATAGGACTAATAAGCAATTTGTCATCTATGACAATCAAAAACGTAAATGGATGGTATTTACGGATAAGGGAGATTTTATTACTTCGTATGATGTTAACTTTAGAATGAAAAGTTGTTTTCAGATATTTCCAAATGGAGAATATGTCTCCTTTACTGATGCAGGCGACCGAAATTATCACTTAGGGAAATACGCTGATTATAAAGTTCTCTATACGGACACATTAGGCAGACTATTGAAAGCAGCTTACACCTTCCCCGAAAAAGTTTATACTACGATTGTTTATGATCCGTTAATTTGGGCAAATGATGAATTGTTGTATTTCTCGTTGTATAGGGATAAAGTATATACACTGAAAGATTCTATTTTTGAGATGAGATATAAATTCGATTATAGCGATTTCAGTCCGTTTAAAGAAAAAGACTTGGAGGCTTTCGAAAACTATGAGGACTTTTATCGGTATTGTTCTTCTCATACTTATTTATCCGGTTTTGCTGAAAACAGCACGCACCTATTTCTTAAAACTTCAAGTGAAGATGGGAAAGATTTTGTATCTTTTTACGACAAACGAAGTAAAAAAATGATCAGCTGGTATTACATTTATTACGATATGGATTTTGCCTTAGAATTTATGAATAATATATTCAGCTATAAAGACTATTTTGTGGCTTTAGTGGAACCGGAAACATTGAAAGGTTTAAAGAAGCATATAGAAACTACAACGCATTATCCGATGAAAGAGGAAAACCGGATAATGATAGAGAGCTTGAAAGAAGATGATAATATGGTGTTGGTATTCTTTAAAGTAAAGACGTTATGAAGAAAGTAAGTATAGCTAATATTATCATATCCATCATAATTGTCATTATAGCTGGTGTTTTATTCTACAATAATCGATACAATATAAGCAACGACATGGATAATACAGAGATGTATGTGATGTTAAGAAATATGGAAGTTAATGCCAATACACAATGGCAAGAATTTCCAGACAATAAAAAATTACAGAATGATAGTCTATCCTTGTTTATAAGGAATTTAAAGACTCCTACTTTAATGCTTCGAATCAAGGAGACGAGTTGCCAATCATGTATATTCAATGAGTTGGATCGAGTTAGGGATTTAATAGAAAATGGTGTAAACTGTATTATCTTGACAACGTATAATAATCCTTCCATAGCAAGAAAAATTCTATGCACAAAAGGATGCAAAGACGTTACATTTTTTAATATATCCTATGATTGCATGTATGAATGGTATGTGGAACAATTAGAAGTTCCTTATTATTTTGTTTTACATCCGAATAAAAAGGCATCTGACTTTTTCTTACCGGAAAAGTCGAAACCTGATATAACGGATTCCTATATCAAAAGTATTGCTCGAATATGTTCGGTGAATGGAGTCTCAATTAACAATAAATACAAATAACATGAAAAGAACAAACTTACTACTCCTATCCCTTTGTGCGTTAGGATTGATATTTACCAGATGTGATTTCAACTGGAATTTTTCACGAAAATACACAATTGCCATAAAACAACCGGATCAAGCATATATTCAATCTGCTGAATTGGATTCTATCTGGAAATCAAGTTATGAATATGCCGTTTTAATTCCTGAAGATACTACTATAAGTACTTATTTTCATTTGATAGAAGCCTTGAACAGCAATCAGCCATATAATTGCACCAATACTCTTATTATTTGCCATACAAAGGATACGGCAAGCATGAAAGAGCTGGCTCCGGGCTATGCTTTATATATATCCGATTTCATAGCTAAAGAGGGTATGTGCAATAAATCTTGTTATTTTAACATACATAAAGATATAAATAAATATCAGATAGAAAAAATAAAATGCGAATTCTAAAAGGAACTATTCTACTGGTTTTCGTCTGTGTATTTATCCGTATCGCGGTTGGCAAGCCGTGTGTGGTTCCATCCGGTAGTATGGAACCCACTTTGCTTTGCGGAGATCGTTTATGGATAAATAAGTTGGCATACGGAGGACGACTCCCGAAACGTTGGGCAGATATTCCGTTGCTCAATGTATTCACATGGATTCGACCGCTCCGTATAGCAGATGAACAGAACCATTGGAAGTATTTCCGCTTGCCGGGTTTTACCCAGCCACAGTTGGGAGATATTGTGGTGTTCAACAGCCCTATGGATGAGCGCGTATGGCTGGTAAAACGTATCACCCATATTATACCACAAGGCGATACTTTAGCCATTAATAAAGAAACACTAAATTCTTATCGCTCTTTAATTATTCGGGAAGGAAGTTCTATTGCGAAATATCGGAATCGTATCTTCATCAATGGCAAATGCGATTCGCTTTATATTACAAAGCATACGTTCTACTTTATGGAAGGTGATAATCGGGATAATTCGCACGATAGCCGTTACTTCGGTTATATTTCGGAAGATGCAATCGTCGGAAAGTTCGATAGAGTGCTGTATTCCTTTGATTCGGATAAATGCGGTTGGAAATCGATTCGTTGGAAGAGGATATTTGAGAAGTTATAAACGAATATGTGAGTCTTCATTGGCATAAACATTCGAAATAGGCTATGTAAATAGAGGCTACCGATTGCTATGTGCCGGATACGGCGGAGCTATTAGCTGTTTTACGGCAATCGGGGTTTGAATTTGACCAGGCGATTCATTACCGGAAGCGGAATTTTCTACATGTATCACTAAAGAAAACCGGTACGAACCGGATGCAGGTACTTTTGCGTCTTTTGGTTCTGGTATTCTTGTTATCGGGGTGTGGGGGAAACCGGAAAAGCCAGAGGCGGGAGGTGGCAACTTCTATGGATTCTGTCCGATTTTCTTCATGTGAGACGAATTTGAGGAAAAGGGATATTCATTTGACCGATACGGCAGTGTGGAATTTGCACCGGGTTGTTTATTTCGTTCCGGACAGTACCGGTAGGCAATACCCGAAAACTGTCACCTCTTTGCAGATGGATTACCGGAGGGCACTGGCCGACACCGGGAAAGTGATGGTGCGAAAACAAGATGAATATGCCGGATAGCAGGTAAAAGTTGCCGAAATCCGGATGGAATCCAGCCGGAAAGCTCGTTCGCCAGTATACTTTATCTATGGAGGAATACTGTTGTTTGTCGTGGTCCTCTTTTTGTATAAAAGGTTGCGGAGCAGAAACTTTTTTCCTAAAAGTTCTGTTTAACAAAAAAAGAATGCTAAATTTGCATCCTGATTAATTTTTAGGAATTTATAGTGAACAGATTATGATAAAGATTACATTTCCGGATAATTCCGTAAAAGAATATGCCGAAGGAACGACTGCCATGCAGATTGCGGAAAGCATCAGTTCCCGTCTGGCACAGGAAGTTCTGGCTGCGAGCGTGAATGGTGAGATTTGGGACTTGACCCGTCCGATCAACCAGGATGCCGCCATCAAACTTTTCAAGTGGGAAGACGAGGAAGGTAAGCATGCATTCTGGCACTCCAGCGCTCACCTGATGGCTGAAGCTTTGCAGGAGTTATATCCCGGCATCAAGTTTGGTATCGGACCGGCTATTGAAAACGGATTCTACTATGATGTGGATCCGGGTGAAGCAACAATCAAAGAAGGTGATTTCCCTGCTATCGAAGCAAAAATGCTCGAACTGGTAGCGAAGAAAGAGGAAATCAAACGTCAGGACATTTCGAAGGCAGATGCCCTGAAAATGTTCGGTGACAGAGGCGAAGAATATAAAACAGAACTTATCAGCGAATTGGAAGACGGTAAGATCACAACCTATACGCAGGGGGCGTTTACCGACCTGTGCCGTGGTCCGCACTTGCCGAACACTTCTTATCTGAAGGCTGTTAAAATAATGAGTGTTGCCGGTGCTTACTGGCGTGGTGACGAAAAGCGTAAACAGTTGGTTCGTCTGTATGGTATCACTTTCCCGAAGAAAAAGATGCTGGACGAATATCTGGCATTGATGGAAGAAGCCAAGAAACGTGACCATCGTAAGATTGGCAAAGAACTGGAGCTGTTTACGTTCTCTACGGCAGTGGGAGCAGGGCTTCCGTTGTGGTTGCCGCGTGGCACGCAGTTGCGCCTGAAACTGGAAGACTTCCTGAAACGTATCCAGAAGAAATATGGTTACCAGCAGGTAATGACTCCGCATATCGGTGGCAAGCAGTTGTATGTGACTTCCGGCCACTACGCTAAATACGGTAAGGATTCGTTCCAGCCGATCCATACTCCGCAGGAGGGTGAAGAGTTCTTGTTGAAGCCGATGAACTGCCCTCATCACTGTGAAATATTCAAATCGTTCCCGCGTTCATACAAGGACCTACCTCTGCGTTTCGCGGAGTTCGGGACTGTGTATCGTTATGAACAAAGCGGCGAGCTGCACGGTTTGACAAGAGTACGTGGTTTTACGCAGGATGATGCCCACCTGTTCTGTCGTCCCGATCAGCTGAAAGACGAGTTTTTGAAGGTGATGGATATTATCTTTATTATCTTTAAGGCTTTGGATTTTGAAAACTTTGAAGCACAGATTTCTCTGCGCGACAAGGTAAACCGGGATAAATATATCGGTTCGGAAGAAAACTGGGAGAAAGCCGAAAGCGCTATCATCGAAGCTTGTCAGGAAAAAGGCTTGAAAGCCAAGATTGAATATGGCGAAGCTGCTTTCTACGGTCCTAAACTGGACTTTATGGTGAAAGATGCCATCGGTCGCCGTTGGCAGTTAGGTACGATCCAGGTTGACTATAACCTTCCGGAACGCTTCGAACTGGAATATACGGGTGAGGACAATAAGAAACACCGTCCTGTTATGATCCACCGTGCACCGTTCGGCTCTATGGAACGTTTCGTTGCCGTGCTGATCGAACATACGGGTGGTAAGTTCCCGCTGTGGCTGACTCCGGACCAGGTGGCGATCTTGCCGATCAGCGAGAAGTTCAACGATTATGCTTATGAGGTAAAACGTCAGCTCGAAGCCGAAGATCTGAGCGTTCTGGTTGATGACCGTAATGAGAAAATCGGTCGTAAGATCCGTGATACAGAATTGAAACGTATCCCTTATATGCTCATTGTTGGAGAGAAAGAAGCAGAAAATAATGAAGTTTCTGTAAGAAAACAGGGCGAAGGTGATAAAGGTTCGATGAAAATTGCTACCTTTGCAGCGCTTTTGAATGGCGAGGTAGAGGAAATGATGAATCGCTGGCAAAAAAGTAATGATTAAATAACTAATAACGAGGAGAATAAATCTTTTTGAATGAAGAATGACAATCTGAAAGAACAGTATAGAATCAACGAACGTATTCGTGTTCGTGAAGTTCGTTTAGTAGGTGATAACGTAGAACAGGGAGTTTATCCTACTTCTCAGGCATTAAAGATGGCTGAAGATCAAGGGCTCGATCTGGTTGAAATTTCACCGAATGCTGCGCCCCCCGTTTGTAGAATTACTGATTATCAGAAATTCCTTTATCAACAGAAGAAGCGCCAGAAGGAACAGAAGGCGAAATCTGTGAAAGTGATCGTGAAGGAGATCCGTTTCGGGCCTCAGACAGATGATCATGATTACAACTTCAAGTTGAAACATGCCAAGGGATTTTTGGAAGAAGGAGCAAAAGTAAAAGCATATGTGTTCTTTAAAGGACGTTCCATTCTTTTCAAAGAGCAAGGAGAGGTATTGTTGCTTCGTTTTGCCAATGACTTGGAGGAATACGGAAAGGTAGAACAATTGCCGGTACTGGAAGGTAAACGTATGATCATCATGCTGACACCGAAGAAAGCCGGAGCTGCCGCCGCTTCCAAACCTGCCGTTTCAAAACCGGTAGTGAAGAAGGTGGTCGTGACTCCCAAGCCCAAGACTGAAGAGTCTGAATGATAAGGAAAGAAACCACCCGCTAAAGGGTGTAAAGTTTAATAATTAAAATATATTGGAAAATGCCTAAGATGAAGACTAATTCCGGTGCCAAAAAAAGATTCGCTCTTACCGGAACAGGTAAAATCAAAAGAAAACACGCTTTTAAAAGTCACATTCTGACAAAGAAGACTACAAAGCAGAAGAGAAATCTTACTCACACAGGTTTGGTTGCCAGTGTGGACGTAAGCAACGTTAAGCAGTTGCTTGGTTTGAAGTAATCTTTTTTAATTAAGCGAGTTTTACAAGATTTTTATTAACCGAATGTATTTAGCAAATAAGATCATCCGATAGTGATGACGCTAACATTCAAAACAGATTAGTATTATGCCTAGATCAGTAAATCATGTTGCTTCAAGAGCAAAAAGAAAACGGATTTTAAAACTTACCCGTGGTTACTATGGTGCACGTAAGAACGTGTGGACCGTTGCTAAAAATACCTGGGAAAAAGGTTTGACTTATGCATTCCGTGACCGTCGTAACAAGAAACGTAACTTCCGCGCATTGTGGATTCAGCGTATCAATGCTGCCGCACGTCTGGAAGGAATGTCTTACTCTCGTCTGATGGGAGCTTTGCATGCAGCAGGTATCGAAATCAACCGTAAAGTTCTTGCCGACTTGGCTATGAACCATCCGGAAGCTTTCAAAGCAATCGTTGCTAAAGTGAAGTAATTGACATTATAGAGCAATTGGAAAAAGAGTTCCATTCAGGAGCTCTTTTTTTTATGTCAAAAGTTTGGTGGTTTCATTCCTATTGCATATCTTTGTGATAAGAAAAATGAGTTAGCCGCACATGTTCGATTGGGAAACTCATCAGTTTATTTTAATTCCGAGACACAGCTCTTGTCGTCAATGGCGGGCCGCACCCTTCGGGGCATGCTTAGCACGGCGGATTACAAAGATGGCAAAGCACTCAAATCCTGTCATACGGAGTTTGTTCATATCTACGGTGCGGCTTTCTTTACATAGGAGGATATGTCAGAACAGGCATATCCTCTTTTTTTTGTGCCCCGTCAAGCATAGTTTTAGACGGTGTAACGCTATGGGTTAGGGGAGCTAAAGCATCGTTTTTTGTTTGAAATAGGAGCTTGTCCGTTTTTTCTTCGTATATTTACCCTCCAAGAATTAAACACACTAAACTAAATATTTATGTTACTGCCAAAACAGTCTCGCAATTATGTAACCGGGCTGGCTGCCGCTTGCTCGTTGCTATTGATTGCCTGCTCTCCGGAGGAAGTCCGGCAGGTCAATCTTATTCCCAAACCGGAACAGATGACAATGACCGGAGGAACTTTCACGGTCGATAGTCTCGCGTTATTTGGCGGGCAATCTTCCCGGAATATCAAAACAGTGATCGATGAAGCCTGGTCCGGTAACCCGGAAGGTTATCAGTTGGATGTGACGCCGGGAGGAATCGACCTGCGTGCCGGTTCGCCGGACGGTCTGTTCTATGGGATGCAGACGTTACGCCAACTCTATGCTGGAGGAGAGGTCCCATGTGTTTCGATCCGGGATAATCCTCGTTTTGGGTATCGGGGATTGCATCTGGATGAATCCCGTCATTTCTTCTCCAAAGAGGAAGTGATGAAATTGCTGGATGTGATGTCTTTTTACAAGTTGAACACCTTGCATATGCATCTGACGGATGCCGGAGGATGGCGTATCGAGATAGACAAATATCCGAAACTTACTTCTGAAACGGCCTTCCGCACCGAATCTGATTGGCGGAAGTGGTGGGACGGCCGCGACCGTAAGTATCTGCCGGAAGGGACGCCGGGTGCTTACGGCGGTTACTATACGAAGGAGGACATCCGGGAGATCGTGAAACATGCGGCTTCCAAACATATAAACATAATACCGGAGATCGAATTTCCGGGGCATTCGGAAGAGGTCCTGATGGCCTATCCTGAACTGAGCTGTTCGGGAAAGCCTTACCAGAACGGCGATTTTTGTATCGGTAACGAGCAGTCGTTTACATTCATGGAAGACGTATTGGCGGAGGTGATCGATCTTTTCCCGTCCGAATATATCCATGTCGGTGGCGATGAAGCCGGGAAGTCCGCCTGGAAGAAATGTCCGAAATGCCAGGCTTTGATGAAGGAAAAAGGAATGAAGAACGTGGACGAGCTTCAGAGTTACATGATTCACAGGGCTGAGGAGTTTCTGAATTCGAAAGATCGCAAGCTGATCGGTTGGGATGAGATTCTGGAAGGCGGCCTGGCTCCGGAGGCGACCGTCATGTCATGGCGGGGAGAAGACGGTGGAATCAAATCGGCCCGGATGGGGCATGATGTGGTGATGACGCCGGGTAATTATATGTATTTGGATTTCTATCAGGCCGATCCTAAGACACAACCGTATGCCATCGGTGGCTATACGCCGATAAAGAAAGTGTATAGCTATAATCCCGTCCCGGCAGATTCGTTGACGGCGGAGGAATGCCGGCATATTTTGGGTGTGCAGGCCAATACCTGGACCGAGTATATCCAGACACCCGAACATCTGGAATATATGATGTTCCCGCGTGCCCTTGCCGTAGCCGAGATAGGATGGACGCCGCAGGAATTACGGACATGGGAAGATTTCAAACCTCGCATGAATGCTCATATCTCCAAATTGCAGGGAATGGGGATCCGTACTTTTACCCTTTCGGACGAACTGGAGGTGACCATGCAGGTCGATACCGCAGGCAGAAAGATAGAAGTTATACTGGATGCCGAGAAATATCCGGCGGAAGTCCGCTACACGACGGATGGTTCGACTCCGGTTGCATCTTCCGCTTTATATGCCGGACCGATTATCGTGAGAGATTCAGCTTATATCAAAGCTGCTATTTTCCGGGACGGAGTTCTTCAGGGAACGCCGACGGAAAAGAAAGTGGATTATCATCGGGCCATCAATAAGCCTATACATTATAATAGTAAGCTCTACGAAGGCTATATGGCTGGAGGAACGAACGCCTTGTTGGACGGCTATCGGGGCGGTCTGACTTATCTGGACGGACGTTGGCAAGGTTATTTGGATGATCTGGACTGTGTGATCGATATGGAAGAGGAAACGGACATCCATAAAGTGTCCATTCGTTTCATGCAATTGATCGGTCCGGGGGTGTTCCAGCCCGGACAAGTGGAGTTGTTGACTTCGGAAGATGGTGAAAACTTTATTTCCCGCGGGATTGTTCCGACAACGGTTCCGGCTGATGATCCGGACCTCCTGTTCCAAGAATATACGTTCGACGGTAACTGGAAAGCCCGTTATGTCCGTTTGAAAGCGCCGAGGGCGAATCCCGGTTTTATTTTTGCGGATGAGATAGTTGTTTGGTGAATTAAAAATTAAGAATTAAGAATTAAAAAATAAGAGTTGGTGTTATGAAGATGGTGTTGTTTTCTTTTCTATTGGGTTGCTGTTCTTTGCTGGTTTCTGCGCAACAGCCGGTAGATTATGTGAATCCGTTTATCGGGACAAGCAACTACGGGACGACCAATCCCGGTGCGATTTGCCCCCAGGGAATGATGAGTGTCACCCCCTTCAATGTGATGGGGTCGAAAAGTAATAAGTTTGATAAGGACAGCCAATGGTGGTCCACGCCTTATTCGGCGGATAATAATTTCTTCACCGGTTATGCGCACGTCAATCTGAGCGGTGTCGGTTGTCCGGAGATGGGAAGCCTGTTGTTGATGCCTACCTCCGGGGAACTGAATGTGGATTATCACGCATACGGCAGCGAATACAAGAACGAGGTAGCCCATCCAGGCTATTACAGTAATATCCTGACGAAATATAACATCAAGACGGAAGCTACCGCCTCCATGCGTACCGGCCTGACACGTTTTACTTTCCCGAAAGGGCAGGGGAATATCCTCTTGAATTTGGGTGAGGGGCTGACGAATGAAACCGGTGCGACCGTTCGTATGGTGAGCGATACGGAGATAGAAGGAAGCAAGCTGCTCGGTACGTTCTGCTATAACCCGCAGGCTGTTTTCCCGATCTATTTCGTGATGAAGCTCAGCAAAGCCCCCAAGCAGGCCGGTTACTGGAAGAAACAACGCGAGATGAAGGGAGTGGAGGCCGAATGGGATGCCTATTCCGGCAAATATAAATTGTACACGAAGTACGACCGTGAGATGAGCGGTGACGACATCGGTGTCTGGTTCAAGTATGATACCGAAGAAGACGAAGTGATCGAAGTAAAGATGGGTGTCTCGTTTGTCAGCATCGAGAATGCCCGCCTGAATATGAACACCGAACAGCCGGATTTCAATTTCGACAAAGTGCGTGCGGCAGCCGGCAAGATGTGGAACGACGATCTGTCGCGTGTGATGGTGGAAGGCGGGACGAACGACGATAAGACGATTTTCTATACCGCCATGTACCACCTGCTGATCCATCCGAACATCATCCAGGACGTGAATGGCGAATATCCGATGATGGAAAGCCTGAAAGTCGGCCATACTACCGGAAACCGCTATACGGTCTTATCGCTCTGGGACACCTACCGCAATGTCAGCACATTGATGACATTGCTCTATCCCGAAAAACAGCTCGACATCATCCGCACCATGATCGACATGTACAAGGAAAGCGGCTGGCTTCCGAAGTGGGAACTGTACGGACGCGAGACACTGACGATGGAAGGCGATCCGTCTATCCCTTATATCGTGGATGCTTATATGCGCGGTTTGCGCGATTACGATATCGAGACTGCCTACGAAGGGATGCGCAAGGGTGCTACTACTCCCGGAGAGTTCAACCTGCTCCGCCCGGACAATAACGACTATATGAGCAAAGGCTACGTCCCCTTGCGCGAACAGTATGATAATTCGGTTTCGCATGCCTTGGAATATTATATTGCCGACTGGAATCTCTCGTTGTTGGCAGATGCGTTGGGAAAGAAGGAAGACGCCAAGCTGTTCCGTGAGCGGGCTATGGGCTATAAGCATTACTATTGCAAGGAGTTCGGTACGCTTCGTCCCATCCTGCCCGACGGCACGTTCTATTCCCCTTTCGATCCGAAACAGGGGGAGAACTTCGAGCCGAGCCCCGGTTTCCATGAAGGAAACGCCTGGAACTACACGTTCTATGTCCCCCATGACATCAAAGGCCTTGCCAAACTGATGGGCGGTCAGAAGAAGTTTGTCGATAAGTTGCAGATGGTCTTCGACAAAGGGTACTACGATATGGCAAACGAGCCGGATATCGCCTATCCGTACCTCTTCAGCTATTTCAAGGGAGAAGCCTGGCGTACGCAGAAGCTGGTTCGCGAACTGTTGGGCAAATATTATCATAATGCTCCGAACGGACTTCCGGGTAACGACGATACGGGTACGATGTCTACCTGGGCGATCTTCTCGATGATGGGATTCTATCCGGCCTGTCCCGGTGACCTGGATTATGTTGTGACTTCTCCGACCTTCAACAAGGTGACGATCCGGCTGGACGAGAAGTTCTACCCGAAAGGCGAATTGGTGATCGAGTCCGCCCGCAAAACCCCGGAAGATATTTATATCAAAGAGGTGACAGCCGGCGGAAAGAAGCTGAAAGGGTATACGATTTCGCAAGACGAACTGGTGAATGCCGGGACATTGCGCTTTACGCTGGAAAACAAGCATTGATTTCCCCTCTCAATTTTATTTGAAATGGCATTTAAACGTTGAAAAACGGTTTCAAATTTTCTTGAAGCCGTTTTTCACTATTGAATCTCCGTTTCAATATTTCTTGAAGTGCCTTTTTAATGGTGAAAAACCGTTTCAAGAAAAATGGAGATGGGTTTCACCATTGAAAAATGGCTTCAAGAAAATTAGAAACGACTTTTCAACGTTTAAATGCCATTTCAAATATTCTTGAGACCTATAAATTATTATCTTTGCACACGTAAAAAAGAAAAACAGTTTAATCCATATTATATACAGTTTAATCCATATTATATAATGTATAGAACAAGAACATGTGGCGACCTGCGCCTCGCCGATGAAGGCTTGGTGATTACGCTGGCCGGCTGGGTACAGAAAACCCGTAAGATGGGTGGCATGACGTTCGTGGATATCCGCGACCGTTACGGTATTACGCAATTGGTGTTTAACCAGGAAGTGGATGCCGCTCTTTGTGAGAAAGCAAATAAGCTGGGACGCGAATATGTTATCCAGGTGACGGGAACCGTTCGCGAACGTTCCAGCAAAAATCCGAATATCCCTACCGGTGAGATCGAAATCATCGTTTCGGAACTGAATGTCCTGAATGCTGCCGTGACTCCTCCTTTCACGATTGAAGACGATACGGACGGGGGGGACGACCTGCGTATGAAATACCGTTATCTGGATTTGCGCCGCAACGCCGTCCGCAAGAACCTGGAACTGCGTCATCGTATGGCTTTCGAGGTGCGTAACTATCTGGATAAGCAAGGATTCCTGGAAGTCGAAACTCCGGTGCTGGTAAACTCGACGCCTGAGGGGGCGCGTGACTTTGTCGTGCCTTCCCGTATGAATCCCGGACAGTTCTACGCTTTGCCTCAGTCTCCGCAGACGTTGAAGCAGTTGTTGATGGTTTCCGGTTTCGACCGTTATTTCCAGATCGTGAAATGTTTCCGTGACGAAGACCTGCGTGCGGACCGCCAGCCCGAATTTACACAGATCGACTGCGAAATGAGCTTTGTGGAACAGGAAGACGTGCTGAACATTTTCGAAGGAATGGCCAAGCATCTGTTCAAGGTGATCCGGGGCATCGATATAAAAGAAGCTTTCCCGCGTATCAGTTGGCACGATGCCATGAAATATTACGGAAGCGACAAGCCGGACCTGCGTTTCGATATGAAGTTCGTCGAACTGATGGACATCATGAAGGGACACGGCTTCTCCGTATTCGATAATGCTGCTTATGTCGGCGGTATCTGTGCGGAAGGGGCGGCTTCTTATACGCGCAAGCAGCTGGATGCGCTGACTGAGTTTGTGAAACGTCCGCAGATCGGTGCAAAGGGCATGGTATATGCCCGTGTGGAGGCAGACGGCAATGTGAAGTCGAGTGTGGATAAATTCTATACCCAGGAAGTATTGCAGCAGATGAAAGAGGCCTTTGGTGCAAAACCGGGCGACTTGATTCTGATCCTTTCCGGCGACGATGCGATGAAGACGCGCAAACAACTTTGCGAATTGCGTCTGGAAGTGGCCGGTCAGTTGGGCTTGCGTGACAAGAACAAGTTCGCCTGCCTGTGGGTGATCGACTTCCCGCTGTTCGAGTGGAGCGAAGAAGACCAGCGCTTCTATGCAATGCACCATCCGTTTACTTCTCCCAAACCCGAAGATATTCCTTTGCTGGACAGCGATACGGGAGCCGTCCGTGCGAATGCATACGACATGGTGATCAATGGTGTCGAAGTGGGTGGCGGTTCCATCCGTATCCACGACAGCAAGTTGCAGGATAAGATGTTCCAGTTGCTGGGCTTCACCGAAGAAAAGGCACAGGAGCGTTTCGGCTTCCTGATGAATGCCTTCAAATATGGTGCGCCTCCTCACGGTGGTCTGGCTTACGGTCTGGACCGTTGGGTCTCTTTGTTTGCCGGCCTCGATTCTATCCGTGACTGTATCGCGTTCCCGAAAAACAACTCCGGTCGCGATGTCATGCTGGATGCGCCCGGACAACTGGATGATTCGCAGTTGGAAGAATTATGCCTGAAAGTAGATATTAAGGAGTAATATACCGATAGGTCGATTTGCCGGTATGCTGGTGAATGGTTCACTGGCCTATTGGCAAATTGATTTATTTATAAATTATTGATTATGTTAAGGGTTAAGGATATACTGAAAGAAATCGAACAATACGCTCCGTTGCCATTGCAGGAGAGCTTTGACAATGCAGGTGTGCAGGTAGGCGATGTGAATCAGCCGGCTACCGGTGCGCTTCTTTGCCTCGACGTCACCGAAGAGGTGGTGGACGAGGCGATAGAGATGGGGTGTAATCTGATTGTCTCTCATCATCCTTTGGCCTTTAAAGCCTTCAAATCCCTGACCGGTTCGACCTATATCGAGCGGTGCATGATGAAGGCCTGCAAGTATGACTTGGTGATCTATGCCGCCCATACCAATCTCGATAATGCGGCGGGAGGCGTGAACTTCCGTCTGGCGGAACTGATCGGGCTGGAAAATGTCCGTGTCCTGAGCCCCCAGAAAGGAGCTTTGCTGAAGCTGGTCACTTTCGTGCCGGAGGCCTATGCCGATTTGGTGAGGACGACCTTGTTCAATGCGGGAGCCGGAGCGATAGGCGACTATGATTCTTGTAGCTTCAGCCTGCCGGGGAGCGGGACTTTCCGTGCCGGCGAAGGGACGAACCCGTTCTGTGGCGAAATAGGCGAGTTGCATGTGGAGTCGGAAATCCGTATCGAAACGATATTGCCCGCTTTCCGTAAGTCGACGGTGACGCGTGCGTTGCTTTCCGTCCATCCTTATGAAGAACCGGTATTCGATTTCTATCCTTTGGATAATGCCTGGAACCAGGTCGGTTCGGGGGTAGTGGGAGAGTTGCCCGAAGAAGAGAGTGAATTGGGCTTCCTGCAACGGATCAAGGAACTGTTCCAGGTGGGGTGCGTGAAGCATTCCGCCCTGACCGGCAAGCCGATACGCGAAGTCGCTTTATGCGGGGGGAGCGGCGCTTTCCTGATCAAAGACGCAATCAGTTACGGTGCGGACGTTTTCATTACGGGGGAGGCTAAATATAATGACTTTTACGATGTGGAAGACCGGATTCTGCTGGCGGTTATTGGTCATTATGAAAGTGAAGTCTGTACAAAAGATATCTTTTATAACATAATATCGAAAAAATTCCCTACCTTTGCGGTACATTTTTCGAATGTTAATTCAAACCCGGTAAAATATTTATAGAATGGCTACAGATAAACAATCAGCTGAAAAAGAGATTACAGTTGAAGAAAAGCTTTCTACGCTGTATCAGCTTCAGACGATGATGACTGAAATTGATAAGATCAAGACACTTCGCGGCGAACTTCCCTTGGAAGTACAGGACTTGGAAGATGAGATCGCTGGTCTGGAAACACGTCTTCAGAACTATCAGTCAGAAATTAAAGATTTTGAGAATGCTGTTGTAGAACAGAAACATAAGATTACGGAGTCAACCGGTCTGATTGAAAAATATAAAGCGCAGTTGGATAACGTGCGTAACAACCGTGAGTTCGACAACTTGTCAAAAGAAATAGAATTTCAGGGACTTGAAATCGAGTTCTCTGAAAAGAAGATTCGTGAATTCGGTGAAGCGATCAACCGTAAGAAGGAAGAGATCGCCGAACTGTCCGAAAGACTGGAAGGCCGTAAGGCTGATTTGGTTCAAAAGCAGGGTGAACTGGAACAGATCATTTCCGAAACCAAGCAGGACGAAGAGAAACTGCGCGAAAAAGCAAAGAAACTGGAAGCGAATATCGAACCGCGCCTCTTGACTGCTTTCAAACGTATCCGCAAGGGGGCACGTAACGGCTTGGCTGTCGTATATGTACAGCGTGGTGCCTGCGGTGGTTGTTTCAACAAGATTCCGCCCCAGAAACAGTTGGATATCAAGTTGCGTAAGAAAGTGATCGTTTGCGAATACTGTGGTCGTATCATGATCGACCCTGAATTGGCAGGCATAGAAGAATAATCGGATGCGCGACGTTGTCCGTGCATATATAGAGAAATATCGGTTGCTTACGGAAAACCGTCCGGTTCTGGTCGGTGTAAGTGGCGGAGCAGATTCAATAGCCCTACTCACCATTTTGGTGGAGTCGGGCTATTCCTGTATTGCGGCGCATTGTAATTTTCATTTGCGGGGAGACGAATCCCTGCGTGATGAACAGTTTGTAAGGGAGTATGCCCGAAAACTGGATGTCCCTTTCCTGATGACGGACTTCGATACCCGAAAATATGCAGCCGACCGGCATCTCTCCATTGAAATGGCTGCCCGCGAGGTGCGCTATGGCTGGTTCGAAGAGCAACGGGCTGCAACCGGGGCGCAGGCTGTCGCTGTGGCTCATCATCGTGACGACAGTGTGGAAACGCTTTTGATGAATCTGGTACGTGGGACCGGCATCAGGGGAATGAGCGGGATTCGTCCGAGGAACGGTTTCGTGGTGCGCCCTTTGCTTGCCGTGAGCCGTGAGGATATCTTGGAGTGGCTTGCCGGACGCGGTTTGACGTATGTGACCGACAGTACCAACCTTTCCGATGCTTATACGCGCAATTTTATCCGCCTGCGTGTCCTTCCGCTTCTGGAGGAAATCAATCCTTCCGTGAAGGATGCGATCGCCCGTACGTCCGAACATCTGTCGGCAGCCGAAGCCGTTTATCTGCATGTGGTGGAAGAGGCGAGGAATGCCGTGGTCGAGCAAGGGGACCGCCTTTCGATTGCCGCCTTGATGCGTTACCCGTCGCCCGATGCTATTTTATACGAGTTACTCAAAACCTATGGCTTTACTCGTCCGGTGGCGGAGGATGTTTATTTGTCCCTGACGAAAGAATCGGGCAAAACCTTTTTCTCTTCTACGCACCGGTTGATAAAAGATCGGGACTATTTATTGTTATCTCCCCTTGTAAAAGAAGAGGTCCGTGAATATACACTGACCGGTGGCGAGAAAGTTTGGTCAGGTCCTGTCGAACTTTCTTTCGAGAAGATTGTTATTAAGGAAGATTTCCATATCCGGAAAGATAAAAATATCGCTTATTTCGATTACGACAAACTGGCTTTTCCGCTTACCCTGCGTACATGGAAAGAAGGAGATTGGTTTATTCCTTTTGGCATGAAAGGGCGGAAGAAATTAAGCGATTATTTCTCGGATCATAAATTCAGCCGTTTAGATAAGGAACGGACGTGGCTTTTATGCAGCGGAGGCGCTGTTATCTGGATTGTAGGAGAACGTTCCGATAATCGTTTTTGCCTGGACAAAACAACTAAAAGTGTGTTAGTTGTGAATTTTTTTCCGACAAAAAGCGAGAGTAACTGAAAATATTATTACATTTGCAAAGATTTACTCCGCAGATGTGTTACTAATGATTCAAATTAGCTCAACAATCCGGTTTTCACATGAAATTATTAATTATCAAATTATAAAAGATACAATGATTGCGTTGTACGCGTGCCGTGTCCGGTCGTGTAAGTACGTCGTTTTTATTATTCACTTCGCATTATGCAAAAATATAACATTCTAGAACTAAATGAAAAACTCCTTCCTGAGTTGCAAAGTATAGCGGAAGAGTTAGGTATTAAAAAAGTAAGTTCCCTTAAGAAAGAGGAACTTGTATACAGAATTCTTGACGAACAGGCCATTTCATACGCCGGCATCCAGGCTGAAAAGGAGAAAGAAAAGGAAGCAAAGAAAGCAGAAAGGCAGACTAAGGCTAAGAAAACAAAAGCTGCGGCTCCGAAAGGCGCAAAAGCTGATGCCAAAACGAAAGTCGCTGCTCCCGCCACACCCGTTGAAGTTTCGGTAGAAGAGGTCGCTCCGGAAGCTCCGGAACAGCCCGAACGTAAAAGACGGACTCGTATTGACAAGAAAGAAAAAGTGGCCGCGGCTGTTGTTCCTGTCCAGAAAAACGAAGAGGCAGCCGTTTCCAAAAGTCCGGTTTCAGCCAATGCTCCTGTATCCGAAACTCTTGTCCAGGTAGCTGATGCTACGGCCGACGTCCCTGCCGAAACGGTAAAACCGGCAGCAAAGAAAGTGGTTAAGAAGACTGACAAGCCTGTAGAGAAACCGTTGCTTCCTCCTGTTGTCGTGGAATCGGATAACGGAGAGCTTCCGGCCGAAATCGCTCCTGAAGTAACGGAAGAAGCGGCTGTCGTGGAAACTCCTGCCGCTTCGACTCCGTCAGACGAACCTAAACGTGTGGTATTCCGCCATCCGGACACCAAATCAGTTCTCGATCAACTTTTCCCATTCTCTTCCACACCTGCAAAACCGGAACCGAAAGCGCGTGAAGAACAACCTGCAGCCGCCCAGCAGCAGAACAATCCTCGCCAGAATAACAACAGACAGAACAACCAGAATAATCATAACAACCAGCGCAACAATAATAACAATGCTGTGCAGGAAAAACAGTATGAGTTTGACGGTATACTGACAGGTGTCGGTGTGCTGGAAATGATGCCTGACGGATATGGTTTCTTGCGTTCTTCCGATTATAACTACCTGACTTCCCCGGATGATATTTACGTATCGCAGTCGCAGATCAAGCTGTTCGGCCTGAAGACCGGCGACGTGGTGGAGGGGGCTATCCGTCCTCCGAAGGAAGGTGAAAAATATTTCCCGCTTGTCAAAGTGGACAAGATCAACGGCCGTACGCCTGAAGAAGTCCGTGACCGTGTTCCTTTCGATCATCTGACTCCGCTTTTCCCGGACGAAAAATTCATGTTGACGGCCCGCAAGTCTTCGAAAGTATATGATAATATCGCCGTACGTGTAGTAGATCTGTTCTCGCCGATCGGCAAGGGACAGCGTGGTCTGATCGTGGCACAGCCGAAGACCGGTAAGACGATGCTGTTGAAGGATATCGCCAATGCGATCGCAGCCAACCATCCTGAAGTGTATATGATTATCCTGCTGATCGACGAACGTCCTGAAGAGGTGACCGATATGGCCCGTAGCGTAGATGCCGAAGTGATTGCTTCTACTTTCGACGAACCGGCTGAACGCCATGTGAAAATTGCCGAAATCGTATTGAATAAGGCTAAACGTATGGTGGAATGTGGACATGATGTCGTGATCCTGTTAGACTCTATCACACGTCTGGCTCGTGCTTACAATACGGTTCAGCCGGCTTCCGGTAAAGTGCTCTCCGGTGGTGTGGATGCGAACGCATTGCAGAAACCGAAACGTTTCTTCGGGGCTGCCCGTAACATCGAAAACGGCGGCAGCCTGACGATCCTGGCAACGGCATTGACTGAAACCGGTTCGAAGATGGACGATGTGATCTTTGAAGAATTCAAAGGTACGGGTAATATGGAGTTGCAGTTGGATCGCAAGCTGGCAAACAAACGTGTTTATCCGGCTGTCGATATCACAGCGTCCAGCACGCGCCGCGACGACCTGTTGCAGGATGAAAACACCGTGAACCGTATGTGGATCCTGCGTAAGTACCTGGCCGATATGAACTCTATGGAGGCTATGGAATTTGTCAAGAAGCGCATGGAACAGACATTCGATAATATGGAGTTCTTGGCTTCGATGAACGGATAAGTTAGGGGATTCTCGATATTGATAAAAACGCAGATCGGGCTCGGCCTGGTCTGCGTTTTTTATATTGGATTCGAATCTCTGTTTTCTATATTTTGCAACGCTATGCACTTATAATCGTCGACCGGCATTTGTATAAATGCCGGTCGACATATTTATAAACGTTAGCCTATGCTTCCTTCCTCGGTCTTCCTCTGCGGCGTTGGTTGTTGCCGCTGCCGGAGCGGTTGTCGCTTTTCCCTTTTCCGCCGTCTTTGCGGGGGCGTCCTCTGCCACGACGCATGTTGGAGTATTTTTCGGGCTCGTATAAAGGTGTTTCGCCGAATTTGGGATCGACCGGTATTTTATAGATTTCCTTATCCAGGAATTCTTCGATGCGTTTGAATTGGAATTGTTCTTCGGTTGAAATGAAAGTGATGGCCAGCCCTTCGCCGTTTGTTCCGCGGGCGGTACGGCCGATGCGGTGCACGTAGTCTTCCGGGTCGTGGGGAATGTCGAAATTGATAACCAGCTTGATGTCGTTGATATCGATACCGCGCGAGACGACGTCAGTGGCGACGAGGATGTCTATACGTCCGTTCTTGAACTCTTTCATCACCTCTTCACGCTGTGACTGCTCAAGGTCAGAATGCATGGCTGCGACGTTGAACTTCATCCGTTTGAGAGTGGATGCCAGCTCTTTTACTTTCATTTTCGAGGACGAAAAAATGATGACACGCTGCGGACGGCTCTTTGAGAACAAGTCTTCCAATATGCGTAGTTTCTGCATGTCATAGCAGACATAGGCCGTTTGCATGATTGTTTCGGGTGGACGGGAGATGGCTATCTTGACTTCTTCCGGGTTTTTCAGGATCGTTTGGGCCAGTGTCCGGATCTTGGGAGGCATTGTGGCAGAGAACATGATGGTCTGGCAGGTTGCCGGCAGTAGTTTGTAGACCTGCATGATATCGTCATAAAATCCCATATCGAGCATCCGGTCCGCTTCATCCAGGACGAAGAAGGATACTTGCGACAGATCGACAGTGCCCAGTTTGATATGCGACAACAGACGTCCGGGGGTAGCGATCACGATATCGGCCCCCATTTCCATCCCTCGCTTTTGCTGTTCCCAGGCAATACCGTCCGTGCCTCCGTAGACGGCAACGGCGGAAACCGGGACAAAATAGGTGAAACCTTCGATCTGCTGGTCGATCTGTTGGGCCAATTCGCGTGTGGGAGCCATGATGATGGCATTGATGGCATTGGCCGGATGTAATCCTTTGCTGAGTTCATTGATCACCGGCAACACATAAGCCGCAGTCTTTCCTGTCCCTGTCTGTGCACAGGCAATAATGTCTTTCCCTTCTAAAATGACCGGAATCGTCAGTTCCTGTACTGGAGTTGTCTCCAGAAAATTCATTGCGTCAAGGCCGTCCAATACGGCCTCTTCTAAGTCCAATTCGTCAAATCTCATCTTTCATCATTAAATTCCCGGTAAAGGTAGATAATATTTGGCAATATTTGTTATATAGAACGCAGCTCTTCTTTCAAAAGAGTTATTTTTTCAAGGGAAGATTGATTTTTGTGATATTTTCCGGGGAAGATTGTGATAAAAATAAATATCTTTATACCCAAATTAGCGTTTTAAAGCATTTTGTTTATATGGGCGGCATTTATGGTGGGAAGGACATCCGGCCAATCTCACAAAAGCAAGATTCATTACATGGATTGATCAATACGATTTTGGATAAACTACCGTTAGGCGTTTTTGTAAAAGATGCAGAAGATGGTTTCAGGTATCTGTATTGGAACCGTTTCATGGAAGAAATAACCGGTATCGGTACGGAAGAAGTTGAGGGTCACAATGATTTCGAACTGAGTTTTGATGCGATCATGCCCGCAGAAGAGCGTTTAGGGCTGGATCGTGATGTCATGGAGACGGGTAGGACTATTGAATTTAGCGGGAAGATTTCTGATGCGTATGGCATCCCGAAGGATATCGAAGTCACGAAATTCCCGATTGCCTTGAGCAATGGCAAACCCCTTTTGCTGGCTTTGTGGCGTGACGTCACGGTCCGCAACAAGATGGAGAATACCTTGAGACGTTCGCAGGTACTTACTAAGATGGCCCTGCATTCCAATGATATCCGCCTCTGTTCCATATTCGTGAATCCTGACAGCAAACGGAATTATGATGATTCGGTTGTCCAGGTAAATAACTGGTTGCCGGGTAAAGAAGACGAGCTGGTCGATATTTCATGGCCTCGTTTTGCCGCGCGGGTTCATCCTGACGACAGGGAGAGACACGATGAGGCTTTTCGGAAATTATGTTCGGGAGAGATATCGGAAATGAAAATCGAGTTGCGTGTGAAATACCCGGGAATGGATCATTACCACTGGCGTGAATCGTCGGCAACCGTCTACGAACGGGATGAACGGGGAAGGGTGCTTGTGATCCTGGGATGTACGATCAACATACAGGAACGCAAAGGGCAGGAGCTGAACCTGGAAGAAGCCAAGCACAAGGCGGAGCTTGCCGATAAGATGAAGTCCAAGTATCTGGCGGATATGAGCCATGAGATCCGCACCCCGCTGAATGCGATCACCGGTTTTTCCGAATTGATGGCTTTTGCCGATTCGGATGAGGAGCGTAGGGAATATTATGAGATCATCAAGACCAATAACCTGCTGCTGATGCAACTGATAAACGATATACTCGACCTGTCCAAGATCGAAGCCGACGCTATCAGGATCAGTTATGAACCGGTCGATATAAACGGGCTGATGGATACGATATTCGCCTCTATCAAACTTCGTATGCCCGAAGGAGTGCAGTTGTTCTTGGAAAAAGGTAGCTGCACGTGCTGTTTCGGAGCCGATAGTATCCGTCTGTTGCAATTGATCAATAATCTGGCGAATAATGCGATTAAGAATACCAAGCAGGGAAGTATCACGCTGGGATATACCTGCCTGCCGGATAAATGTCTGAAATTTTATGTGAAGGATACGGGAACCGGCATTGCAAAAGATAAACTGGAGAGCCTTTTCACACGCTTCGTTAAGGTGAACGATTATGTGGAAGGTATCGGTTTGGGGCTTGCCATCTGCCAAGGGCTGGTTACGAAAATGGGTGGTTCCATGCACGTGGAATCCGAATTAGGGGTCGGTTCGACTTTCTCCTTCGTGCTGCCGTCGCATGAGGGATAAAGTGATGCATTATTTATAATATTTCTTGTATATCTTGTCGAATGTACCGTTCTTGCGTATCTGTTCCAGCCAGACGCAAATGTGCATTACGCAATGGCGGCAGCTGTTCAGGCTGTCGAGCAGGATAGGGGAATCTTTGCGGACTGCCCAGGATTGGAGTTGCGTGAAACTTATGTCTGTTTTGATATCTATTTCCGGGAGTTGCTTTTGGGAAAGGACAGCCGTCTGCTGGTCGCAAACGGCATAATCGATATCTCCTTTGGCAACCATGATGGCAAGCTGTTCCCCGGAGTATAATTCGTCTTCTATCACGTAGATCGTATCGCCGATCTCATGTCCTAAGTTTTGTAGCCTGAGCTGGGCGGGAGAATCTTTGGGGATATATAGGGTCTTACCGGCCAGATCGAGTTGGTTGCGAATGGGCTTGAGCCCGTTATTGGCCGCTTCCGTCCGTTGTATCAGGACTTGTTTGTCGAGGACGATCGGTTCGGTGAACAGATATTTCTCTTTGATCTCGCTGGTGATCGGGATATTGCGGGCAACGGCATCGCAATTGTTCTCTTCAAGCATATCGAAGCTTTCGGCCAGGCTCATCTCCAAAAATATCTGTATTTCCAGACCTGATAATTGGGCGATAGCCTGGCTCAGTTCATATTGGAAACCTTCTATCGTGTCACCTGCCACATAATACCCCGATTGATTGTATTCGGTCACCAGCCGCAGGATTCCTTCTTCTTTGATCTCCGGATAATCGCGTGGGAAGACTTCAGCCTTCGGCATGGTTTTCAGGCGCCATAACATGATCATGGTTGCTACGGCGATTATCAGCAGCCCGGTGTAGACTCCTATCAGTTTCCTCGATTTCATAAGATCAGTTGTTGAATGTGACAGCCACGCCCATTTTCAGGACGAACGGATCCAGCGGATAGTGCGCCAGCGAGAAATAGTTCGGATTGACGAACTTGGAACCCAGGTTATAACCCATCACAAAGAAACGAGCCTGTTTCAGGTGGAAGTTGACGTAGGCATTGACAAGCGGGAAATTGCCGACTTTCACTTCGTCCTGTACCTGGAACTGCTGTGTGGCCGGTTCGTAATACGGGGCGTAGTAAGAAGTGTTATAATACATATTGGCTCCCAATTGCACCATCAGCACCTTTGCTACCTTGAATTTCAGATACATATTGGTATACAGGCTGATTTGAGGCAAAGGCAGTACGCTTTTGTCGCTGCTCAGCTGGTAGGCCACTTCGTTTTCCCATCCGAAAGCGCGGTACATGACATCTTGTTTGATGCGGGCGTTTATCACTTGCAGATTCCCGCTTTTCTGTTCCGGCATTCCTTGTTTGTTGAAGAATACATAGTTCTGTATGCTTTCGACCCCGGCAGACAACTGTGTCCGTGTGGACTCCAGGTTGATCTTGACTCCGGCATAGATTTGCTGGATCATGTTCATATCCCGGTTATCCCACCAGAAATAGCGGGAATGGAAGTGACGCATATAGAAGGAAGGAGTGACATTCTTGATGTATCCTTCCGCACTGATCGTCGCATCTTTTTTTAATAGCTTGAATTTGGTTTGCAGGTTTCCCGTGGCCCGAAATTCCCCGATATCGTCGCCTACGACACAAAGTTCTCCACGGGCATTGTAAGTCAGAATGTTTCCCCGGCGTTTGGAGATTTCGGCTCCGATATATGTCGAGAATTCATCATACACTTGTGTAATCGGAAATTCGATGGTGGAAGGAGAGGCGTTTAACCCGCTTCCATATTCGGGGTCGTAAGACAATCCCGGTATCTGGGCCGGCAACTGGAATTTGCGCTTGTCGAAAGTGGCAAAGGCAGTGATGCCGAACTTGGCCCAGTCTTGAAAACCTTCGCGGAGGGAAAGACCGAACGTATTGCGCAGATTCCAGTAGGAAGTGCGGTCGTCGACACCCGTGCCGTTTTCCAAACCGAATACACGCGGGTATCCATCCGGGGTCAGATAACATTCATTCAGGTTCTCGCCCGCTTCCGATCGGAAACGGCGGCGGTTGTCCTGATATTCCAGTGTATGAATGATACTGGATACGGGAATAAATACTTTCACGGGATTTCCCAGCGTATCCACTTCCCCTTCCAGTTCGCGCTCGAATCCGAGGTTATAATGGTGGCTGAGGAAATACTGTTTGCCACGTACCCGGTTCCATGCCTTGACCGGATAGCGTGTATTGAATGCCTTGGGGTCGTCCTGGTTTCTCTCGCCGGCAAAATATTGGTCCGGGTTAGTGATGACCGAGTCGTTGGCCAAGCCTCCGTTTTCGTAATTGATGAAGTTGAAGTTACTCAAGTAAGCGTGCGCTTCGTAGCGATCCGACTTGTAACTGCCGAAAAGGCGGTAGCTTAACAGCTTATTACCGTTATTCTTGTAATATCCGCGGCTGTAGATATAGTCCAGGTCGCCACCTACGTTGATCTTCGGACCGAAGTTCATGGTCAGCGTGCCTTTCAGCCGTTCGTTTTTGCTTTCACTTCCCCCCATAGTCGTGTACATCACGTTTGTATAAGGGATTTTCGCGTTGTAGTACTGTGCGTTCTGAGGGTCCGTGATATAATAATCGTAAGCGTCGGCAAACAGGAAATCCCGTGGTTCCTTACGTTCGGAAAAGATGCGGGTTTGTGCCGGTGACCCTGTATTGGCCAGGTAGCCGACTGCCAGCGATTCGGATTCTACCAGCGGGCTGTTGGCGAAATTCAATTTATGCGTGTCCAACGGGGCAATATAAGGATCGCCCAACAGAGGGGTTAGCCGATAGGCCGTGATACGTCTGTTGCTTATTGCTGCGCTGTCTGGAATCAGCAGGCTGTCAGGGACTTCCTGATTGGCTTTGGATAGGTTTCCGAGTGAGAATCCTTTCCGGTCTCCACCTGGTCGGCGTTGTGCATGCAGGGCCGAAGCGGATATTATCAAGAGTAATAATATGTATAGGCTATGCTTCATGAGGGGCAAAGATAGTGATAATGTACCAATATGAACAATGTGCCAATATGCCAATTAATATTAGTTATATTTTTATTGGCATATTGGCACATTTAGCTAAGCGCCTTAATGGCACGTTTGCACATTGGTTATAATCTCCATGCCTTTCTTGATAGCCGCCTCGTTCATCGGGATGAGCTTGTGGTGGCGTTCGGGCAGGGATTTCTTCAAGCCTAACAAAACGTTTTCCAGTTTCACCATCGGAACGATTTTCAGCAGTCCGCCGAGGATCAGCATATTGAATGCTTTCTCGTTTTTCATCTCGGTAGCCGCGTCCATCGCATCCACACGATATACACTGACATCGGTCCGTTTCACCGGTGTATGGATTCCGTATCCGTCATAAATAATGATACCGCCTTTTTTCACCTTGTTTTCGAACTTCTCCATCGAAGGTTGGTTCAGGATGATGGCAATGTCATATTCGTTCAATACGGGAGAGCTAATGCGGTCGTCGCTCAGGATGACGGTTACGTTGGCTGTACCGCCTCGTTGTTCTGGGCCGTAAGAAGGCATCCAACTGACTTCCTTTCCTTCCATCAGGCCGGAATAAGCCAGGATCTTACCCATTGACAAAACCCCTTGTCCACCGAAACCTGCTATTATAATTTCTTGCTTCATTGCTTCAAAAATTAATAATTACTTATTATTCCTTATTCTTGAGATCTCCTAACGGATAGAACGGGAACATATTCTCTTCCATCCATTTGTTAGCTTTCTCAGGTGTCATTTTCCAACCGGACGAGCAGGTGGAAACGAATTCGACAATCGAAGTGCCTTTGCCGGCCATCGAGTTTTCGAATGCCTTGCGAAGCATCTTTTTAGCCTTGCGGACGGCTGCCGCGGTCTGTACGCTCTGGCGGGTGACCAGGCAGGTCCCTTCCAGTTGTGCAAGCAGGTCGCCGATCTTCAAAGGATAACCGTTTAGGGCGATATTACGGCCATATGGACAGGTTGCAGTCGGCATTCCTTCCAGTGTGGTAGGAGCCATCTGACCGCCTGTCATACCATAGATGGCATTGTTGACAAATACGATCACGATATTTTCTCCACGGTTGGCAGCATGGATTGTTTCGGCGGTACCGATGGCAGCCAAGTCGCCGTCGCCCTGGTACGTGAACACCATCTTGCCCGGATTCAGTCGCTTGACGGCTGTCGCGATGGCAGGCGCACGTCCGTGGGCCGCTTCGATCCAGTCGATATCCAGATAGTTATAGGCAAAAACGGCGCATCCGACGGGAGAGATGCCGATCGTTTTATCTTCCATCCCCATTTCGGCGATCACTTCGGCTATCAGCTTGTGTATCACGCCGTGGCTGCAACCGGGACAGTAGTGCATGGGATTTTCATTCATCAACCTGGGTTTTCCATATACCAGGTTTTCCGGTTTTATTATTTCGTTAATTTCCATACTATGAATAATTTTTCAATGTGCTTATATTAATAATGTGGTAATTTGCCTATGTGCCAGTTAAGGAATGCGTCAACAACAATATGGATTGGCACATTGTCTGATTGGCACATTGCCACATTATTAATTTATAAATCTCATCAGATATTGAACCAAGCGGAAACAGATCGCCGCGCCACCGCAATACAGGAATGGCAGCCGGTTTTCAGGGAAGGCGAAGTAGCAAACGACTGCTGCCACTGCCAAAACCATGAATAACCAGGTCAATATCGTATCAATTTTACTTCCGCGAATCATCGTTGTTAATTTATGATTTATGAATTATGTATTACAAATCAATCATAATTCAAAATTCTTTTTCAGCGCATTCAGCACTTCATCCGGCGTGAACACGATACCTCCGAGACGGCCGAAATGTTCAACCTTTACTTTGCCGTTTACGGCCAGACGTACGTCTTCGACCATCTGTCCGGCGTTCAGTTCGACGGAAAGCATGCCCTTTACTTTCTCGGCATAAGCGGCGATCGCTTTTGTCGGGAACGGCCACAAAGTGATGGGACGGAGCAAGCCGAGCTTGATGCCTTCCGCACGTGCTATTTCCACCACCTTCTGGCAGATACGGGCAGAAGAACCGAAAGCGATCAGCAGATATTCGGCATCTTCGCACTGGAACTCTTCGTAGCGGACTTCATTTTCTTCGATCTTCCGATATTTAGCTTGGAAGCGGATGTTGTTCTCCTCCATCTTTGCCGGGTCCAGCTCCAGTGAAGTAATGACATTCGGTTTACGGCCGGCTGTCTTTCCCTGTGTGGCCCACGGGCATTCGGCTATGATTTCTTCCTCTGTACGGCGTGTATGGAAAGGAGGCAATACCACTTTTTCCATCATCTGCCCGATGATGCCGTCTGCCAGAATAATGGCCGGATTACTGTATTTGAAAGCGAGTTCGAAACCCAGTCCGACAAAGTCCGCCATTTCCTGTACGGAAGAGGGAGCGAGCGTGATCAGGCGGTAGTCGCCATGTCCGCCGCCTTTGACGGTCTGGAAATAGTCTGCCTGGCTGGGCTGGATTGTCCCCAGGCCGGGACCGCCACGCATCACGTTTACGATCAGACAGGGCAGTTCGGCTCCTGCGATATAAGATATACCTTCTTGTTTCAGACTGACACCGGGGCTGGACGAGGAGGTCATCACACGTTTGCCCGTACCTGCACCTCCATATACCATATTGATGGCTGCCACTTCACTTTCAGCCTGTAACACGACCATTCCGGTTGTTTCCCACGGCATTTCGGCCATCAGGGTTTCGAGTATCTCCGACTGCGGAGTGATCGGGTAGCCGAAGTAACCGTCCACACCGTAGCGGATAGCCGCATGGGCGATGGCTTCGTTACCCTTCATTAATTTTACTTCTTCTGCCATACCTTATATTTAATTGTCAATTGACAATTGACAATTTTGTTTTGTGATTAATATTCTGATTCCTTTTTCTGTTTGTTAAATTGTCAATTGTGCATTGTCAATTGTCAATTCTCTTCTTGTAGATGGTCAAACAACCGTCCGGACAAACCAACCCGCAGCTTGCACAACCGATGCAGTCATCGGGGTTTTTCATGTACACATAATGGTATCCCTTGTTGTTTACTTCACGCGGGTGCAATTCGAGAACATCCGACGGGCAGGCTACTACGCAGAGGTTACATCCTTTGCATCGCTCTGTGTTTACAACAACAGCTCCTTTTATCTTCGCCATAATTTATTATATTTAAAAACTAATGTAACACTAACTATCTCACTTGCGACTGCCAAAGGTAGTAAAAACTTTACAGAAAGAGCCTTTTTTAGAAACTGTTTTGATTATTTCACCTCGAACGATATTGTCTTTCGATTGCCCTGGTCGTCGATCAGCGTCAGGCGATGTTTGCCGGGGGAAGCGGAGAAGCTGATCTGGTGGTGGTCTGTCGTTTCGCCGGCATACGTGTCGTCGAGATGCCAGTAGAGGATGGCATCCGGACGGGCGTGGGCAGCTTTGAAGACAAACTGCTCCCGTTTGCCGGAGAAGCCTTTCGGAAGATAAAGGATGGCGTTATGCTCCGGATAGATCAGTTCGATCTGCCGGCCCCTGTCTTCGCCGCATCCCGGTTTGACAGGAGGCAGGGGAGCGTAGTCGATATGATAGTTCCGG
>OIWP01001404.1_pt1 | contig 29848 bp, 20 predicted proteins | sample 1587661 | NCBI WGS metagenome assembly OIWP01 (sample SAMEA3888899, study PRJEB22519) | human gut metagenome | biome: human gut; feature: human-associated habitat; material: faeces | place: Denmark | collected 2010 | reverse complement strand
CTAACTCGAGAGAACTATTCCCCCATTCGTCCGCATGAGAGTTCACTGCTACATTTTCACTTTTATTGAGCGACTGAATAGAGGTAATCTCTCCGGTGACCGGTTCAGGGTCAGGATTTGAATTAGGACGCGGATTAGGCCACTCATCCGTTGAGGTATAAGATGTACAAGCAACGAGAAGCCCCATCACTGTTACCAAAAGGTATCTATGAGTTTTTAACTTTTTCATCATATTCATTCTTTTATTTGTTCAATCCGTTATCGATCAGTTTGAAGTCATACTTTTTATAAAATCAATTTCTTGTTGACTATAAGGTGTACCATCCAGACGGAATATATCATGAAACCAGATTTCAGGTTCCGGATCTCCGGCTTTGCTCGACCACTGTAAATGAAAATTACACTTTCCTGCTGTCAATCCCCAACTGATGGCACCTACCTTTTCACGTTTAAGAATCGGCATTATTTCTTCAAAAGTTGAACGAGGACGTCCCATATACTCCTGACAGATAACCGGACGATCAAACTGCTTCATGAAAGCGATGAATTTTTCCATTTCTTCAGGTCCATAATAACAGTGAAAGGTCATAACGTCACAATTCTCACCCAGAAAACTGATAATCGGCAAATTACTGCGTGTGCCATGTCCTCCGGGATAAATCCATATCGGAGACGACAGCGGTTGCGAGGGATTCACCTCACGCGCCCAACGGAACACTTCGCGCAACAATGGCATACTATGTGCTTTCTGCTTGAAGTTTTCCGGTTCGTTATATAAACACCACAATAAAATACGATCATCTGCTTTAAAGGTAGTCATCACATCTTTCACGTAACGTTCCAGACGCGGATACGTTGACGGATCATTGACGGATGGCGCTCCGGGACTCTGTATCCATTGAGAGTTATGAACACCCTGTACAGAAGCCGGTTGTATACCGAGTTTCGGACTCTCAAAACGCCCACCATTCGTAAAGAAAGTGACGATGGCACGCATACCATGTTTCTGACAGATACCCAGAAATGTATCCAGTCGTTGTTTAAACCCTGCCGGATCCGCTTCCCACACCATATCATGCAGGAATATGCGTACCGTATTGAATCCGAGTTCCCCGGCACGTCCCAACTCCAACTCCATGGTTTTCGGATCAAAAGTCTCCTCTTGCCACATCTCAAACTGATTAATTGCCGTAGCAGTAACGTAGTTGATACCCACCGGCCATTTTTGAGATGCGTACCATGCGTTTGCTTTTTCCGTCGACCATCTTTCAGTCTGTTGGGCGCAGCCGGTTGTTGTCAATAAAAAGAGAATTGTTGCAATCAGTATATTCAATCTATTCATAAGAAATCAAATTAATTAAGTTGTTAATACCCAGGATTCTGGTCTTTTGTCTGATCCAATGCCATATTATAATTAAATTCATCGGTAGGGATAGGCCACCAGTAGGCTGCATCTCCCACTTCGGATAAAGCCGAAATACGTCCGGCAGCCAAAGCTGCTTCTGCAAGCTTTCCACAACGCTTCAGGTCATTGTAGCGTTTACCTTCAAAAATCGTTTCGTAGCCACGCTCCTGCAACACCAGCGCAAGGAAAGCATCTTTACTTGCATAATCGGTCAGTTTGTAGTCTGAAGAAGATGCTTGTGTCGGTTTCTGTCCGTAAGCACGTCGCCGCACCATATTCAATTTTTCCATGGCATCATCGGTAGGAGCTCCTTTCCAGCGACAAACAGCTTCTGCATAATAAAGCAGAATATCAGCATAACGATATACCGGGTTGTCATTGGGAGTTGTACTGCTCCCTGTCCATTCCGAATCTCTGAATTTCGAGCAAATCATACCCGTTTTAGTCAGTGCATTGAGTGTTCCATTCTGCGTTTGTTTATACAATCCGAACTGATAGCGTAAATCATTCTGGTCCCAATTCTGAATAAATTTATTCTTCTGATAATCGGTATAAATCCCTACAGCTCCCATATTCACGAAAGGATTGGGCTTGCAGAGATACATATAGGCGATGGTCGATCCACTATCGCGGTTGAACTTTATATAGAAAATTTCTTCAGAAGTGGCATTAGCTGTATGACCGTAAAGGTCGAGGAAATCATCCGCTTTGCCAACCTCAACCAGAGAATATCGTTTGGATGAAATAATTAAACCGGCTGCTTCAGCCGCCTCTTCATAGCGACCGGCATAAAGACAAGCTTCTGTTTTCAATGCCAATGCGGCATAACGCGAAGGACGTCCGGCAGCTTTAGCCACTTCCGGCAGATTGGATGCAGCATAATCGGCCTCATCAATCACAAACTTCCAGATATCAGCTTCCGGAGTACGGGGTTTATTAAAGTCATTCATGTTCTGTTCATCAAAAAAAGGAACGGCGCCCCAATTTCGTGCCAGCCATGAATAGGCGAATGCACGTAGAAAACGTGTTTCCCCGGTGAGGTTGTTATACTCCTGTTGCGAGAGTGGAGTATTACCTATACCGTCAAGAATATTATTGGCAAAACGAATGGCGCGATACAACACCGCCCAGCTATCTTTGGAGAAGCCCACCCCACCACTGGTAAGCCCGGTATCATAAGCTGTGGCATAGTTACCTCTTCCAATACAATAATCCGCCAGTCCTTCTTCCAGAACAATCAGATAACGACTGAATCCCGGATCACGACGGAGTTGGAAATAGATGGAATTGATAACACTCTCCACTTCTTTGGCATTCGCCATAAAAGTCGTTGCATCCACTTTCTTCGGATGTTCTTCCAAAGAGCCCATATCTTCACAGGATGTGTTCATTGCCAGTATCATAGCAAAAGCGGCAATATATATCAATAATTTTTTCATAAGACATCAGTTTTTATATGTTAGAAAGTGAGTCGGCATCCAATCGTATAAGTACGGGCACTAGGATAACAATACGAATCTACCCCCTGAATCATCGAGCTTCCGCCACCATTGGCATTTATATCCGGATCCCAGAAAGGGTAGCTCGTAATAGTAAACAGGTTTTGGGCACTCACATAGACACGGGCGCGCTTGATGAATTTGCTACGGGCACAAGGTACATCGTAGGCCAATTCGAGGTTTTTCAGTCTGACGAAGCTGCCGTCATAAACAAACCGATCGGACATTTTATAGGAAGTCTGGTCGAGATTGGGATATTTTGCGGTAGGATTCTCGGGTGTCCAATGGTTGTAGTACACCTCGCGCAACGTATTCCCGTTATATCCATAATCATAAGCTTGTGCAGCCATACTAAGCGAATATATATCATTACCTATTGAACTCTGGAAGAAAGCGCTTAGCGTAAACCCTTTATAACTGACTGCTGTAGTTAGATTGACCAGAAAATCAGGATTAGGATCACCGATGATGGTCTTGTCTGCTGCTGTGATGGCAGGATCATCATCCATATTCTTATATACGATATGACCGTTCTCATCGTATCCATCTTCAACATATCCGTAGAAAACATACATTGGCTCACCCACACGCATCAGATTGAGCTGGTCTTTCAAAATGGTGTTATCCAATTCGCCACCGAAAATATCCTTATCTTCCGAAAGGACTAACACTTTGCTGCGATTAAGCGAGAAGTTGACACCCAAATCCCATTTCACAGCACGATCAATAATCCGCCCGTCGAGTTGCAACTCAAACCCCGAGTTACGGATGGAACCGATATTACGCAGGGCAGTGGTGTATCCACTTGAACGAGGCATCTCTACATTGTTCAGCAAATCAGTCGTTTTCTTCCGATAATAATCTGCAGTCATGCGGAGGCGATTATTAAACAGGGACAGATCAACCCCCACATTAAACTGTGAGGTTGTTTCCCATTTCAAATCGCCGGTGTAGGTATCTGACGGGACATACGCCACTGTTGTATTCTTATCAAATACTACATTTTCCGTCCTCAATGTGTTCTGTGTAGAATACGGTGAGATGGCAGTGCTACCAGTCACTCCGTAACTCAAACGGAACTTTAGATCCGAAAGCCACTCTACATCACGCAAAAAAGACTCTTGCGAAAGACGCCAGGCCGCTGCCGCTGAAGGGAAGTATCCCCATTTGTTTCCTTTACTATAACGTGAGGAACCATCAGCACGAAGACTGGCAGTCAATAGATAGCGATCAGCATAATTATAGTTGACACGTCCCAGAAATGAGAACAAACGCCAATCTGAATAAGAAGATGTCGGCAGCCCTTTAACGGTAGCTGCATCCATGTCATAGGTTTCAGTCACATCACTCAAGAAACCTTCGGCCGTACCCGTTCCCGCAGTTTTCGACGTACTCTGTTCATAGGTAAAACCACCCATCACACTCAAATGGTGTTTTTTTAGAAAACTCTTATTATAGGTTATGATATTATTACTTGTGATACCGACTGTTTCTCCAAATGTAATAGAGGCAGCCCCTTGTGAATTAGGGTATTGTAATGACTTGTAATAATCTTTGCGGTTCTGGTTATTGTTTACGTTGGCAGATAACTGAATTGAAAGTCCGTCTATCGGTTTTATTGTCAATGAAGCATTTGCCATAATCCGGTTGGCGTACCATTTATTATCCACTTCTTTCACATAAGCCAACGGATTTACCGGTGCAATCGGTTGTGTTTGGAAGTCATTCCAGGTTCCGTCGTCATAATGAGGTGTCGCTGTTGGCGGCAGAATCAGTGTAGAACCGATAACAGACGTTCCCCGGCTACCTCCCTGCGAATTCATCTGATTATGATTGGAGCGGCTGAAAATCAAGTTGCTCGACACGGTGACATATTTTGAGATGTGATAATTCAGGCTCGAACGGATAGACATACGTTTATAGCCACTTTCCTTCACGATACCTTGCTGATCGAAATAGCTGGCTCCTAACGTTCCCTGAACCTTTTCCGTACCACCAGAGACATTCACAGAGTGGTCGGTAACAAGTGCATTACGAAACAGTTCACGCTGCCAGTTGGTACTATGCCGGGTAGATTTAATCTCTTCATCGGTATATATCGTAGGCTGATTATTGATCGCTGCTTTTTCATTCAGATAGTTCATATATTCCCAAGCATCGAGCAGCTCAAGTTCTTTAGCCAGACTCTGTACACCAAAGCTGGCATTGTATTCCACGGTAATCTTCCCCTCTTTAGCTTGCTTCGTCGTAATCAGGATGACACCATTGGCACCACGCGAACCATAGATAGCAGTTGCGGAAGCATCTTTCATCACTTCAACAGATTCGATATCAGCCGTATTAATCATATTAATGTCACCCGGAAATCCGTTGATAATCCAAAGCGGTTCATTGTCACCCCGAATAGAATTGGAACCACGTACCCTCACTTGTATTCCGGCTCCCGGCTGGCCATTAGTTTGCTGAATCTGTACGCCTGACACGCGTCCCTGTAATGCTGACGCAACAGAAGTATTTGCATATTCAGTAATGATATCGCCTTTGACGGAAGCTATCGAACCGGAAAGGTCCCGTTTACGTTGTACGCCGTAACCTACCACTACTACTTCATCCAATGTCTCTGTATCTTCTTCAAGAACGAAATTCATTGAACGTACTCCTGCCACCACCTTTTTGCTTTGTGGGGCGTAACCTATAAACGTCACATCAATAGTGGCACTTTCAGGTACATTCTGCAACTCAAACTTTCCGTTAAAATCGGTAACCGTACCGTTGGTGGTACCTTTTACCAATACGCTCGCTCCGATGACCGCTTCTCCCTGCTCATCTTTCACCACACCCGAAATCGTCCGGTTGGTCTTCGCCTGCACCTTTTGTAAAACAATCTGTTTGCCTACTATTTCATACACAATGTCACTTTTATCAAAGGCCTGTTTCAGCACATCCGAAAGATATTGAGAACCTCCTTTCAGGGAAACAATACGTGACAGAGGGATAGAATTATCGAACACAAAAGTATAATCTGTCTGTTTTTCAACAGCTTGTATCAGATTTTTTAAAGAAATCTGCCTGGCAGCGATATTGACTTTAGTCTCTTTCTGCGCCCATAGCGAAGGGCTGGAAAGCAGGCTGCCCAAAACAAGAATGCTACATAATATTTGTTTTAGCTTCAACATTGTAAACTCATTTAAGGTTAAATAAAGGAATTAATTATTACCTTTGTCTGCATAAAGCAAGGCTATACCTGTGCCATCCGTCCGACGGATAGCATACATACGCAGGTTTTGCTCTTCGGACGTGGAAGATGGCACTCTTCTGCGTCCTTTTTTATTCTTCGATTACTTTCTCCCGGTTATGCTCACCTCCTCTCCATTAATAGTGTATGTAATCGGAGTCACCCGATTAACGATCTCAAGCATTTCTCGCAAAGATTCTGTTTTAATTGTCATCCAATAACGTTTATTTTCCGGTACATCATGCAATTGAATTTTGATGCCATACCATCGTTCCATTTTTTGAACTATTTCCTTCAGATTCTCATTTTCAATTTTCAGCTTGCCCAATCGCCATACGGATTCTACTTCAGCATCGCAAGCCGCCAATTTACACTTCTCCATTTCACGCAAAGGAATAATGGCTTTCTGATTGGGTTTCATATCTGCCAACAGCTTGTCCGTTAAAGCCGAGACAACCGTCACGTGCCCTCTAAGCAGTACAACTTCCAATTCTGAATGGTCTCCATATCCATTGACATCGAATGCAGTACCATGAACCAACACTTTCACATCACCTACCGATACATCAAACTGTCTCTTACTGTCTCGCACCACATCAAAAAAAGCCTGTCCATTCAATTTTACAGAACGGCAATCTTTGGCATAATCCGTAGAATAGGTCAAAGTAGAACCAGAATTTAACCAAACTTTAGTGCCATCCGGCAAACTGACTTCTGCTTTCTGACCAACAGGAGCTGTAAATGAGACTAATCCTACTTCTTCCTCTTCCGAAACCAGCAGAGAAAGCGAGAAGCCCAACGCCAGCGCCAACATAGCAGCAATTCCCACTGCCCGATACAACAACCGCCGCGTGTACATCTTCACAGGTTTCACCAGATTCAGATTACTCATTATCTTTCCCCACACACGTTCTTTATCAGGAATTACCGGATGTATTCCCGCATGAGTTATCTGCCAGCTCTCACACAGTTCCTGAAATTCCTGTTCGTGCCCAGCATCAGCATTCCGCCATTCCATGATTTCTTTCTCCTCCTGCGGAGAAGCAGTTCCCAATAGATATTTAGATATGATAATATAAATGTCTTCCATATTTAAATGTGTTTTATAAGCTCTTTTATTAAATAGACCCATAACTTTTAAATTACCCTGAAAGCATCCGACATTTTTTTTATAACACTCACTAAACAACTCTATTTTTTCTCATTTAATGCACAAATCAATGACTTTACCCTAAAAAGAAAAATCACCCTTACTACGATATATTTGTAGTAAAGGTGATTTCAGTAAGCTCAAGGCTTTTCGGACTGCTTTAACTATAGCCAATATTAAAGAGGCATCTCAAATTCAGAGCCAACCTCTCTTGATTCTTATATAAAATACATATTTCTTCATTCTTTCATTATAACAACTTTACTTCTGAACCACAATTTTCAACTTGCATGTACGCCCATAGAGTAATGCTACGCCATCATAAGTGAGTCCGGTTATGCCAGCTCCCGAGTAGGCTGGCCCCTGGCTTCCTACCACTCCTGTAGGAGTAGCTATTTTACATCCTCCGGCAACTAATGCATCCATATCGTTTGCGGCTTCAATGACATGAATGACACCGTATTTGCCCGCCTCAGTAACAAAGGCAATATAAGTACCGTCTTTTATCTGCAAACTACAAGGATCATTCGGATATCCATCAGACGCATTGACTCTTTGCATTAACATATCAGCACCTCCTTCAGCTATACTTTTAACTATACTTTGCAACACATTCAACGCTTCAAAAGTATTGACGTCCGAAGCCGCATTCTCCATCATCACATCAATACCAAGATCAGTAACTTTATCATCGGGAATAAGAGCAAACCCCGTTTTGCTAGTGGTAACACCTGCCGGTTTAATCCAGTCATTCACATCATAAGCTCTCCCTATCGGGCCTCCATTAATTCTTGACGCACTGACATAAGAGAAACCTCTGTTTTTAACGGCAACAAAGCTTGGATTTCTCCATATATTGATGAAAGCAAAGTCTACGCTATTTGCCTTTGAGCCATATCCTTTAATTTCCTTCAGGCTTAATACATGCTTTTGCACACCTTGTACCATTATTCCCTCTATGGAGAAAATATAAGGTTGATCCGGTTCTGTTGAATGTTCCCATTCGGGTGCCATTTCGATATCGTTGAAAACAAGCGCAACATTATTGTCAACACCCTCAAGACCTTCGATATTGATAATCTTTTCCTCTTTCAACCCTTCTATATCTTCCACCACGATCTTGATTCCATTGGTCTCTTTATTGTCTACGACAGTTTTTAGGATAAATTCCATTTCCAACGGATTGCCTGATACGGGAATAGTCGTATATTCCTTCAGGTCACCCAGTACTTTATTACACAACGTATGTTTTATAGACTTAATGCCCACAGCTGAACGAATCACTACAGACAGAGAAACCTCTTCATCAGGTACTAAAACAGGGAAATCTGATGGTTCGGTGAATATCTGGGATGGAAGTTTAGTTATCTTTTTAATAGGTATTACCTTTTGTGCCGTTTTTGTCAAAACGTCCGTTGATGTTACCAGTATCCCGGCTGCTTCACGCGTGTTGACCTTGACATTCAAGTCAAATTCAAGTGTCATATCAGTTTGCAAGGTATCTATCTTTAAACGTTGGCGTTCAGTCGCGTTTATCTCTTCATATTCTCCATTTTCATCCATCTTCAACAAGGTAGCATATATACTATGTATACCCACAGCAGAGAAACTTCTGGCAGATACAGTCACCGTCGAGTTATACTCCACCACATCTATTTCGGAAGGAGAAGTGAGTTCTACAGTAGGTGGCGGATACGCGTTGTCGTCCGAATAATCAGACTCACTATCACTACAATTTGTCAACAACAAACCCCATGGAAGGGCAAGTATCAGGATCATTATATTTTTGATATATTGCTTCATGACCGTTCATTTTTTATTTTAAAGATTCGATTTGTAATTGAAAACAATGTAAATCCCCGCTTACACTTGTTTCGGTTACCCCCCTAAAAGCCCATTTGTGTGAAGTCAGGACAAATATACAATACTCGGAGTCTCTATTTCTATTTTCCACTTCTACAAAAGAATAGGTATCAGAAGTTAAGTTAGAAGTAATTGCCGACTCAAGATTAGGCAATAACGCACGTTTAACAGTGCCTACCAGAACCGTCTGTTCGTTTACCTTTTTCTTGAAAACGTCGACAGCCGGAGCTATCAGGTCTTCACTATTTAATGATACAGAACAGAAGAGCATATCTATTCCGTTCACTGCTTCTGTTTTTGTTTCAAGATATCTGCAATCGTTTTTTACTACATATTGTGTCATTTCGGAAATAGTAGAAGGAAAAAGCACAGTACTGCCGATTATCTTTTTCTCTCCGTTACTATAGCTGACAGGTACAAACACCGGCACTTTCTTACTCTCTCTAGCAGTCTCCGTACCCGTATTTATGATTGCAGTTTGCCCATAGACAGCGTTCGTCCTGTCCAACAATGCCACTGAATGAACAGTGTTTCTGATAGATGACGCCACCTCTTTATAACTACAAGAGCTAAATAAATTTTGCTCTGACAAGTGTGCATAAACCAATACGTTAGTTGTTCTGAACCGGTTCCATTCCGGAATATCTTCTCCCTTGTTATCCTCATCACTACACGAAACAAACAGACAAGAGATGACACATATAAATAGCAGATATAGATAGTTTGATTTCATATTTCATTCATTTTACAAATTCAACTTCAGCAAACAAAGCCCTGTGGTCAGAAACTTCCGGATTAGATAAAACTTTAAACGACTTCACTTTCCACTTATTCTGTGGAAGTCCGAATATATAATCAATCTTGATTGTCGGCTGATCTGCCGGATAGGTGAATGTATCATCACAGATTCTCTGCCAGTTCTTCATTACCTCACAAATCACATTAGAGTCGGTCCGGGCATTAAAATCTCCCCCCAGCAGTGTCGGGGTATCTCCCGTACCAATCCGCTCATTAATCTGTTCGGCCATTGCACTCCTTATCAGGTCTGTCGAATGATCCAGGTGAGTCGTTCCTATCCTGATTACGTCTGAAGTTCCCGGCTCCTGAATATCTACATATAATAGCGTCCGGGGTTCTTTGGCTCCGTCTATACCTTCAAAAGTTTTGTTATTGATATAAACAAAAGGATATTTTGAAAGGATAGCCACCCCATATTCTCCACCACCAGTATCCATCGCTTTCCCGAATACGGAAAACAACCCTAACTCCGCGGCCAGTTGAGTGGTGAAATCTTGATTTTTATTCCTTTTTGTGTTGTAATCTATCTCTTGCAACATTACAACATCCGGATTGTATTTCCTGATAAATACAGCATACTCCTTCACCGAGTAACCAGTCATCTGTCCGGACATCCGGCAATTATAGCTCATTATTTTAAGAGCCTGCGCATACGTACTTTGATACGCAAAGAAGAAAAGGCATACCCATACAATGGGCTTTAAAAGTGCTTTCATAAATTTGTTTTTGTTATTAGATTAAGTTTACTTATTCAACGGTATATGTATATTCTGATATTTTTTTAAAGCTAACCGGTGTTATGGATTGCATCACCTCCAACACATAGTTCAAATCGTTCCCTTTACAAACGAAGTCGTACGTAAACGAAGCAATCTTTTCGTTTTTAACTGTAATCTCTATATCAAAATGACGCGAGAGTGTTGTAAGCACCTCTTTCAATGATGCATTTCTGAAAATAAGCCGGTTGCTCTTCCAACTCGAAGCATCATCGTGATATCTATCAGTTTTTATTTTTATTACATTACTCCTTTTTTCATAAACGGCCGTTTGCCCGGGAAGCATTTGCTGCATAGGTCTACGGCTTTGCACATGTCCGATATTGATACTTCCTTCGTCGAGTGTAGTTTTTACTACCTTATCCGAAGCGTACGCTTTTACATTGAAGCACGTTCCTGTCACCTGTATTTTTACATTCTCGGCAAGTACCTGAAATGGTGATTTTTTATTTTCTGCTATTTCAAAATAAGCCTCTCCCTCCAGCATAACATTCCTGTTGTATTTCGCAAACTGTTCCGGATAAGTCAATTTAGAATCGGCATTTAACCACACCCGGCTACCATCAGGAAGTAATACAAGTAGCTTTTCACCCCTTACAGCACAGACCTCCCGATAAACAAGGTTTGCCTCATTATGACTTTGATAGAAATTATATCCTACACCTATCACTAGCAAAACAATTGCACAAGCTACCGTCCACTTAAAGAACAATGGCATCCTTATTCTCCTGTTCTTTCGTTTTTCTTCCCGCATCACGGCTTCCTGAATATTCTTATAAATGCGATATTCATCAAAAGGAGGCAATTCTCTGTCGCCCAATTCGAGCTGTTTGCCTTCTATTATCCTTTGAATGTCGTCATCCATATATTTCCCGATGCCGTCAACTACTTCAAAGTCCTGATTTGTATGTTTCTTTTTTGATTTCATATTTCAATATCTATTAGTAATACACACTGTTACAAAAAAGTATTATACAGACTACGTTAAACCGTGTTAATTCAAGAGAACGTTCCATATCAGCAAAAAGTGATAAAACTACATCATACAATAAAGCAACAATAGGCTAAGCTCTCCCACTGTCGCGCGAATCTGCTTCAAAGATTGGCTATATTGAAATTTAATTGTATTGATCGAAAGATTAAGTTTATCGGCTATTTCCTGATTGGAGTATTTTCCCGAAACTTTCATTTCAAAAACCTTGCGGCGTTGCGGCGAAAGTTGCTCAAGAGCTTGCTGTATGATGTTCATTTGTTCTTGCTTAAGGTTTTCGTTTTGAGAATTGTCTTCCAATTCCAAAACCATTGAAAGGCAATCCTCAAGTAAATAGATATTTTTCTTTGAATCTCTCAACGTATTGAGCAGATCGTTCTTCAACATCGTAAAAAGGTATCTGTTTATAGGTTTTGTTTCGTCGATCTCTTCTTTTTTCAGCCAGAGTTTTAAGAATAAGTTCTGCACAGCATCTTCAGCCAATTCTTTATTCAGCAGATATTTAAATGCCAAAGAAAAGGTCTGCGCCGCATACGTCTTGTATACAATACTAAATGCCAGCTGGTTCCCCTCTTTCAGAGCCTTAACCAAAGCTTGGGCTTCATCCTGTGAGTATTTCTGGGACATCTTAATCATTTTAAATATGAAAATAAAAAGCTTATTATATCAAGTCCTTATTTTCAAATATATTAATTCTTTCTGATATAGCATGATTCGCGAGCAACAAATAAAACAGGCCTCTTATTTATTTCACCAGTCTTTGATATTTGCTGAATAAAAAGGTTGAGAATGATAGCAATCCGTCATTTGTTGAATGAACATCTTTCCGAATATTTTTCCTATCAGTTGCATTTACCCAACCTTCTTCTATTTCTTTTAATTCATCTTCAAGTTGTTTCTGATCCACCTCTACACCTTCCCCAACCGCTTTGATGAATGTATTGATATACATCTCCCAGCGCTTTGCATAATAATCTCTTATCAGTCCTGCCCACGAACGGCTGGCATAATCGTTCAGGCTTCCTCCCCAAGTCGTAATCAAGTTACGAGCATTCTTCTCATAATAATCTTTCAATTGGGGAGAATCTCCCATCTTCCGTGCATCATCAATCCATTTATCCAGAGAACAGTAAGGATGAAAAGCATTCAGCTTATCCAAATCATTCAATATCTCCTTCATTTTCTCGCCGCAAGCTTTCAAAGCCTGATAATCTTTAGCTTCAACCATCCTGTCAAACTCCATTTTCACATCAAGAAAGTAGTTTCCAAGCACCTGTCTGCCTACAGTAATCAAATCCAGGCGAAAAGCATCTCTCCGGTCAGAAGGTGCTTCGTTCAGTTTTCTCCAAACCTCTAGTAGTTCAACATTGCTGTACACATTACTTGTGCGTTTTTCACTGTTCTTATTCAATGCAGGGCGATACCCGGGTAAAGTACCCAATGTGCGCGGCACTTGTGCATAAATGTCATTGAATAATCGTTTCCAAGCATCGCGCACAGGCTGCGACACGCATCCCACATGCCTGTCAGCCAGACATTCAATCCATTTATTATCATCTACATTCAGATTCCATGCTTTCTCAAGAATGTATTCGTAGGGAAACTGCATCACATCCAATCCTTCCAGCGTAGAGCCGATTCCTTTAAGGTTGCCTCCACCGTTAATGAGAGCATTCTCAAGTCGTGCGCCACTTTCTTTGACGTTACCTGTCAAAGTCGTGTTTCCCCCGAAATTGCCCAGATAACACCAAATATAGGGCTGATCATGAAAATGCTCTGTTCTTTTCCATAATTCAACATTTTCACAATGATAATCAAGTAATATCATTTTATTCTGTGGCACTCCTGTCAGCAAAGCCTTCATTCGCTCGGAAGTCCATTTATCTTTATCAAAATAAAACATCCACGTCATTTGCATCCATTGGGCTTTGGGATCGGCAGCCGTCAATGTAGCGTACATATCCGAAGCTATCTTCCGCAAATATTCGGGTTCGAAACTGGGCGGGTCAACCTCATTGAAAGGATCTAAACCATAAATATGATCGGTTCCGAAAAGTTTTTTTTGTTCATCAAGAAATAGTTTCTGAATTTTCGCAAACAAAGCATCGTTAGGGTTCAGAAAATTACAACGGTATGCATCAGCAAAGCCGGCCCATTTGCCCAAATGTTGAATATCGGCCTCGGGATAGATCCGTTTTAAATCGGCAGGTACATGTCCGGCAAAGGCTGGCAATACGGGCTTCATATTCAATTCACGCTCACGTGCGAGTATTTTTTTCTGCAAACTTACCTGATGTTCCAGCCATTCCATCGGCAACGGACCGTTCCAACCATCTATGTTAGCCATCCGATGCCAGGGCAGATACGGCGGTCCCGTGAAGTAAGAGCGTATTTCGATGTCCGACATTCCCATTTTCGACCAGACTTTATACCACACGGCTTCTTGTCCGGTAATTGCCAAAGGCATATTTATACCATTAAGGGCCATCCAGTCAATAAAGCGTTCCCATTCTTTCCATTGCCACCAAGGCATCGTGTAACCATACGTGCAGTAATTCAGGAAAAAGCGAGTATCCACTCTCGCTTCCGAAACGACCTTCTCACCAACCATCGGCAATTCTTCAGGGATTTCAACGGCTATATCCGCATACCATGACACTGTAGTGAGGCAGTAATATTTCAAGTAATGGTTCAGTCCCATCGCCATTGAATTGGCGTTGTTTCCACCGATTACAATTTTATCTTTTACGGACTCTATCGTAAAGCAGTCTTTCTCTCCTTTTAACTTTTGAAACTGAAAACTCTCGATGTATGACGGCAGCAAACGTTTCACTAATGCTTCGGCAACAGCTACGTCTTTGTCTTTAGCCTGAAGAGCCAACGACATAAGCAGCATAACCAGACACGTGTATACACTTTTTCTTTTCATTCTGATTTATAATTTTATATAGATTTTTCTTTTTAACAAAATATATCCCAACAGCCCATTGAACAACAGGAAAAATACACCGTACATAAATGAACCGAAGTAATTTCCGAATAATGGGTTAAGCAAATTACTGAATACAGCCGTATGGATATGCCAATGCACAAGCAATCCTCCGGCTATGCAACTAAACACATAAATTACAAGCGGATTCGCTCCAAATGCTTCGAAAAACGAAAACCACTTTTTATTCTGCTTCACATCAATGATATAAAGCAGCAATGCCAATGACAATGCCGCAATCCCACAAGTGAGCAAAACGAACGAAGGAGACCACAAACGTTTATTCAAAGGACAGGCATAGCTTAACAAATAGCCGGCAAACAACAGCGTGGTACCTATAAGGAATAGATTCAGCATCCGGCGGTCATTGTCTTTAATATCGATGATTATCTTTCCACAAACAAAACCGATCATTACTTGAGACACAGCGGGAATCGTACTAAGTATCCCCTCGGGATCGACAAACTGGCGGCCCTGAAGATACATGTGGTTAGATCCTAAAATAGCCGAATCAATCATGCCGACGATATTATCCGCACTTTTCTCAAATCCGTTTCCAAATAACTGAAAAATAAAGTAGACAACCAGCAAGATAATAGCTAATGGCATAAAACGCTTATGTGGTATTGTTACGGCCAATAAAGCTGTAATACCATAACAAATCCCAAGCCGTTGCATAACTCCCATCAACCGGAGCTGACTCAAATCAAAATAGTTACCACTATCGATTGATGTAATGAACCACTCCATAACCAGACCAATAAATATTAATAAGAGACTTCTTTTTATGATTTTCGCAATGGCCGGTCGACACTGGAAGTTATACTTACACAAAGAGATGTAGGTCGAAATACCCATCAGGAACATAAACATCGGAAATACCAGATCGGCCGGCGAAAAACCATCCCACTTGGCATGTGCAAAAGCGGCAAAGTTATACCCGCACTTTCCTGTATTGTTGACCAAGATCATCCCGGCAACAGTAATACCCCGAAGTACATCAAGCGAAAGTAACCGTTTGTTCGGATTCATAATATTTGATTCTTTTAATTACTTATTATATATAAAATAGTCGTTCCGGCAGCTAACACTATCCCTATAAGCGATTCATAAGGTATCAGCTTCAGACGTTCCTTAAAATTGAGTTCGCATACGCCTCCTGTCGCATGAAAGAACGAACCATGTGGCAAATGGTCAAGAACTGTAGCTCCGGAATTAATCATAGCCGCTCCCCAAACCGCAGAAATGCCTATAGCCAATATCGTTTCAGCGAACGAAGAAGAAGCCAGTGTCGCTCCGGCTGTTGTCGATGCGGTAGCCGCCGACATCAACGCGCCTGATATAGGAGCAATCAATGCATCACTAATATGAGCATGATCTAATCCTGTAAGAATCCAGTCTTTCAAAGAAGAGTTCTTTATGATGCCGGCAATAGTTCCGGTTCCTATCAACAGAATAGCTACCACAGACATCTTTTGCAGTCCATATTCTATACTCGGAAGAATGTTTTTCCATTGTTTCATACAGATAGCACCACATAAGCCACCTACCGGCAAAGCTATCAAAGGATCAATATTGATTCCTGCCGCAGGACGTAATGCCAATAAAACAATCGTAACAACAGGAGCAATCAGACTGGTTCTTAACGAGGGCAGATTTCTCTCTTCCTCTTTATCCTCTGTTTGCATCATCGTTTTTTTGTTTTTCACTGTTTGAGGCATCAGACGGACAATAACAAAAACAGTGAAAAACAAACCGATCACTGCCGGTAAAATATTGGCAAACATTACAGCCGATAGATCTGCATTAAAATTTCCGGCTGCTATAATAGTGTTCGGGTTAGGTGATATGATATTTCCACACTTACCTCCCCCGATCATAGCAATAAGTAACACAGATGGAGACAGGTTTAGACGCTTGCCTATCGAAAGAGCCACCGGCGCAACGGTTATCACAGCCACATCAATGAATACGCCTACCGTACAAAGCAACATCGTTGCGAGTGCCAATGCCATAAATACCCGTTTTTCACCCATTTTGTTTATAATCGCATTGGAGATGACCGTGGTAGCTCCGGTTTGTATTAATATGCCTGACAAGACTCCGGCTGTCAGAATCCGCAATACCGCCGGGGTGACCTCTTTCACCCCTTCGGTCATCACCGTTACAGTCTCATTTAAAGATAGTCCTCCCAACAACCCTCCGACTATCGCTCCGATAATCAGACTGTATGTCGGAGAAAGCTTTCTTATGATTAACAGTATGGATAATGAAAGCCCGATTAATGCGCCTATCGCTGTCATTGAGTATTATTTAGTAAATTGTTTGATGATTCTCACCACCTGTCGCACCGTTCTCTCTATGTTTTCTTTCGTAAACTCCGGTCGCATCGCCTCTTCAAGTGTTACCGGAAAAGGTTGAATAGGCAGTACGGCAGTAAACCCCATCCTATTAAGCGCTTCGGTGGCTTCGACCGCTCCCCCCAGCGCTATCACCGGAACCTGACATTTCTCACCGACACGTAAAATTCCGTCCAGCGCCTTTCCCATACCAGTCTGGCGATCCAGTTTCCCCTCTCCGGTCAGTATCAGGTCTGCCTGTCGGACGACCTCTTCGAAACGAAGCGTTTTCAATATAACTTCTATTCCAGATTGCAATTCTGCATTCAAAAACGGAAGCAGGCCGCCTCCCATTCCTCCGGCTGCTCCAGCACCGGGAAGCTGCGATATATCCATATTTGTATATTCCTTTATCACCTGTGCATAATGCCGCAACCCATTGTCCAACTCTATCACTTGCAACATAGTTGCCCCTTTCTGGGGAGCATATACATAAGCCGCACCCTCTTTTCCAAAAAATGGATTACTAACATCACAGGCGATCGTAAAGTTACTTTCCTTCAATGCCGGATTCAATTGGGAAATATCTATTTGATGAACTTTTATCAGATTTTCGCCGACAGGCTCCAACTCACCGTTTCCGCTATCTAAAAAGCGTGCACCTAAAGCCTTCAGCATACCTATTCCCGCATCATTCGTAGCACTTCCGCCGATACCGATAATGAATTCCCGACACCCGCGTTTTAATGCGTCAGCAACCATTTCTCCAACTCCATAAGTCGTAGTCTTCATAGGGTTTCTCCGGCTTGAATCAATCAATGGCAGACCGCAGGCCGAGGCCATTTCGATAATAGCCATCGCACCATTGTTTACGATGCCATACGATACTTCAATTGGCTTCATGAATGGATCATGCACCCGACATGACACCGTTTGAGCATGAAGGGCAGAGCATAGAGCTTCTGTAGTCCCTTCGCCGCCATCAGCTATGGGGAAACGTATAATCTGACAGTCGGGTAATTCCTCCTGAATCGCTTTTTCGGCAGCTTTCGCTATCTCGAAAGAACCGACCGAACCTTTAAACGAGTCGAATGCCAATACAATCTTTTTCATAAAAGCTATCACTTATTTGTTTTCTCTATTAAACTCAATGCAGCCTCGACCGGATCATCAAACGGAGTCGTACTGTTACTCCAGGGAGATGTAATCCATTGCTCCTCCCATTCTCGGATTTTATTCCGGTCTTTTGTGAAATAGAGCTGTATACGAGGGATATAGTAGTCTTTAATCAGCCCGCTCCAGAAACGGGCAGCATAATCTTCCTGAATACCACCCCAACTTGTAATCAAGCGTTTGGCATTTGCCTCATAAGCATCTTTTTCCTGAAGAGTTGTTCCGCTATTGCGCGCAAGTTCCACCCATTCTTCTAATCGATATAAAGGATGAGAGGCCAACAGCCTGTCAACGTCCATCAACAAATCAACAGTTTGTTGCAGATTACGTTGCGCTGCGAGAACACGATTCTCCGAATCATCTTTCAGGGCCTGCTTATAAAAATTTTCAGCTTTAGCCGCTACATAATACGAAACAAACTCTATGAGGTCGTTTCTGTATAATTCAGAGCTTTTCAGTTCGTCAGCGCAACTAGCATACAAACGTATAGCCTGCAAGTAATCATCACTAAGGTCGATTTTACTGATCCGCCGTTGATCGGGTACTACGGTTTGCCAGGTAAAACGGGGGTATGAATAGAGAGAACTATATGCTGTTTTCCGAAAAAGTTTCCAAGCTTCTTTCATAGCATCGGGATATCCCCCATAGCGGGCCTCACAGTATATCTTCATCCAATCGTCCAGGTCGATACTATCTGATGACCATCCCATATCGGCTAACAGTTCGTAAACAACCTCATTGTTTTCGAGTCCTTCAGGGGCAGAACCGAACCCAATCAAGTTACCTTTATTTACAGCACGTAACGCTTTGACCGAGGAACTAGCATACATGCCCAGATCTCCTGTCATTGTATTTTTCCCACCGAAGTTGGGTACATAGCTGAATATCCATTTCTTTCCGTAAAACCCATCGTGTACTTTCCATGTCTGTTCGGTGTTCCATACCCATTTGGGATAATCATTGCCCAAATCAATGATAATCATTTTATCATCAGGTACATTGCTTAACAAGGCTTTAAGCGATTCTTTATCCCAGAATGAATGTTGATATCCGAATGTCCATCCCTGTGTAACCCAAACGGCATCCGGGTTTCCGGCTGTAATCGATTTATAAATCGTTTCTCCATACTCGGCCAATAACTTATATTTCGCTTCTTTATCTTCCTTATCGATAGGCAATTCCATCTCGTTAAAACTATCCGAGAGATAATACGTATTTTCTCCAAACTCTTTTTCCCACTCTTCGACAAACAGTTTGCCTATCTCTTCGAAAAAAGGTGAATCCGGTGGCAATACATAGGCGTTGTACTCTTCATCAAAACCACCCCACCGCATGTGCCGGAATTGTGTGTCGGGATGTTTCTGCACAAATCCTTCCGGCACGAAACCTGCAAACGCAGGCGCTATGGGCTGCATACCCAACTCGCGCATACGGGTCAGGATTTGATGCTGCAAAGCGATTTGGTTCTGTTGCCAGGCATCAGATAAGGGACCGTCCCACTTGTTCAGATTGCCCATGCGATGCCAGGGAAGGTGTGCAGGGGCAGTGAAAAACTCACGGATTTCTTCTTTGTTCAATCCCATACGCAGCCATACCCGTTCCGCAATGGCTTCGCTGGCCACGGTAGCCAAGGGCATATTTACACCATAAAGAGCCATCCTGTCAATTTCCTTTTCCCAACGCTCCCAGTCCCAGTAAGGAGTAGTGTAGCCGAATGTACAAACATTAAGGAAATAGCGCAACTCATAAGGGGACACTTGTTCATACAATTCATAATCGGGCCACGGCATCACTGATGTTAGATGTTCACCGCTCCATGTTTTCATACTCTTGCAGGCCTCTTTCATGTACGTATGAAAAGCGTAACAGATAGCAACGGAGCTACTTCCCCTTAGGGTAAGCCGGCCGTCGCTTGCTATCACTTCGAATATATCTTTACCTTCGGATGGTTCGATATATTCAAAGTGGATAGACTGTGCTCTTTCCCCAATCTGACGTTCTATTAACTGCTTGGCGGGGGTGATAATATCCGTCTTAGGCTTGTGGCATGAGCAGAAAAAAAGCGTTGTTGAAATCAATAAATACTTGATTATTGTATGTATCATAGAAAATCATAAATGTTATAAGTGAGTATCAATATTTTTTCTTCGATGCTTCTTTCACATATTCCAGTTCCGTAATAATCGGTAAATGGTCTGACAAAAGCGACTGGACAGTTTGCGTACTAATCACACGCCATCCTTTTTGCGGGTAAGCAAACAAGTAATCAATCTTAATCACAGGTTTCCATGCCGGCATTCCAAAATCATCGTTACTCGCAGCAAACCAGCTATCCATACCACGTATTGCCTCCGAGTAATGACGCGCGTTGAAATCACCTCCCAAAATTACAGGATATTTATAATTTTTGAAATGCCCGGTAATAAATTTTATTTGCTCCGCCCTTGTTTCTTGAGAGTTGACGTCCAGATGCGTAGAGGTAAAAACAATGGTATCATTACCCATTTCGAATAATCCCTCCAGCATGGCCCGTCTCTCATGCTCTTTGACCGGATGGGGCAGCATTATCTTTTGGACAGAAATATATGGATATTTACTTAACATCCCAATACCGTAATAACCGGTAGAATAATCAATCGTTTTTCCGTAAAGTCCAAACATCCCTGTATGATAGGCAAGTTCGGATATAAAATCCTTCCCCTTCTGATGCGGGGTACGCTTACGGTCTGTTTTGCTATCCACTTCCTGAAGCGCCACAAAATCAGGCTTGAAGGATTTGATGTGATGAGCAAGTTCCTCTAAAGATGCCAGTTCGCCAAATCTTAAATTATAGGTCATTACCCGCACCCGTAGAGTATCTTGCGCATAGGCAACACCCAAAGTCAGGCATAAAAACAATAATAAATATTTCTTCATTGAATACATGGTTTCTATTTTTTAATGATTACTTTTCCCAGCCCGGATTTTGTCCTAACAGAGGATTCTTCTGACGCTCGGGATTAGGCACGGGCCACAAATAATGTTTCGTTGCGTCGAAGTAGCGTGCTCCGCCTTCCGAGGTAGACTTTTCGTAGATAACATCACCAAACTCATCTACTCCGGTATCGGGATATGGGTTGGCACCCAAATCGTTCATACAAACTTTCAGGCTGGGACCGGTGATGGCACGTCCAAAGCGAAGTTCGCCTTCACGCCAGCGCATCACATCGGCGTATCTTGTACCTTCACCTGCCAACTCAATGCGACGTTCTCTTCTCAATTCGGTTTCGAGGTCCATCCCCCATGCGCTAAGTTCGTCAAGGTTCATACGATGCATATTCACACGATCTCTAAGTCTGTTGATGGAGTAATCAATCTGTGTTTGTGTCAGTTTCTTGCCTTGTAGTTCGAAAGTGGCTTCGGCATAAATCAGCAAGATTTCGGCAAAGCGGATGACATTGAGATTCCCATGTCCCCCCACACTTGAGCCGGCCAAATCAATATCGTTATACTTTTTCAGATAGAAACCTGTACGGCTATTTGCCCCCACACGGTTATTATCTTGCAATGAAGCAAAACGAGGCAGATTAAATATCTCGTTGGCCTTATCCGTATCAGGGTCACCGTCATCTCCTCCCGGCCATTTGTCACCCGGAGCATATAAAGTCATCTTCATTCTAGGATCTCTGTTCTGGAAATAATCCACATAATGCTCTTCAGGCGACTTGTATAACGATGAGGTCTGCACACCGGTCTTTTTATAATATTCCAATCCGGTTTTTGCCGGTTTACCGTCTGTACACAGATAAGCATCCACTAATGACTTCGTTGGATTGAGGCGTATATAGTCTGTCGGACTGCAAGTTTCATTGGGCAGACTTTGTGTACGGATTTCAGGTACAAAAAGGCTATATACGATGGCTTCGATATTTTTCGGATCATTCTCGACATCCCCTTCGTGATGAAATAGTTTTTCGTATTCATACAGGCCATAGGGACTGTTTTCGATGATATATTCACTCGTTTTTGCAGCCAGTTCCCACCTTTCGTTTTGCAAGGCAATACGTGCCAATATGGCTAAAGCGCCCCAGCGGTCGAGTCTTCCCAGTTTATCGCCTGTATACCTTTCTTCAGGCATACGCTCTGCCGCCCATTTCAAATCCTCGACGAGCTGGTCAATGACTTTCTCTCTGGGAGTACGTTCGATATATGCATCTTCGGGCTGGATGACTTCTCCTACCCAAGGTACATCACCCCAAAATGTCGTGAGGTAAAAGTACATAAGCGCCCGGATGGTTTTTACTTCTGCGGCATAAACGTCCTTCTTATTTTGAGCTACCTGCGCTTTATTATAGTTGTCCAGAAAATTATTGCAGCGATAAATATAGCTATACGCTCCTGTCCAATAGGTAGTGAAGGGGAAGCCGTCAGTATAAGAGTGCTTGCCTCCCGAAACCTTACTTAGTCCACTAGTAATATTCCCCCACATGACAGTTTCGGCCGTCGATTCACTCCAATTCACGAGATAGTCTTTTTGTAAAGCTTCGTAACAGGGAGGCAAGGCATTTTTAAGCTGATCTTCATTTACCCAGAATGTTACATTGTCCGGCTCGTTAGGGTTCGTTCTATCCAGAAAATCGCTACATGAGGTAACTATACCAAAGAAAGCAATGATTAAAAAGTATTTTGAGTATTTCATCTTTATAGTCGTTTAATAGGTTAGAATGTTATTGATAATCCAAAAACATAGGTTTTTACTTGCGGATAGACATCTCCGCTGGTGGTCCTCACTTCAGGGTCATAAGCTCCGAAGTAATCGGTTTTAGTAAACAAGTTATCTGCCGAAGCATATACTCTAAGACTATTAATGCCAAGAGGTGCCACCATCCGGGCAGGAAAACGATAACCTATCTGAATATTCTTCAGACGCAAGTACGATGCATCTTCTTTCCAATAGTCACTGAAGAGCCTGTTGTGCTCCTGCGACTGATAAAGTCTGGGATAAGAAGCATTTGGATTCATAGGCGTCCATCTGTCAAGATGCTCTTTTTTAGGAATTGAGTAGTCATTGATAAACGCATGTCGAGCCTCATCCTCAAGGTAACCGGCAACTTTGCCTACGCCTTGCAAATAGAAACTGAAATCAATGCCTTTCCATTCCAAACCACCCTTGATTGCATAGGTGTAATGGGGCTCTTTCTCGCCAAACACCACTTTGTCGTAGTCATCAATTACCCCGTCGGGAGCGCCGTCAGGACCACTGATGTCCCGATACTTAATATCTCCGGGCTGTACAATGCCGTTTTGTGATGCAACAAGAGGAAATTTTGGTTTCTGGTACTTACCTGTAGTTGTATTCACCGATTCGAAGTCATACACTTGCGCCAGCCCATCAGTCAGATAACCATAGAAAGCACCTATCGGATCACCTACCCGACGATACGAACCGGAAGCCGTACTGGTCAGCGACTCCGGAGTTCCACCCAAATCGGTAATCTTATTACGGGCGTCCGACAGATTGAACCCGAGATTGTAATTTACACTTCCGATCTTATCACGCCATGACAGATTAAGTTCCCATCCTTTGACATCAATCTTACCAAGATTGACATAACCTACGTTACTACTGGAAACCCCGACAATAGCCGGAACATCGGGACGAACCAATGCATCAATATTTTCTTTCTTATACCAATCAAAGTCCACATTCAGTCTATTGTTCAAAAAACTAAGGTCTACCCCGAAATTAAGCATGCGGATGGTTTCCCACTTGATGTCGGGATTACCGATTTTATTTTGCCAAAGTCCCATAACAGGTGTATTAGAAGCTCCGATAGGATAAGACTCTTCGGTTATGATAGGTGACAAGTAGGGGTAGTAATTACCGGGAATGTTTTGATTTCCCAACTCACCCCAGGAAGCACGCAGCTTGCCCGAGCTCAATACCGAAGTAGCGAACTCCATAAATTTTTCACGTGAAAAGTTCCATCCTGCCGAAAACGATGGAAAATATCCCCAACGATTGCCCTTGGCAAATCTTGAAGTTCCATCGGCACGCAGGTTAGCTTCAAACAGGTATTTACCGTCAAAAGCATAGTTGACACGACCAAAGTAAGAACGCAAAGCCCACTCGTCTTTTGTTCCGCTATTCATAAAATTAATCATTCCGGCACTAATAACGTGAATATCCTCAACCATCACATTATCACGCGTAGCACCCAGTGTGCTTCTGTTTTCCCACTCTTGCGAAAATCCCATCAATGCTCCCAACTCGTGGCGTCCTATGGTCCTATTAAAGTTCATTGTGAATTGCAACGTTTGGGTCATAACGTCGAGATGGCTTTGTGAGATATAGTCCTTGGCATCTTCATTTGCTTTCAACGGGCTACCGTCCGAGTAATAAGACAACATCTTCGGGTTAAACTCATCCACCTGGCGGGTATATATATTTGCAGAGTACTGCATACCTACGTTCAGTCCGTCTATAATTTTGAGATCTGCATTGAATATTCCATTGAGCACACGAGTTTTCCGTTCTTCCATTCCCGACTCATAGGCTACCTGCAAGGGGTTACGCACCGAACCGTACGACCAGTTCTCACTATCCACCATTCGGCCATTCTCGTCAGGAATTTGCCACATGACGGGAAGTAACGGAGACATACGCTGTGACAGGCGGAATACTCCTGATGTGCCGCTATAACCTAAGTCCTTTTTATAGAAATCGACATAGCTCATCTGTCCGGTCAGTTTCAGACGATCGTACACCTCCGTGTTTACACTGATACGCGCATTATGTCTTTTGGAACTATATCCGTCACCTACAACCAGTCCATCCTGATCCAGAAAACCATACGACATAAAAAATCCGGTTTTCTCGCTTCCACCCCGTGCACTCACATTATGCCCCGTCTGAAAAGCCCGGCTTTTGTATATTTCGTCAATCCAGTCAGTATTGGAATATTCATTGGGGTACAGTCCCGAATCATATTTATCGAAAGCCTCTTGTGTATAAGGTTTGGAAAATCCGGCAGCACTCATGGCTTCGTTGGAGAGTTCCATGTATTCCCTTCCATTAACAAGTTCGGGCAATGCTGTGGGAGTCTGGAATCCGGCATATCCATTATATTGGAATACTACGCGCTCTTTCTTTTCTCCCTTTTTAGTCGTTACAAGAATAACACCGTTAGCGGCACGTGCTCCATAAATGGCCGATGAGGCAGCATCTTTCAGTACGGATACGCTTTCGATGTCCGAAGGATTCAATAAGTTGATGTCTCCCCCGGCTACTCCGTCAATCAAGATCAAAGGTGCTGTACTACTGTTAATAGTTCCCGTACCACGAATGTTGATGCTGGGCACAGCACCCGGCTGCCCCGAAGAGGAAACAATACTAACTCCAGGCAACAATCCTTGCAGCCCTGTAGTTACGTTAGTTATAGGCCTGTTCTCAATAGCCTCCGCTTTGACCATAGATACGGCACCTGTTACATTCACTTTCTTTTGCACGCCATAACCTACAACTACTACATCTTCCAGGCTGACAGCATTCTCTTTCATCACTACGTTTACTGTCGTTGCTTTCGCTATGACGCTTTCTTCACGGTAGCCGACGTATGAGTACCGAAGTGTACTTCCATAGGGTACCTTGATGGAATACTGACCATTGATATCGGTGATTGTACCTGTAGTCGAGCCTTTTACCGATACGGTGGCTCCGATGATCGGTTCCGCATTCTCGTCAGTAACTTTACCTTTCACATACAGTTCCTTTTTCTCTCCTTGCGAATCAACAGGTTCAGTTTTATTTTGATATTCTTTATTATAAAATAAAATACTGTCATCCAGGAAACGGAACCCAATGTTAGTCCCTTTTAGCAAAAGAGTTAGCGCTTTGTTTACCTCTGTGTCTTTTACCTCCAATGACACTTTCCTACTCGTATCCACAAATTCTTTGCTATAGGCTACATTCATCGATGCCTTCTCTGCTATCTGACTGATAGCCTCTTTAAGAGGAAGCTCTTTGATACTAACCGATATTTTTTGCTGTTGTGCATAAACAAAAGCAGTGACAAATATGCACATTAGGGTTACAATACACCTTCTGCCGGTGGATGAAAAAGGAGAATCTTTTTCCATAATATTAGTCTTTAAAGTTAATAGTTCAATATCTATTAGCTAATACACAAGAGGCATTAAAAAGTATTACGGCAAATAAGTTAATGAATATTAATTCGGGAAATATAGGAGAACTTGCCGGAAATCAATCCATACTTGATAAAAAGAAAGAAAACACTTCAAAGGTATCGTTTTTAATAGCAAAAATAGAAAGGGGTAGATAGTATTTTCTCATTTAATGCATAAATTAGTGTCTTTACCTGAAATAATTAATACCTTTGAGTGCACAAATTAATTCATTTGACTATAGTGTTTCTTTCGATAGACTATAGTCAAATAAAAGAAGCACTATAGTCAACGATTTAAATGACTATAGTCAAACGAATAAAATCATGTAGCCGGAGACAATATTTACTGAATAACTAAAAACAAAATAAGACATGAGTGTTTATTATGATCTTTATGCCAGTGGCAACCCACAAAAAAAGGATGAGCAGCAACCACTTCACGCACGAGTAATTCCATCAGGAACTCTTGATGCTAAGAAGTTTATAGAATTAGTATCTAAAAGCAACGGCTTCAGTCAGGCCACCATTGAAGGATGCTTGCAAGCAGTTACCGATGAGTTACAACATTGGTTGAAACAAGGCTGGATTGTGGAAGTCGGAGAATTAGGTTATTTCTCCTTATCGCTGAAATGCGACCGCCCGGTAATGGAGAAAAAAGAAATCCGCTCTCCTTCCATCCACCTGAATAAAGTGAACCTTCGCATCAACAAGAAATTCCGTGAAAGCATGGAACCATTACCGTTGGAACGCATGGAGTCACCCTACCGAAGCTATGACAATCCCGATGAAGACAAATGCCGTAGAATCCTTATGCAACATCTGGATGAACAAGGTTGCATCACTTGTGTCGATTTCACGAGACTAGCCGGCATAAGCCGATACAAGGCAACTATACTGTTAAATACCTATTTAGAAGAGGGAATTATACGAAAATATGGTGGAGGTAAGACGGTGGTATATTTAAAGAAATAGAAAAACAAAGAAAATAGGATAGTCTGTTCCAATATGAAAGTTCTTCAAGTATTTACACCCTTCATGAAATCAGATGATAGTTCACTGGAGTATCATAGCCTATGGCAAAACAAGGACGTGTTTCCGACTGAATACCAAGATAACGAAAACACTTGTAAACAAAGTTGTCACTAACGGTGGCTCGAAGCTCATTACGTATGAAAGCTGCCACCCAACGGTATCCATGGGTAGAATGTTCCGAGTGCATCTGCTCAACGAACTCCACCATAGCTTCCCTATTAAGGTCACGCGAGAGGGATCACGACGCTTCCATTTATAGTAACCTGCACGGCTTACGCCCATCATGGCGCAAATATCCGTTATTGCAAAATCTCTTGACAGCATGTCGACTATTTTGAATTCTTCGTTTTTAAACAAACATACTCCGTTTGCCCAGCCTTGTTCGTCCGCACCGCATAATTTTTTTAGACGTTCATTCTCTATACACAAGCGTAAGATTTCTCGTTTATAGAATTCCTTCGTGCGGTCAACACCCTCAGGAAGTACCTCCTTTATCTCTGCGTCAGCACGTACCAAAGCTTCAAGACCGCCCTCATCGTACTGTTTGAGCCATTTTCTGAAGACTGTGTCGGAGATGTCGTTAACTGCACAGCACTTCAACGGATTCTGCAAGAAATATCTGGGCGATATGCCGAGCAACCTGTGGAAAGCGATGGATGAACGAAAGAAAAAGAAAAAACGGATAAAAGGAACGTGAGTTCGTGACGCTCCGGTGAAAGCGGAAACGGACGGGGTGATCATCGTCTACAGTCAAGGGATTGCAGATATACTGCTAGATAACGGGCTGGCGGTGAGAAGGTACGTCCCAACTGTTTTGAGGCACTGTATCATATACCAATACCGGGCCTTGAGGTCTTTTGCCTTTTGCATCAGAATAACATTGTGTGACCAGCTTAGTTGTTTAACCGACAATGTCATGAAAACTAACTGCAAATGCAAAACAGGTTGTTGCGTATTTGTAAGTTGTTGACTATATTCATTATAGAACTGAACTATCACCTGACAGTTTCTTACGGAGAAGCCTTTGATAAGAGGCGTTCTGTCTTTGGTGGCGAGTTCGGTAACCTGTTTGTCGGCAAGTTGTTTGTCGCCCTTGTCGCGGAAGACGGTAAGCCTACAATCCACGTTGCTACCTTTGGTACCTTCGGGTAGAAAAATACTTTTTCTTGAGTAATAAATAAAGCAGCAGCCTACTCTCCTAATTTTATTCCATTGTTAGTTATACTTTTTAATTCTCTCTCCAGTTACAGTACAGCTTCCTTAACAATGTTTGCTGCTTGTGACTCAATACACGGTCTAAAGTTCCCTGAATACCACTATCTTTATCATATATAGCATCATCTTGCAAATATGATGTTAATCCCTCAATCAGAACTATCGGTACAACATATTCTCTAACTACTTCGTCATTATTAAGTTCCACGACCAACATCTGATTCACTTTATTGAGAGCTTCAACAGCTACAGGATTAATATCTTCTAAAAATACAGCAGACGAATTATTCCGGAATAATATAGTAAAGTTTGAATTATCGCAAATAAAACATGGTTTTCTAGGTCTTCCATTCCGGGATCTGATTAAAAGACATAGTTCTCCTGCGGCATTTTGCAATATATTAAATTCGTTCTCGGCCACATTATCTTCACAATTAACATTTCTTGGATCAGCTCTATTGTTTCTACTATTCTGCAAGACACTTTTTAAAAATTCAATATCAAAATCACCTAAATCTTCTCTCAACAATTTATAAGCTCTTTCTTTATCCAGTTCCTTTTGAAGCCGGGGAATATTATTCAACACACTTTCTTTTAAAATATCGAATGATAGAGCTGGCTCTGGGATTCCATCAATATGATATTTCTTATTAATATAGTAAGTAAGTTCCGGAGACATCGTTACTTCCTCTATCCTAAAAGGAATGATAACTTTCTCCTGGTTGAAAGCTATATCTATTTCACTTTCTACATGGGAAGAGCAGTTAGAATAACTCGAAAAGATAAAAAGCACGATCTGTGATTCGGTTATCGCTTCAATTATTTCCCGTGCATATGACTTACCACCATATACATTCCTGGGAGCAATCCAACAAGTTAGACCGGCTGCTTCTAACATGGCACATACATCAAATGCAACCCCACTGTCTTTACTGGAATAAGATATAAAAACGTCGTATTTCATAATGTCTATATGTTAATAATATCAGGATAATTAACTCTTAACTAATAATGATAAAGTGCCAGGTAACTATTTTTCCAATTTTAATGAGAAAATGCTCTGGGCTATTTCTGCCAAGACGCTATCGGGAACTATAGTCCGGTCCACTTCCTCTAATTTCTCATTCAATAATCGGAAATCATGAACCTCCTCATACTCATCAAAACGATCTCCCATTTTTTCCTTCATTATTTCAACTACTAAAGCACTCGCCCGTT
>OIWP01001403.1_pt1 | contig 29857 bp, 50 predicted proteins | sample 1587661 | NCBI WGS metagenome assembly OIWP01 (sample SAMEA3888899, study PRJEB22519) | human gut metagenome | biome: human gut; feature: human-associated habitat; material: faeces | place: Denmark | collected 2010 | reverse complement strand
TTCTGGCGGTATGGAGCGCCGTATTCACAGCGGCATATATCGGCGAGCGGTACCGAAATCGGAAGCTGAGCAACGCTTTAAAGAAGAAAAGGAGCCGGTATGCAGCAGGTCATTATCAGCAGATTCACTGAAACCTCTCCGTGCTTTGGCTGTACGAAACGAACGCCGTTTTGCCACAGAATAGGCCAATGCGAACTTTTCACCGATTGGAGGGCCAGGAAAGATGCTTTTACCCGAGCAGAACAAGCAAAACGCAGAGGTTACCAAACAGCCAGGGACCAGCGCTCGGAACAGGTCTACAAGCAGTTAAAAAAAGATCATCTACCAGGGAGGTCAAAAGGTTGGAGATAATCAAGAGACAGCGAGGCCGGAACATTCCTTTTTACTTCACGATCACGCCGGACGAATACATAGAAATGAAAAAGGCAGATTGTGAAATAGAGGGCAAGGAAAGCGCCGACAGGCGCGCGGCCTGGCACAGGCAAAAGAAAAGCCGCCAATTAATGGCGGGCACAGTGAGGTGATACCTAGGTGAAATTGAAAATCGACAAAGAGTTTGAAAAATTGATCCCGCCATTGCAGGATACAGAGTTCAGCGGACTGACCAAAAGCATTTTAAAATATGGCTGCCAAGAACCCATCGAGATTTGGAACAACACCATCATTGACGGACATAACCGGTATAAAATTTGCAAGGCGAATAACATTCCGTTTGAAGTCAGAGAAATGGACTTTTCGGACCGCAGCGAGGCACTTGTGTACATTATTGAAAAACAGTTCGGGCGCAGAAACCTTCTCCCCTTCCAACGTTCCGAATTGGCCTTGAAAATGAAAAACGTGATCCAGGCAAAGGCGAAAGAGAAGCAACAAGGTGGACAGGGCGGAATTTTGCTTAGTCAGAAATCTGACGAAGCAAATGGAATGCGAACCGACGAAGAACTTTCTAAGCTGGCTGGAGTGTCCAGGGATACAATCCGCAAGGCGGAAAAGATTATCGTGGAAGGCAATGACGAGCAAAAGGAACGGGCGCGTACTGGGGGCAAAGGAAATACCGTAAACGCCATTTTCAATGAAATTGTCAATGCCGGGGAAAATTCCCGTATCTGTACAAAATGCGGGAAAGAGCTTCCAATTAAGGATTTTGATGGTCCTAGAAAAATTTGCAGGAGGTGCCGCAGTATCAACAGGGAATTTAAAGACGTTAAGGGAAATAAGATCCCAGTGCCAAAAGAAATCAACCAGTTGTTTAAAGAGCATGGCGACCGTGTTTTTGATGCTATCACTAGCGGAGATGTGCCGGAATACACCATCGAAAATTTTGTGGAAGAGCTTACAGCGATCGCCGTTTCCTTTCAAGGCAGTGTGGAAGCCTGTTTTTTAGACCACCCTGAATTTGATGTTGTTGAAAACAAGCAAAAAATAATAGCCGCTCTGTCTGCAGCAGAAGCAGCTATCAAAAAAATAAAGGAGTTTTGCTAAATGTATTATAACAGAAATTACGAATATAAGCAAGTCAACAGCGCTTTTATTGTTATCGATGAAGATTATCAAAGAGAACTTGATCAAAACCGCGTCAAGCGAATTGTAGCAAAATTCAATCCGGATTTAGTGAATCCCATCAAGGTGTCTTACAGGAACGGAAAATATTACGTATTTGATGGGCAGCACACTCTAGCGGCATTAAAAATGAGAAACGGCGGAAAAGATCTTATGGTTGAGTGCAAAATTTACCGTGGTTTATCCGAGGCAGACGAAGCAATTCTTTTTTCTGAACAAAATGGAATCAGCCGTCAGGTGGCAACAAACGCAAAACTAAAAGCGTTGTATACCGCCGGGGACATAGAAATCAAAAATCTTTTAACAGCAACAGAAGCAGCAGGTTTTTATATTAATTTTACTTACGGGCAAGCCGCTAACAAAATTGTTTGTGTTGCAAAAGCTTTTCAAGTTTATAAAAAAATGGGACAGTTTAACTATATTGAAATATTGAGGATTATCAAAGACAGTTGGGGCGGATCTTCCGATAGTATGCGGACGGAAATTCTTGGAGGCCTTGCCTTATTCTGTGAAACCTATATGGGCAGATATAGAAGGAAAACTCTTGTGAACGCTCTCAGCAGTGTAAATCCAATTGTAATCGTTCGGGACGGAAAGGCATTTGGAAACTCCCTTTCTGGAGACAAGCGTTTTGCGGTTCAAATTCTTTCTCATTACAATAAACGCAGCCGCGGCGAAAAGTTAGCCGCTGAATTTTGATAGGAGGTTTGTCAAATGGACGATAAAGAGTTAATCGTATATCTTTCAAAAAAGGTTGCTGAACTCGAAAAGGCTCTTGACCTTGCGGAAAAAGAAAGCTTGTACTTCTTTAACAAATATAAGGAGTTAGAAAATGAGCAGAAGCAATGACAGCGGCCTGTTCCGGGCGGAATTTGAGTACCTGTACGATACCGATAACGAGGAACCGGAAACCAATCAAAGCGAATTTGAAGATCCGGAGGAATTTAGGAGGATTTTATGGAGAATTATTTCAAGAAACTAAATTCTATAAATGTCAATGATAAGACCGAAAAGAAAGGGAATCTTACCTATCTTTCATGGGCATGGGCTTGGGGAGAGGTTAAAAAGCTTTTCCCTGACACCACATATACGATTTATGAAAACGCGGACGGCCTTAATTATCACACCGACGGAAAAACATGCTGGGTAAAGACCGGGGTAACCATTAACGGCCTGGAACATATTGAATATCTTCCGGTGATGGATTTTAAAAATAAATCTTTGCCGTTAGCAGAAGTCACTTCCTTTGATGTAAACAAGGCGATCCAAAGAAGCCTGACAAAAGCCCTCGCGCGTCATGGGCTCGGCTTGTATATCTACGCCGGAGAAGATTTACCGGAAGATAGTACGGAAACGAATCCGTCTGAAAATAAAGGGAATGAATCTTCCACGCCGAAGGATTACATCGACGATATTAAAAAAGCCACGCTTCTCAGCGAACTGCATAGAACAGGCTGGAATGCAGCCGGCATGCTGGAATACTTATCGCAAAAATTTCCCGACACCCCTCCGAAAGATTTAAACTCCATCACGATCGAACAATTTACCTTCATTGCACACAAATTAGAGAAAAGGCCGACTGTACCGGAGGCTGAAAATGGAGCTTGATTTTGACCGGGCCGGTATAGAGCTGAAAGACGGCGGCGTGTGGCTTTGCCTTCGCGTGAAGTCCAGCTTCAACGCCAGAAGGTTTGTTTCCTCGATGAGAGACAAGCTTTATACCGCAGACCTGAAAGAAAAGCGGAAAAAGCGGTCACTAAGCGCGAACGCGTATTTTTGGACGCTGTGCGGGAAACTCGCTTCCGCTCTTGGCATTCCGAGCCATGAAATATATCGGCAGTACGTCAAGGAAATCGGAGATAATTTTGAGACGATTCCAATCAAAAACGAGGCAAAGGAAAGATTTATTCAGGCATGGGAATCTCACGGCCTTGGCTTTTTATGTGAAGAACTGGAGGAAGCCGCGCCCGGATATACCACGCTTGCGGCCTATTATGGTTCTTCAACCTACGATTCTCGGCAAATGTCAAATCTCATTGATTTGGTGGTTTTTGACTGCAAGGAACAGGGGATTGAAACACTTACTCCCGATGAACTGGCTTTAATGAAAGCAAGATGGGACGACCATCAAAAGGGGATCGCGTAATGGTTAACGAATACGGAGCAAAGCTTGACCGGAACGGCTACGCGCCAAGCATCATACAGGACGAAGCCGATGAAAGCTGTTTTGTTTGCTATGCGAATGGATATTATGACCCTCTCAACCGCCACGAGGCATTTGGCGGCCCATTCCGGGACAAGTCAAAGCGTTTAGGCTTATGGGTTTCCCTCTGCCATTACCGGTGCCACCAGGAGGGAAACGGCAGCGTACATAAAAACCGGGAATCCGACCTGCGCATAAAGCGGATCGCCCAAATGAAGGCGATGGAAGCCTATCAATGGGACACAGAGGATTTTATCCGGGAGTTTGGAAGAAATTATTTGGAGGATTGAAAATGAAATTAGAGTATGTTGATATCAATAATATTCCAGAGAAGAAAAACAGAGTAAGATACGGCGCATTATCAAAGTTGATCAAGAATTTTCTGGACAGCGGAAAAGCCGCCGCTAAAGTCGATTATACCGACTTATATAAAACAGAACAAGGATTTGCGGCTTCAGCAGGTGTAATACTTCGCCGTTTAGGCAACCCAGCATTTGTAACTATACGGGATAAGGAAGTATATATAATTCGGCGTGAAGGGGAATCTGAAGAATGTTAAATACAGCGATTTTAATGGGAAGGTTAACCTCAGATCCAGAACTGAGGTACACACCTAACGACACAGCAGTTACCAGCTTCACCCTTGCGGTAGAACGGTCTTATGTAAAATCAGGCACAGACCGCCAGGTGGATTTCATCGACGTAGTGGTATGGCGGCAAACCGCTGAATTTGTCTGCAAGTATTTCCATAAGGGCCAATTGGCAGCGGTGCAAGGTTCCATTCAAACACGCAGCTACACGGACAAAGACGGCAATAAACGGAAAGCTTTTGAGATAGTTGCGGAAAGCGTGCATTTCGCGGAGCCCAAAAAGGATAAGAGCAATGAGCCGATTGTAACTATACCAGGAAATGATACTTTCGAAGAAATAATTTCGGATGACGACTTACCTTTTAACTAACCAACAGAAAGGCGGTGATAATGTGGAGCTGTTAAATCTAATCCCTTATGGAAAAGAAAACGCCATAAGCCGGGAAGATTTGTCCAAGCTTACCGGCTGGGACGATAGAAAGGTAAGGGAGGAAATCAAGCGGCTAATGAGAAACGGCGAACGGATTTTATCTTCCAGCAGTGCCAAGGGCTATTGGAGAAGCGATGATCCAGACGAAATCGATAGATTCCTTAAAGAGAGCGATAACCGCCGCACAACAGAGGCTTTAAATGTTGAACCTCTTCGTTTTTTCGTAGCCAAGTCAAAAGGTGAAGATTTAATTCCGGTAAGAGCGCATTACCGCAGGATACATAAACGAGCATCAGGCCAAACCGATATTCAAGGCGGTGAATAAATGGCACGAAGGCGAATGATAGTCCCAGAAATATGGCAGAGTGAAAGTTTCGCTCAACTCTCCATATTGGCAAAACTGGTGTTTATTGGATTGTTTTCAAACGCAGACGACGAAGGCCGAGGAATAGCGAATCCGGTATATATCAAGTCCATACTGTTCCCTTATGACGATGGAATGCGGGTCATCGACATAGAGAAAGCCCTATCGGAGATAGGTCAGTTCATGTCCGTGACGCTGTACACTCATGACGGAAGAAAATACTATGCGCTTGATAACTGGAAAAAATCGCAGACTATAGACCGGCCCAAACCGTCAAAGCTCCCGCCGCCAACAGACGAAAAATCAATCTCCGACGAATCACCGAAAGATCGGCGACAAGTCGATGATCTTTCTCCCTCTAAAAAGAAAGGAAAAGAAGAGGAAGAGAAAGAAAAATTAAAGGAAGTAGAAACTGACCTTTTTTGTGATTTTTCTGAGCCTATGCAGGAGACATTGCGGGAATGGCTGAAATACAAAGCGGAACGCCGGGAAAGCTATAAGCCCACCGGCTTAAAAAAGCTTATTGCCGAAGTGAAAGGCAAACTCTCTTTGTACCAGGAGACAGCGGTTATTTCCCTGATCGACGAGTGTATGGCTAACGGCTGGCGTGGAATTATCTGGGATAAATTGAACAAGAAAGGAGGCTTTTCCAATGTTCGAAAATCTGCTCAGGAAAGCCCCTCCGGAGGTACGGCGGAAGCTTCAAAACAGAAATACGGAAATTACATTTGAGGATATCCAGGAACGGCGTATTCAGATCATGAACGAAGTTAAAGGAACCCTAACTGGGTATGACTGCCCCATCTGTAAAAACAAAGGCGTGATACATTATCTTAAGGACGGATACGAATTTGCGAAACCCTGTGAGTGTATGAAGCTTCGGGATAGTTTAAGGAGAATCCGGCAAAGCGGCCTGGGTGACCTATTGAACGAATATACCTTCGATAAGTTTCAGACGGAATCCCCCTGGCAGGAGGCTGTCAAAAACAGCGCTTTGAAATTCCTGGAGGATCACGACCGGAAATGGTTTTTTATCGGCGGCCAGGTTGGGGCTGGGAAGACGCATTTGTGTACGGCTATGGTAGGTGAATTCTTAAAGCGTGGAATCAGCGCAAAATATATGCTGTGGCGGGACGAGGCGTTGAAACTGAAAGCCGTCGTCAATGATGACGCGGCATATTCAAACCTGATTAAACCCTTGAAAACCGTTCCTGTGCTTTACATAGACGATTTTTTTCGCACAGGGAACGATGAGACAGGCAGGAAAAAAGCCCCCACACAAGGCGATATCAACGTAGCTTTTGAACTCATTAATTACCGGTATAATAACAACCTGGTGACGATTCTGTCCAGTGAATTGACTGTCGATCAAATTCTATTTTTTGACGAGGCGGTGGGAAGCAGGATTTACCAGAGAACGAAAGAATATCACTGGGATATTGCCAAAGACCCACATAAAAATTACAGGCTGAAATAACAAAGGAGGGAACAGCTTGGTTACGCTCTATATCCCTGGCAAGCCGCAGGGAAAAGCCAGGGCCAGGACATGCAAAACCGGGCACAGCTACACGCCGGAAAACACAGTGCTGTACGAAAATCTGATTAAAACTTCATTTCTGCAACGGTATGGGGCCCTGGGTAAAATCAGAACTCAGGGAAAACAAAAGCCAGCGTTGAAGATGGAGATTTACGCAGGATTTCAGGTTCCCAAATCATTTTCCAACAAAGACAGGATCGCGGCGTTAAGCGGAGACCTTCTCCCTACAAAAAAGCCTGATTCCGATAATATCGCGAAAGTGGTTGCGGACGCTTTAAACGGGATCGCTTATGACGACGACGCTCAGATCGCCGATTTAACGGTTATCAAGCGGTACACGGAGGATCCCTGCGTAAAGGTAACCATCGAGGAGATCAGCCATGACCTTTGATGAGCTTTGCGCCCTCGCCGGAAACGGGAAGCCTCTTCCCCGTTCCGCGCTTCCTTTAGAGCGAGTTGCATACCGTGGGCTTGCTTGGCTGTATCATGCTTACCGGCGCGGTGCTTTTTCCAAGGACGAAGCCGCTGAGGAAAAAGAAGCCCTCAGGAGAGAGTACGAGGACGCGCGGAAAAAAGAGAAGGACGACCTGAAGCTTCACCAATACGTCGATCAAATCCGTACAGCGCTGGCAGGCTGGTTTAAGAAGGTGGAGCAGAGCGGCTGTCCTGTGTGCAGGAGGCTCATTGAGATTTTGGACGGTAAAATTTAACCCCGCCGCAAACAGGCGTGAGAAAGGAATTTTAAAAATGTATATTACTTACGAATTACTGAAAGAAAAAGGCGCGTGTTCTAATGGCTTGAATTGGTTTAAACAAAATTTCCCGGAAGGCTGTGAACTTAACGAAGAAACCGTCGCAAGGGTGAAAAAATGCGATACCAGTTTTGTGTGGTGGTTTTATAACAATATCCAACAGGATAAAAGATTATATAAGCTTTGCGGCGTGAACAGGTCTGACGGCGTGAACATATCTAGCGGCGTGAACAGGTCTAGCGGCGTGAACATGTCTGACGGCGTGAATGGGTCTAACGGCGTGAACACGTCTAACGGCGTGAACAGGTCTTTCGGCGTGAACATGTCTGACGGCGTGAATGGGTCTTTCGGCGTGAACAGGTCTAATGGCGTGAACAGGTCTAACGGCGTGAACAGGTCTAACGGCGTGAATGGGTCTTTCGGCGTGAACAGGTCTTTCGGAATATTAAATTCATATGGGGTAGACTGCGCTTTATTTTTGGCAAACAAAAAAAGAGTATATCTGATATTTGGAAAAGAGGTTTCAGAGGGCAGATACCTTGAAGTGAAAAATAATTTATATGAAAAGCTGGGAATATGGGAACCGAATTTCAATAATATAAAGACCCTATATCTTAAAAACGGTTCAGATTGGAAGCTTACGCCTATCAAAAACGCAGAAGAAATTGCACGACAAGAGACGTGGAGGGATATGCCAAGAGAAGCAGTCGAATATGTCGCTTCCCTGCCTGAATTTGACGCGGATATGTTTTTTGAAATCACCTGTATTGACTTGAGGCAGCCCCGCCGCAAACAGGCGGGAAATAAGGAGTGATTTAGTTGCTTGAGATATGTCCGATAAGCTTAAAGGAGGCCAATGCTTTTGTAGAGCAGCATCACCGACACCATAAGCCTGTCACAGGGCACAAATTTTCTATTGGCTGCACCGACGGAGAAAAAATTGTGGGCGTTGCCATTGTAGGAAGGCCCGTCAGCCGTTATCTTGACGACAGCTGGACCTTGGAGGTTAACCGGCTTTGCACAGACGGCACACGCAACGCTTGCAGCATGCTTTATGCGGCGGCCTGGAGAGCGGCCAGGGCTATGGGCTACCATAAGCTTGTCACTTACATATTAGAAAGTGAGAACGGGGCAAGCCTGAGGGCTGCCGGCTGGAAATGTGTAGGCAGGGCTGGAGGGCTTCGATGGACCGGAAAGCGCCGTCCAAGCGTGGACTTATGTCCCGCACAGATGAAGCTTAGATTTGAAGTCACAGACGGGAACGGAGGACAAAAGTAATGATTAACCTAACCTTGGGAGATTACCGGATCTGCACCTTGAAAAATGGTACTGTCGCCCTATATGAGCGCCATATTATTTCAAAGCGTTCAAGTCCGAATTTAGGCAAAACGGTTGAAAGAATAACAGGATACTACTCTTCCCTAAAAGCCGCTCTATCGGCCTACACGGCAAGGGAAATGGCGTCTGATGATTACTGCGCAGAAACTGCTGAGCAGTTGGAGGCTGTATTGGACAATCTCGCTTCCAGAATTGAGAAAGCGTTGGAGGGAATAAACCATGACTGAATTAAAGCCACACAAAATATATTGCGAAGCTCTGAATAAATGGGGTGCTGAAGCTCAAACACTTATGGTTTTTGAGGAAATGTCAGAACTGCAAAAGGAGCTTTGTAAGCGCGCCAGGGGCAAAGATAACCGTGAAGCTATTGCCGAAGAGATCGCAGACGTTCAAATCATGTTGGAACAAATGATGATTCTTCACGATTGTGAGGACTTGGTGGAAGTTCAAAAATTCAAGAAAACACACAGATTAAATGTTCGCTTGGAACAGGAGGGTTTATAATGTTTGAAAATATTGATTTTAACGCACTAATTGAAAAAGCGACCAAAGAAAAATGCGAAATAACCATATCATATGAGCCTAACAGGACAGAAATAACCATACAACCGTGGAAACCATTTTCTTATGCTTGCCCTTATAAAGCTAAACAGGAGGATTGACAATGGACTGGATAAATGTTAACAGAATAACCCCTAAACCGTTTGTCAGCGTACTGTGCAGAATGCCAGGAGAAAAACCTTTCCCTACTGTACATGAAGGATATATTTCTGATGATGGGATATGGGTAGTTTATGGATTCAAAAGAGAACCGGGAGAAGTGACCCATTGGACGGCTATGCCGGAATACCCAGATGACGAGGAGGATTGACAATGACTGAGTACCTAGAAAAAGCGGCACTGGTTAGAATTTTGAGAGCAAAAGCAGAAATGGGCAGATTAAGTGAATACAGCGTGTGTTTTGATAATGTGGCAAAAATGATTGAACTGCTACCCGCCGCCGACGTTGAAGAGGTGAAGCATGGGAAGTGGATAGAAGTACAGAAAGAAAATATATGGAATGATATTGTCCCGGTGCTTGAGTGTTCTGCTTGCGGAAAGTATACAGTAGGCACAAGAGGAATTATGACAAAATCCAACTACTGCCCCAACTGCGGCGCTAAGATGGATTTGGAGGACTAAGCAATGACAAAGGAAAAAGCGATTGAAGTTCTTGAAAATGGTGCATGGTGGGATTTGCTTATCCCTATAACAACCATTGAAGGCAGGAAGTCAGATATCGAATTGCATGAAGCTCTTGATATTGCTATTGCCGCTCTATACCCCGTCAGTCGGGAACAGGTTGAGAAAGTGTGGAAAGGCTGTTCTTGGTGCAACAACGAAGGAAAAAAGCCAGAAAATTGGGAGTGCTCTCTTTTAGACGACCGTGGTTTTTCGGTTGTTGTTGGAGACGAAGTAGTTTGGACAAATGCTGAGTTTTGCCCAGTGTGCGGAAAACCGTTAACGGATAATGTTGCGGATACACTTATAAAGAGATTGGAGGCGCTGAAAGATGAAGAGACTGATTGATTTAGATGAACTCTTGCAATATCCACTCAGACGCGGGAGCGAACATTACGATGAGAAAAATGCTGACCCTCATTTCCTATTCGGTGTGGAATCTGTTCTGGAGTATGCACAGACATTGCCCACCCTAACCCAGCCGAACAACTGGATCAGTGTTGAGGACAGGTTGCCGGAAGATGGTAAATATTTGTGCTGTTTTTCATCTTTAGGGCTTGGCTGGTGTATAGATGTGTTATCTTATGCCTCTGATTTAAATTCAGTTGATGATTGGGATTTTTACAATGAGCATCGCGGTGGTTTTTATGATCTTGATTCAGAATGTGGATACTACGAAATCAGTGGAGTTGCCTACTGGCGCCCGCTTCCAGAACCGCCTGAGGAGGATCAGTTATGACAAATTTTGAAAAGCTCAAAAATATGACCCCGGAACAAATTGCGGCAGAATTTATGATTTTTAGGCCGTCTGACGCCTGCTTCGATGACGAAAATAGGAATTATTACGCATTAGACGGAAGTTGGCACCGATATTCGCAGGATTGCTTTCAAGCTAATGTAAAGTGGCTTAACGAGGAAATTCCAAAAGACCCACAAGATTATATTAAAGAACTGGAAGCCGAAAACAAACAACTAAGGCGTGAAAGAGATCAGGCGGTGGAGGAACTTCATCGAAATACAGACGCTGTCCCCGTAGTTAGGTGTAAGGATTGTAAGCACGAAATATCAACGGCTGATATTAGAGCCAGAACCGGTTCCTATTGGTGTAATTATAAATTACAGCCATGTGATGCAGACGACTTTTGCAGCTACGGTGAAAGGAAGGAATCAAATGAGTAAACGAATTTTAGACATTGCCTGCGGCAGCAAGATGTTTTGGTTTAATAAACACAATCCAGATGTGGAGTTTTGTGATAACCGCACTATCCCTTATCATGAATATTACCCGCACCGCTATATTGAAATTTCTCCGGATACTGTTTGCGATTTCACGGAATTGCCTTTCCCTGACGAATCCTATAAGTTGGTTGTGTTTGATCCTCCTCATCTGACAAATGCTGGCGATACAAGCTGGACGGCACTTAAATACGGCTGTCTAAAGGGAGATTGGAAAACTATGATCCAAAATGGCTTTAAAGAAGCTTTTCGAGTATTGGAGAGAGACGGAGTATTGATCTTTAAGTGGTCGGAGGTTCAAATTCCGCTGCGGGAAATTTTGCCGCTGTCTCCTTATCAACCGCTGTTTGGTCACAGAAGCGGTAAAAACATGAACACTCACTGGCTTTGCTTTATGAAACCTGAAAAGGAGGAATGATCATGGCAGGCTGGCAATTATTACTTTTAGGTTATTTTTTAGGCGCACCGTTAGGCTTCTTGCTTTGTTCCGTTCTGGTGGCAAGCAAAGACCCGCCCAAACCGCACACCACTTGCAAGGACTGCGTACATAGGCATAAGAAAGAGTGCCCTTTCTCCCATATCGAATGTGATGTGACAGGAGATTCTATTTTCTGGCATACTAACAAACAAGACGACTTCTACTGCAAGGAGGCTCAGGACATTGGGCTGGCCACAAAGCGGAAATAGAAAAAGCTGTAAGGGGTGTATCTATAACAGACCTCTAACTTTTGAGGGTTCCGGGCAGCAACGATACTGCCTATATTGCTATGATACCGGTAAGCCTAGAGGCTGCCCGCCGGAGAAGTGCGACAAAAAGACTGTCAGGAGGTTGAAAAATTGAACTGGAAAAAAGAAGCTGAAAACGATCTTAGATGCTACATGAAGCGCAAAGCATCTTTAAATAATCTTCGGGATCAGATTTTAACTTTGCGATTAGAACAGGAATCTATCAAGGCTTGTACTGCTGATTCTGAGCCAGTGAAAGGCGGCGGGAGTAAAACTGAAGATCGTTGGATTGATAATATTGTGAAAACTAAGCGCTTATCCCTGGCCTACTCCGCGACCCGGCGGATTGTCGCACTCATCGAGAAAGGGCTGGACGGAATAACTGAGGTACAAAAAGACTTTCTCACAGAGTTTTACATAGACCGCCACGACGGACACGTGGAAAGGCTGATGGAAAAATATCACATTGAAACTTCTCAAGTATACAGAATAAAAGATGAAGCACTTTATTATTTTACTGTTACCATGTACGGAATTATGGAATGCTGATGGGAAAAAGAGGGGAAGTTTTTTTCAAAAACATGGGATATAATAAGATCATAGAAAAGTGTACAAGGTTCATTGACCTACTTTCCTAAGGACCGCAGGCTTAACGGCTTTGCGGTCTTTCTATTTATCTTGAAATTGTGGTGGTGGTATGGCGAAACATTTAACCGATAGAGAAAAGAAAAAGATCATTGCGGATTATGCGGAATGTGGGAATTATTCGCAAGTTGCAAGAAAACACAAAGTATCTTTTGATACAGTTAAAAGAGTAGTGGTCAGCGATCCTGAAACCGTGAAAAAAGCGGAACAAAAAAAAGAGCAGAATACCGCTGATATTCTTGAGTTTATGGACAAGAAAAAAGATGATGTGTGCAGCATTATTTCCCTTTATCTTTCTGAGCTTCAAAACTCTGATAAACTTCAACGGGCAAGTATTCAGAGCATTGCTACATCGCTGGGCATCGTTATTGACAAATTTACAAAAGACGCGCAGAAACAGTCTGATACTTCCCTCTTTGAAGCCATAGCGAAAGCAGCTGGAGGGTTCAAAGTTGAGTAAAGAAATAGTGTGGGGGCAAAAGCAACAGAAGATTTTAAACGCTCCTTATTCTCATTGCTTAGAAGTTAATGAGGGGACGCCGAGGTCAGGAAAAACAACCGTCAGCGTTTCCCGCTTTGCTTGGTATCTTTGGAACACCCCGGACCTAAACCATATGGTTTTAGCATATAACCAAGAACAAGCTTTTAAGCTGGTAATGGACTGTGACGGCTTCGGACTGCTTCATATTTTTAACGGAATTTCCAGAATGAAGCATGATGATTTTGGAGATCATCTGGAAATCGAGACGATGAAAGGAATAAAACGCGTTTACTACAAAGGTGCCGGTAAAGCGGACAGCCATAAATCATTCACCGGAATGTCTTTAGGAAGCGTATACTTCTGCGAAATCAATCTTCTGCATATCGACGCAATACAGGAAGCTTTCCGCCGCACTTACGCCTCCAGGATAAGATGGCATATCGCTGATTTAAACCCTCCTGCTCCCAGCCACCCAGTAATCTCTGAGGTGTTCAACATACAGGACACCAAATGGACACACTGGACCATAGACGACAATCCCATTATTACCCCGGAAAGAAAGGAAGAAATCCGAAAAACCTGTTTAAAGAATCCCTATTTATACAAACGCGACTGGCTCGGAGAGCGGTGTATCCCGCAAGGGGTTATTTATTCCATGTTTGACCCGCAGCGCCATATCCTCAGTTATATTCCGGACAGCGAAAGCAAAATCGAAATGTATTTCGCTGGTGACGGTGGCCTCTCGGACGCTACTTCGATTGGCTGCTACGTGGTGACCCGCACCATGCAGAACCAGTTTAAACTATACCGTGTTGCTGGGTGGTATTATTCCGGGGCGGATATTGGAGTTACAAAAGCAATGTCGGTACAGGCCCGTGAAATCTGCGGCAGCTTTATCCCCTACTGCCGCCAGCTTACGGGTATGAGGGAATCCAGTATTAAGATAGATCCAGCCTGCAAAGCATTGCGCGCTGAATTTGATCTGCTCGGTTATTATACAGACCGCGCGGATAACAATGCCAGGGACATTAAGGGCGCCAGAAAAGGGATTGAGGTTGGTATTGAATATCTGCAAAGCAGTATTTCAGACGGGCGCTTCTATCTCGTTGAAAACGACAGGTTTGGGCATCTGGATTTTTTAAAGGAGATCGGAATGTATTGCGTAGATAACAACGGCAATCCCGTTGACGCATACAATCACGCGATGGACGAAACCCGTTATGCTCATAATTACTTCTATAAAAACTATGTTATATAAGGCGGTGAGCCAATGCTGGAAAAACTAAAAGAGAGGGTGAAAAACTGGATGCAGAAAACCGGAGCTGAAACAGGCTTGTCAAAAGAATTCAAAGATATCTTCGAGGTTGGAGGCGTACCTGCTTTCAATCAATTTTACTATTTCGGTATTTTTATCTGGAAGTATTTGTACAAAGGATTTTACAGCCCTTGGCACAGGATACTGGCTCCTACCATTGAAAATCCGAGAAACCGGCGCAACCTGGAAAGAATGGACGTCGCAAAAGCTGTAAGCTCTGAACTAGCCGGCCTGATCTGGAGCGAACAATGTGAGGTGCATGTTAGTCAATCGGACAGTGAGGAACAGCCGCTGGAAGAGTTTGTCCATGATGTTTTAACAAAAAACGGATTTTGGACAAAAATGCAGGAACATATTGAACAGGTGCTCGCATTAGGCGGCGGCGCTATTAAGGCATGGTACGAGGTTAAACGGGACAGCGCGGGAAATGAAATCCCCGAAAGCGGAGGGATACGGCTGGGTTTCTGCATGGCGGATCAGTTCGTCCCTACTGCCTGGGATAACGCCCAGGTTACGGACGGCGTATTTATCAGCCGTGAGGCAAAGGACGGCTATTATTATACCCGGTTGGAATGGCATAAATGGGACGGGTTAACCTACTATATAAGCAATGAGGCGTTTCGCACTGAATATAAGCAGCCGAATCCAGGAATGACGGAATCACAGGATATTCTAGGATTTCGCTACCCCCTTAATGAGATTTATCCGTTTCTGAACGAAAACACCTCTATGCAGGGATTAACCACTTCCCTATTCGCTTATTACCGAACCGCTGTTGCCAATAACATTGATGATAACTCTCCCCTTGGCGTATCGATTTACGCAAACGCTCTTTCGACCCTCAAGGCGTTAGATATTTGTTACGACAGCTTTATTCGGGAGTTCCGTCTTGGTAAAAAAAGAATTATCGTTCCAGCTCAATGTATCCGGACGGTAATCGACCCGCAAACCGGAGAAATGCGGCGCTATTTTGACGCCTCTGACGAAGCCTATGAAGCGCTCTCCACGGATAGTCCTGATTCTTTAAAAATACAGGACAACAGCATTGAACTGCGTGTTGACGAACACGAGAGAGCGATAAACGCTTTCTTGTCTATTTTGTGCTTACAGGTTGGATTTTCCGCCGGTACCTTCACCTTTGACAGAGCGACAGGCTTAAAAACCGCTACCGAAGTGATCAGCGAAAACAGCAAGACCTATAAGACTATCAAAGGCCACCAGCTGCAAGTCAAGACGGCAATCGCCAAAATCATTGACGCCATTGTCCAGATCGCTTCCCTCTATGACATGAAGTGGAACGGGTACAGCATTAAAGCGCTGGCTTCACAGGGCTGGGAAACCAAGGTTGTTTTTGACGATTCTATTCTTCAGGACCGGCAGACCAACATCAACGAGGGAATCTTGCTGATAGGCAACGGCCTTATGAGCAAGAAGCGTTTTATGGTGGAAAAGCTGGGATATACCGAGGAGGAGGCTGTGCAGGAGCTGATGGAAATCGAAAAGGAATCCTCTATATCCGCGGATATGGTCGACATGGCAGAGCAAGCCGGGCAGGAAGCCAATTCCATAAATCCAAATGAGGAACCGGAAGCCAAGGAAGATGACGAGGAAGCGGCGGAAGATGAATCCTAACAGGGGGGTGTGTAAATGGCCAGATTAACCCCTAATGAGATTCTAAAGCTTTCGGAGCCGGTTGAGCAGGTTTACAGCAATATTGTAGACGCGCTTTTGATTAATATGGGAAAGCATTTCAATTCCGGCCACTCGCTTTCCACAGAGCAGTGGGAGATCCGAAAGCTTGCCGAACTGGGACAGCTCAATCAAGAGAGCATTGAGATTATCGCTTCCCTTACCGGGCAAAATAAAGAACTGATCACTGCCGCTTTAGAAAACGCCGTATACATGGCGACAAAAGACATAGAGCCGGAGTTAAAAAAAGCCGTGCAAAAAGGCGCTATACAAAACGCTGCCGCGGATAACGTGATAGCCAGCCAAAGCATTGTGCAAGCCTTAAACGCCTATGAGCAGCAGGCAATGGATAAGCTGAACCTTGTCAACACCACTATGCTGGAAAGCACGCTTGCCCAATACCGGAAGGTGATTACAAACACGGTTAATATTGAACGCCAAATGAAAGCGGCGCAGGAGGTTTTGAATATTGCCACCGGGAAAGTGATAACGGGGACAGAAAGCCGCCAGCAGGCTTTAAGACAGGCGCTGTCACAAATACATAAAGAGGGCATCACCGGATTTTATGACCGCATCGGGCGGAAATGGTCACCGGAAGCTTATGTCAATATGGATATTCGCACCACAGTACACAACACAGCTATTGAAGCCGTCAAAATCAGACAGGAGGACTATGGGGTCTATATCTTCCGGGTATCAAGGCACTCCGGCGCCCGTCCGCTGTGTTATCCGTATCAGGGCCGTTATTTTTCATGGAACAACAAAAGCGGAACCTTTACGGACGGCGAGGGAAAACGCCACCGCTACTCCCCTATCTCTTCTACAAGCTATGGAAAACCGGCCGGATTGTTTGGGATCAACTGCGGGCATCACCCGATCACCATGATTCCGGGCGTATCCATTCCGCGCGACAGGCCGGAACAGGACAAGGAAGAAAATGACAAGGTATATGCGGAATCCCAGGAGCAGCGCAGGCTGGAAAGAGAAATCCGCTATTCCAAGCAAAAAGCCGCCATGATGGAAGCAGCCGGAGACAAAGAAGGCTTTGAAAAAGAAGCTGTGAAAATTAGGGAAAAACAGGCTGATTACAATGCATTTTGCAAAAAGACAGGACGCACGAAAAGGCTTGATCGGACACAGGTTTTTGACTATAATAAGAGCATAAGCGGGAAAGTAACGTCGATAAACCGGAAGCGGGATAAAAATATTTTTGCTGTCAAAAGCGGAAGCTACCAAAATGATATATCTTCATCTGGTCTTCCGAAGGTGATAAAGCTACCAAATGAGACCTTGAAGCAGACTGCAAACGTAAATCTGCCAAATATACATGCTGTAGTTCCAAAAGGGACTGAACTATCATCGGTTGTAGCAATCGCCGGAGCAGGTACAAGTTCACCAATCAAAGATATCCAAAGGCTGGTAAGCAAGTACCCAAGTTTTGGGGATGCGAACGGATGGCAGAAAAAGTCCGGTGTCACTATTACCGATAATTTCCGTTATGAAATACATTGGTATGAAAACACCGGTGGCGTCCCAAGCGGAGAAGTAAAAGTGAAAGGAGTGAAACGGGCTTGAAAGTAAGGTACAAAGGACCCAGCTTTGGCATTGACGGTCTAACAAATAACGGCGTATATGAAATACTGGAAGTAGATGAATTAACCGGCGCCTTTCGCCTTATTGACGATAGTGGAGAAGATTACCTGTATTCCCCAACGGAACCCGGCCCGGTTTGCGATCCAAACATAAGGGGAAAATTTGAAATTGTTGAAGATGACGAGCAAGGCACACTGAAAAAAGCAATCAACGGATAAACCACCCAAATAGAACAGGGTGGTTTTTTCATGCCAATTTTTTAATTGAAAGAGGTGATCGTATGGCAGAATGTAACCACGACTTTATCGGAACCGCTCAGCATATTAAATGCAGGCGCTGCGGCCTTGTTTTGAACGCTGAGCAATACAAGGAATATAAGAATCCCCAGATTAAAAAAACGGCTGGAAAACCCCGTCAGAGAAAGAAGGTGGAATAATGAATGAATTTCAGCGTCTCATAGCTTATCTGAAAATCCTGTATCATAACCTTACCACACTGCACAGGAACCTGATAAAAGACGATGCTTGGTTCGCTAACCACAAGCAGATCGGGAAATGGTATGAGGAGGTTTCTGACCAAATCGATGATCTCGTGGAAACCGGAATCGCTTTAGGCTATTTGGAACCGGGTATTAAAGAATCCGTCCTGGAGTTTTCCAACGACTGCTTGGCGGTTCAGCCGAGAGGACCGGAAGAAAGCTTTCGGTTGATTCTCGGGTACTTCCGAAGCGTGGCCGGCATGATGCAGGCAGCAGAAGCGGAGGTTCCCGCCTCTGTAGCCAACAAACTCCAAGAATATGAGTATGAGTGGAACAAAGAAGCCAACTTTAAATTAGCCGCAGCAATTGGCGAACACGCGCACGGAGGCAATGTGGAGTATGACGATGATTAAAAATCTGATTGATCTGGACACCTCTCGGTATGGCTATCAAACCGAGATCCGCATTAACGGGCAAAAAATAGGCGATGGCATTTGTGGGATCAGAATAGAACTCACCAGCATGGAAACGCCGAAAATAGCCTTTGATTATGGTTCAGGATATATCGATTGGTCAGATGTGAACCAAACGGAGCGTGATAGTAATCAAAACACTTGTAATCAGTAGTCAGCCTTATGCTCAATGGTTAGCGGAATCCTTAAGCTTCATAGAAAATCATCAGATAGATAAGATAGCGATTGCAGCAATCGATAAAACAAACGGTGAAGTAATCACCGGGTATCATAATTGCACTTTTGCGGATAAAGCGGTAATGGCGGCAAATATTCAAGCCGACGCAATATATGGAAGTGTATTGGCTAATGCTGATCAAATCGTACAGGAGGCAGAGGATATCGCTAACAACGGGTATGACCAAAACTAACTATAAAAAAGCGTCTTGCAGTTATTGCGGGGCGCTATTTTTATACCCATTTCGCCCCCGCAGCACGGCGTTAAACTGCGATGCAATCCGCCTGTCGTTCTTAGGCGTTAAAGAAAGGAATGTATTTTATGGCATTTACAAGAAGATCACTAGGAGCTCTTGGTCTCAGCGAGGAACAGGTTGATAAAGTTATGGCGTTGCACGGTACCAGCATGTCGGACTTTATCCCGAAATCAGAATTACAGGAAAAAATTGACCTGGCGCTGGCAGATGCTCAAAAAAATGCTCTGCAAAATGTGAAGGTCAAAGAAACCGACGAATATAAGGCCGTAGCGGAGGAGCGCGACATGCTTCGCGCTTTAGGCGGTGATGATTTTTCGTCGGTGAAGCCCAAATTCCGTGAAACTGTCTATAAGATGCTCGAACGCGGGGAAAACGCTCCCGCAATCGCCGAGCAGTTAAAAACAGTCGCGGAAAAATACGAAGAATATTTTAACCCGACAGAACCTGCACCGCCACCCTCTTCCCCACAATTCGGAGCAGAGGTCAAAGGACAGATGCCGAGCGGAAAAACCGGATCAACCTTTGAAGATGTGTGGGGCCTGAACAAGAAATAAGAAAGGAAAATTATTATGGCATTTACACAGTTAGAATTAAACTACGCGACCGAATACTCTAAGGCAATGGCAAACGCTTATCCGTATTGGTCTTATTTCTCTGACCTCTACGGAAGCCCGAACAGCGCCACCTATAAGCCGGTCAGCGGGAAAGCTGTGGCTGTTCAAAGCATGACCACCAGCGGCGCAAGAGCGGTAAACCGCGATCAGATTACCGGAACTTTTAATCGCAATTTCAACACCTCCGAGCAGATTCTTACCATGAGAATGGATCGGGAATGGGACACCCTGGCGGATCCTATGGATATCCAAGAGGATCCGATCGTCAATATTGCCAATATCACAAAGACGTTCAACGAATTCCAGAAAGTGCCGGAAATGGACGCTTACGCGGCTTCTGCGTTGGCTCAGGCGGCGAGCGGCTTCGGAGGTGTGGACGATACAAGCCTAACCGCTGATAACATTCTGGAAACCTGGGATACCTACCTGGCGTATATGGTGAATCAGCGTGTACCCCGTGACCGTATCCGCGCCAAAATGACACCGGATACCTATAAGCTTCTGAAAGAGGCTGCCGGCATCACTCGTTTTGTGGAGGCTGATACTGGTATCCGCAACATTGACCGAAATGTCGGTAAGCTTGACGGCGTTGTCATTATGGAGGTCCCCAAAGATATCATGATGAGCGCTTACGATTTTACCGAGGGCTGGGCCTCTGCCACAGGGGCGAAGCAAATCAATCTATTGATGTTCGACCCCATTGCAATCGCCGCACCTGTTGTCTATGAAACCTCCATGATGTCCGCGCCTACCGCTCAGAGCAAAGGAAAATGGCTCTATTACGAGCGTTACTACTACGATGTGTTTGCCTTGAACCAGAGGCTTCCCGGCATCTTTGTAAATATGGCTTCCAACCCGGCTTTAGGCACCTTGAATATTACCACTTCCGCAGGCGCCGACAGTACTCATACTGTCATCAATGGATTGGCTCCGGCTCCGTACGGCATGAAGTATGTTGCTAAAACCAATACAGACGGAGCGGTAAGCGTGACTTATGGCCAGGCTCTTACAGACTGGACCGATGTTACTAACGGAGCGAGCTTTACCACAAAATCCGGCGATACCGTAACCGTTGCGCTGGTTAATACGACCAAGGGAAATATCGCCACTGCCACCGGCTCCGCGCTGGCTGTCGTAGGCTCCTAATCAAGAGGTGGGCTTATGGCGTACATCACATATCAGCAGTATCTTGATCTTTATGGTACATGCCCGATTTCTGAAGAGGAGTTTCCTGTGTACGCCGGACTTGCGTCTGATATGATCGACAGTATTACGCGATATAGAATTGTCAAGGGCGGGGGAATCTCCGCCCTCCCGTCTATACTTCAAACGCTGGTTCAAAAGGCTGCCGCGGCACAAGTGCTATACTTCACACAAATCGGACTGGAAACCGTGCTGACGGGCCAGGCCGGCCAGTCTTTTACGGTGGGAAAGGTTTCAGTATCGGGCGGCGCATTGTCCAGTACAACCACAAAGCCCGGCGCTCTGATGGTCAGCCCTTTCGCGCTTTCCTTGCTTGAACAAACTCCGTTGATGGAAAGAGGTGTGCATGTATGCTCAGACCGATTCCTCAATCCCTTTTGGGGGATTTAGCAATTATTAAGGTTTGCACGGGAATGGACGCGTGGCAAAAGCCCGTATGGCAGGACTATGAGGTCTCCCGTGTGCATCTTCAGAACACCAACGAAGTGAAAAAAACAAAGGAAAACACCGAGGTCGTGCTGCGCTCTACGCTGTTCATTGACGCCAGGCTTTCAAGGCCCGCCCTGGATTATGATTCTCTGGCGGAACATTCCCAAAAGGCCGGAAAGCCTCTCCGGTGCGAAGTATTTAACTCGCAGGGTCAGAAATACGGCGAATATGAAGTGCTGACGGTTGACCCGGTTCCCGATGTCCCCGCGACCCGCGTCCATCACGTAGAATTGGGGTTGGTGTAATGTCAGTTAAAATTACGCGAAACATGGCCGCCATTCAAGCAAAAATTAAGGCGGGAAATTCTATGATGATCCCGGCTGTTACAGAATCTGTCATTGAATACGGAAATGTTTTTGTTCCGGAAGATCAAGGCACATTAAAGGACAGCGCCTTGATTGCCAGCAGGCCACAGGACGGATTAGCTATTTGGGACACTCCTTACGCGAAACGGCGGTATTACACCGGAACCCCGTCAAAGGACAAGAATCAAAATGCCTCCCTCCAATGGGTTAAAAAAGGTGTAAACACCTACAAAAAGGAACTGGATCAAGTAGCGCAGAACGCCTTTTCGAAGGGAATGAGCAAAAAGTGAGCGTATACGACGATGTTTTAACCGCAGTTATTGATCTTGCGGAGCAAACGGAGCTGTATTCAAAAATTGTGATAGGACCTATGCCTCCTAAAAACGGTATTTCCATCGCGTGGGGATCCGGGAACTTAAATACATTTCTTGATAAAAAAGCCGCCGTCTCCATGTCGGCGGTTTTAAACTGCAAAAATTCTGATCAAGAGCTTGCGGCGGACACGCTTGGAAACCTTCACACGTTTTTGAATATGCGGAAGGACTACCCCTCCGCAGACCACTTCCAAATCACAAATATAGAAACCACAGCCGCACCCGTCTATTTAGGGCGCGAAGAAAACAACCAATGGCTTTATGGCTCCAGCCTTGAAGTCAAATTTTATCTAAGGGGGAATTAATATGGCAGCTTACGGCTTGCTTACAATGTACAACCTGACCGCTTCTATCGGTGTATCCCAGGGATCGGATCCGCCCGGCACCTGGACTTATGCCGAACTAGCCGAGGGATTTGACAATATCACGGAGGCTTTGAACGAGGTTGTTCAGCAATACTTTTTCTTATCGGACAAGGGATTCGCGAAAAACCACGTGACGGGAATGGCCCCGGCGTTTACGCTCACTGGGAAGCGCGTTGTTGGCGATCAGGCTCAGGATTACATTTTCAGTAAGAAATACGGACTGGATACCGACCGGCAGTCTTCTTTCCAGCTGAAGTATACCGACGCTCAAAGCAAAGAGGTCACTATTACCTGTGACTGCACCTTCTGCAATATTCAAGAATGGTCCGGTGCCAGTACCGATGACAGCGCGATTTCTGTGGAAATCCGTTTCGACGGAAAGCCCACGATCACGCCGGCGGCCTAAATAACACAAGGGGGCGGTTTATCCTCCCCCTTCTATTTTTTATAAGGAGGATATCCTGATGTATACGCTTAGACAAAACGCTCTTTTTACCGATGAAATCGAGCTGCAAAAGAACGATGGAACCAGTGAGATCCTAAAAATTAAAATTGATATTCGTCCCGAGCTGGTAAAGAAATACCGGGAACTCCAAGTTCGGTTCGTGGATCTGCAAAAGCGTTCCAACAGTAACCCCGGAGACCTAAAGATTGTTGAAGATATTGGGAAAGTCGTTGTTGATGTGTTCTGCCTTTTATTCGGAGACGAGAACGCCAAAAAAATCATTGAATTTTATTCCGATGATTTTCAGCAGATGGCCTACAATCTTTTCCCGTATGTTCAAAACGTTCTCGTACCTAAATTTCAAGAGGTTGCCCGTCAAAGAAAACAAGCATTTAAGCGGAGAGCGTGGAAATGAGACTGTATTCCCCTCTGAAAAAGAGGGTCAAATATAAGCTTGTGCCCGTGCGTTTAAATACCTCTTTTCGAACAGTGCTGAAATGCTATCAAGTGTTCTCCGACACGCTTTTGACAGATTTTGAAAAGGCCGAGGCCTGCTTATGGCTTTTAGTAAAATCAAAATTATTTCTGAAAATCTTGAAGCCTGACAAAAAAGCGGCTCTTTTTAATCTGATCTTCAAGGAATTTATTGACGTGTCAGATAAAAAAGCCGGAGGAGAAAAGTATTTCGATTTTAATCAAGACGCATGGGCTGTCTATTCTTCCTTTATGCAGTGCTACCATCTCGATCTGCTTGGCGCTGACAAAAACCTTCATTGGTGGAGTTTTACGGCGTTATTTAACGGTTTGTCTGATGATACGAAGATCATGCAAATCATTTCAATACGTTCCCGCCCCCTCCCAAAACCAACAAAATACAATGCGGAGGAACGCCGGCAATTAATCAAGCTGAAGCAGCTGTACAAGCTTAATCTGTCAGAGGAAGAAAGAAAAAAGCAATTCCAAGATGGGCTTGCAAAAATCGCTGTTGCACTGCATACCCTGGCAGAAAGGCCGTAACGGTGATGATCGTGGATAAAATTAAGTGCCCATACTGCGGTTACGTGATGCCTTTAAGAGTTGACCCTGACGCAAAATGCAAGGGCGTTTGGATTAAGTGTAAGGGCCGTAACTGCAAAAAGGAATTTGAAATAAAAATAGGAAAAGTCAAGTAGTGCCATTATGTGCCGATGACTTTCACTTGTGAGGTGATTTCATTGGCAGAAGGCGAAGTTGTATATGAAATTAGAGCTGATGATTCAAAAATAAAAAGCGACGTCTCTAAGGCGGAATCTACAATAAAAAGATCTGCCAAAAGTGCTGGAACCGCTGTAGAGCAAAGTGCGGACGACGCACAAGACAGTATTCAAAAAACCACAAAAGAAACCGGTGGTCTCTCCGGCGCTCTAAAAGATGTAGGTGAAAAAGCCACCGACGCTTTTGGAAAATTCAGCCCGGCTGGTGGCGCTGTTGGCGATTTAGTTTCTTCATTCTCTGGGCTTGGATCCTCTGGGTCTGCCGCGTTATTAGGAATTGGCTCCGCTGCTGTAGCCGTAGGCGGATACGCTGTATCTTCAGCAACTTCCATAGATCAAGCAATGAATCAATTCGCCGCGTCTACTGGAGTATCAAAGGAGTCTCTCGACAGCTACGAAGAAACTTTAAAAAGCATTTATACAAACAACTACGGGGAATCATTCGGAGATATTGCCGACGCTATGTCTGCTGTTACTCAACAAATGGGTGATTTAGACCAAGCTTCTTTGCAAAACATAACGGAATCCGCTTTTACATTGCGCGACACTTTCGGATACGACATAAATGAATCTGTCCGGGCAGCCAATGCAATGATGACTCAATTCGGAATTAGCGGCGATGATGCCATGAACTTAATCGCTACCGGCGCCCAAAATGGATTGGATTTCTCTGGAGAGTTACTAGATAGTATCAGCGAATATTCTGTGCAATTTGCAAAAGTCGGCCTTGATGCTGACGATATGTTCGCAATCATGGAAAGCGGAGCAGAATCTGGCGCCTTTAACTTGGACAAGGTTGGCGACGCCATTAAAGAAATGTCTATTCGTGTAGTAGACGGCTCGGCAACCACACAAGAAGGCTTTTCAGCTATCGGATTAAATGCTGATGAAATGGCAGCTAAATTTGCAGCCGGAGGAGATTCAGCCAAAGAAGCTTTCGACCAAACTATTCAAGCGTTGGCAGATATGGACGATCCTCTCGCGCAGAGCCAGGCCGGAGTGGCTTTGTTTGGTACTATGTGGGAAGATTTAGGGCCGGAAGTAGTTACAGCACTAGCAGGAATTCAGGATAGCGCTTATGCGACAGGCGAAGAATTAGAAAATATGAAAGACGTCAAATATGACGATCTTGGTGCAATGCTTGACGAACTCAAGCGTGGTTTCGAAATGCTGCTAGTTCCCTTGGGAGAAGCTTTGATTCCTTTGCTAAGCACCTTAATGGAATCCTTAAAGCCATTAATGGAAGTACTTGGCGAATCCCTAGCTCCTATTTTCGAACAACTCGGAGAAGTGCTTTTAGTGATCAGTGAGCCACTTGGGCAAATCGTAGAATTTATAGGACAAATTCTTGGGCTTGGATTACAGCTTATCAGTGAAGCGCTTACCCCAATTTTAGATTTAATTGCGCAGCTTTTGGAACCACTTATGCAGCTTTTAGATGGTATTCTAAATCCGCTAATGGGACTGTTCCAATCGCTTATGGAACCGCTTTTATCTTTGATCCAAGCCGCTCTGGAACCTTTACTTAGTCTTGTTTCCGCTTTAATTGAGCCGCTAATGAGCCTTATTCAAGCCATCTTGCCTCCAATACAAGAACTTTTCTCCGCTCTTACCCCTATTTTAGAGACCTTGTTTTCCGCCTTAGAGCCTCTGTTTGATATTTTCTCCCAGATCGCCGGACTGATCAGCGATGTACTTGGCCCAGTAATTGAAACACTAGCTGGTATTTTCAGTAAAGTGTTAGGCGGCGCTATTGATGCGGTAATGCCGATTATCGAAGGCGTTATGGACGTTTTCGGCGGGTTGATTGACTTTATTACCGGTGTATTTTCGGGCAACTGGGAGCAGGCTTGGAACGGAATCGTTGATATGTTCAAGGGAATTTTCAACTTGATTCCGACTATTGTCGAGGGAATTATTAACGGCGCTATCGCGATCATCAATGGTATTATTTGGGGGATCAACCAATTGACTGGGGCAATCGGCATTCCGGCGATTCCTGAAATTCCAAATGTATCGTTGCCCCGTTTTCATACAGGAGGTATTGTTGATTTCGCAATGGGAGAAGGTCCCGCCTTATTAAAGGACGGGGAAATGGTTCTGACGCAAAAGCAGCAGGCCGAACTTTTCGCCCTGGCAAACGGGAACTACTCAGACGCCGCAAATTCGTCTGTTATCGTAGTTAATTCTCCTCTTTATTTAGATGGAAAACTGATTACGGACAATGTAACGAAGCACCAGTACAATGACGTTATGGCAAAGAGGTACAAAGGATGACGGTTTATTTAAACAAAATTCCCCGCCCGGATATCCTCGTTGAAACCGGGGGATCGCTTGATGAAAACGAGGCCCATGTAACTTCATCTACCCTGCGGATTTATATGCCGGCCGATTCAAAAGATATCGCCGCCTGCGATTATATCCAATTAGTTGAGAATGACATTGTAATCTTTGCCGGGACTGTTATGGAAGCTGAACAAGAAAACCTGGATAACGTGGATCTGTCTTACAAAATATATAATCTCACCCTGACGAACAACTCCGATTATATAGCCAGCGTTTTTGTCGATATGACGTTTCCGTCCGGCGCCAGCGTTACCCAGATTTTAATGGGGAACAGACCGGGCCAGTCTTGGTATGATGCATCTCTCGGCGAGTTCTATGGCATTATTCCGGTTAGAGTGGAAAATGAAGGAATTACCGTCGGGGAAATTGATGATTTTACTGGAATAACCTTAAACAGCCCGGCTTACTTATGGGGGCAGATTGTTTCCTCCGTGATAGATCAAATGGCAGATGTATGCGGTGCTTGGTGGGAAATCACCCCGGATAAGGTCTTCAATATGCGGTATACCTACAACCGAAGCACCGCGCCGATCAGCCTTGATTCCGATTCAGCGGTTTATAACGTAAATGTCACCCGCGATTCTTTTACCATGTATTCCGCTGTCCGGGTGGTCGGCGGACAAAGCAAAGGCCAATATCAGGAATTCCAAATCAAAAGTAACGGGGAAACCGGACTTCGCTTTGAAAGGCTCTCGCCTCAAATCGTTAGATGCAAATATCCTCTGTACTCTATGAGTAATGCAATTCAAAGCGGAGCTACATCTTCAACCGTGCCGGCTAATGTAAAAATTGGATTCAACGGAATTGACGATGACGACGACACGGTACAGGCGTTAATGAGTTATGGCGGATATGAAATTGAAATGAAAGACGGTTACGAATGGCTTGATCTTTCAAACGGCGGGTATATCCAGGTTAATGGATATCCTTTAATCCAGGTCTACTCGCGGCTGGTTGATGGAGACCTAAGAGAAAAAATCAAAGCCCAAAGAGGCGGCTCCGGTATTATTGAATATCTGATCGAAGATGAAACCATAGTAGATTTTTCAGACGCTGCTTTAAATGCGGAAACATTTTTGCAGCGTGCTGCGCAGCCAGCCTTTACGATTTCATTTTCCACATTAATTCCCGGCTGGTCTGCGGGACAGCTTCTGACTGTAGATCTTCCATACTTTAATACATTTGGAAATTTTCAGGTGACTTCTGTTTCCGCTAAGAGTATCTTGTCTGAAGACAGCGGAACTATATGGGAATATTCGGTAGAAGCTTCCACCATTTCATACCGTGATAAAACAAAAACGCTATTTTTCCAGCCTAAAAAAATCACGTTCGAAATGGACGGAAGTCTCCCGGCTGCTGACGGCCAGTATATTAACGACGATATTAATATTCAAACTTATATTATGGCGTTTAAAACGCAGCCGATGGACTGGCGCACGTTAGAAGGAATCGCTCCCAGCTGGACCGTTTGGGAAGAAATCTTTCCTTCGTGGCTTGTGTTTGAAAAAGCCGCCAACGTAAATACATGGAGCGAAATCGAAAGCACAATCAAAAACTGGCGCGGCTGGGAAAAAGCATATCCGTCTTGGGTTGTTTTTGAAGAACTCATAAAGGGGTGGTACTACTTGGGAAACTATTTAACGCCTTTTGCGAAACAAAAACTGCTGAAGCTTATTCAAGGGCAGGGAGCTGCCGGGGATTTATCCGGAATTAATCTAGTATCAGATTTATATTTCACCACAGATGCATCAAGTAATTTTCATCTGCCGCCAGCAGATATTGTTGAAGTTAGTTCAACCAGTGTTACAGCCACTTATTATCTACTGCCAGATCAACTCCAGGAGAAAATATCCGGCCTGCAAATGTATTATAACGGCTCTCAACAAAACGAACCGATTCTTCAAGCCGCCGTTAACATAGACCGTTCTCCGGATAACCCGGAAGGTGAATTTGCTATGACGCTCAGCGTCAGACATGCCATTTTATAAAGGAGGAGCACTATGAGCTATCAATCCACAACGCCAAATTTTGATTTACCGCAATGGGTATATTCTGACCCGCCGCAAATGAACGATTTTAATACCGCTTTCGCTAACATTGACGAAAAAGCTATACCAAATGATGAAAAAGGTGCAGCTAATGGTGTAGCAACCCTAAACAGTTCCGGCAAGCTGGCTCAAATGCCGTCTGCCTCTGATGTGGGAGCAGTTCCCACCACGCGAACCGTGAACGGTAAGGCGTTATCGTCCAATATTTCTTTGACCGCCTCTGATGTAGGAGCGGTGCCAACCTCCCGCAAGGTGAACGGCAGAGCATTGTCGAGCGATATCAACATAACCTCAGGAGATGTTTTCGCTCAAACCACCACAGTTGAAAACGGAACTAATTTTAATAACCTGAAAAATCCGGGCATCTATGTGCAGTCCTCTAACGCGGAAGTTACAAACAACACTAATATGCCAACAAAAGAAGCTTTTATTATGACTGTATATATGGCTAACTGGAAAGATAATTCAATACAGGTATTCTGTAATTATACCGGTTCGAAGATGTATTGGCGCACCTGGCAGGCTTACGGCGATGTGTGGGGGGCGTGGAGACAAGTAATTGGATCCAATGGCGGCAATGTTACAATAAATAACAGACTTCAGCTCACCGGAACGCAATACCCTCAAATTTACGGAAACGGTACTTCATTGCAATTAGGCGTAGACACTAACGCCGCTGTCGGCGTTGTTTTACAGGGAGGCGTATTCAGGGAAGCGGGCGACGGATCGCTTAATTTAGGAAACGGTTCTCACAGGTGGGCGGTTGTTTATGCCAAAACAGGTTCCATAAACACCTCTGACCGAAACGAGAAAAATACAATTGCCGATATTGATCCGGAACAGGCTGAAAAGCTCATTATGGGATTGAAACCCAGCACCTTTAAATTCAACGACGGCACCAGCGGCAGAACCCACTGGGGGTTGATCTCTCAGGATATCGAGGAGCTCCTTCCACAGATCGGAATGTCGGATTTGGATTTCGCCGGATTCATCAAGACCCCAAAAACAGAGGATTATTACGAGGACGTTCCCGAGACTGTCACAGACGAGGAAACCGGAGAGGAAAAAACTGTAACACGGAAAGAGTTGAAAACCCGAACCGTAGAGGGCGAATATGTATACGCTTTGCGTTACAGCGAATTTATTGCCCCTTTAATCTGCATGGTGCAGAAGCAGCAAAAGCAAATTGAGAATTTAGAGCGGCGTTTATCCGCTTTAGAAAACAAGGAGGAAGCAAAATGAAAATCATTGGCATTGATGTATCTACCTGGCAGGGGAAAATCGATTGGAACCAAGTAAAAAACAGCGATGTAA
>OIWP01001398.1_pt1 | contig 29954 bp, 26 predicted proteins | sample 1587661 | NCBI WGS metagenome assembly OIWP01 (sample SAMEA3888899, study PRJEB22519) | human gut metagenome | biome: human gut; feature: human-associated habitat; material: faeces | place: Denmark | collected 2010 | reverse complement strand
CGCCGCCGTCCCACACAACAGACGGCACCGGATGGTTGGTATTGCCGGTTACAGGTAATACTGTAACGGAAAAAGTATCAAAACGCAAGTGACAAATTTTATAGAGTGTAACACTTTGAACATTTTCATCCAATTTTCCGAAACCGCTTTGTTTCTGGTTGAAATATCTCAACCAGCACCGCGTAATCCGACAAAATGTTGCATAATTGCGCGCCGGTCGACGGCTTTCACAGGGTGAAACGGCATTATGGAAACCGATTCTCCACATTATCAACAGACTTTTCAACACAAATGGGGTGCAATTAACGATGTTATGTTAACTACGGATTGGTTTTCCCGTTTTTCGGTGCTGTTCTTCCCTATGCGCACAAGTGTACGGCAAAGCGGCATCCTGCTGCGCTTTTGCCCTGCACGCGCCAAGACCCGCCGCCTGCTCTGCGTTCTGCAAGTGCACAAACCCCCGGGAGCAGAACGCTCCCGGGGCAGGTGTATTGGCTTTTGCGGTGAGCAGTGCGTCGGTCACAGGCCGGTGAGGCGGCAGTAGCGCATCATGATGGCTGCGATCTGCGCGCGTGTGGCACCGCCGCTCGGGGCCAGATAGTCGGCGCCGTTGCTCGCGATGCCGGAGATGAGACCGTTGCCGACGGCCCAGCTCATGGCGGCGTATGCCCAGTTGGAGACGCTGGCGGCATCGGGGAAGCTGTTGAGCGATGCTGCGCCGCCGAGGTAGGCCGGCGCATACTTTTCGGTGTAGCCGTAGAGGAGGACGGCCATCTGCTCGCGGGTGATGAGGCCGTCGGGCGCGAAGGTCGTCGTGCTCATACCGGCGACGATGTCTTTGTCGTAGCCCCAGGCGACGGCGTTGTAGTACCATGTGCTGGGCCTGACATCCGTGAACGGCACGTAATATTTGCTGTAGTCGGTCGTGTCGCCGGAGAGGTTATAGAGGATCATCACGATCTGTGCGCGCGTGCTGACCGTGTCGGGCGAGAACGTCGTCGCGTCGAAGCCGCTCATCAGACCGTGGCGCACGCAGTAGTCGATGCCCTCGTGCGCCCAGTTGGACGGGGCGGGCACATCGCGGAAACGGAAGCTCGGGCACGCGGCGCCGCCCGGACAGACCGCAGAGCCGGTGGCGGGGATGATCTCGGTTCTGGTCTGGCCGCAGACGGTGCAGGTGTAGGTGCGGACGCCGGGCGTGGTCTCCGTCGGCGCGACGGTCACGGTGCCCTCGTCCCAGACGTGGGTGTGCGGGCCGGTGGCGGGGATGACCTCGGTCTTGGTCTGGCCGCAGACGGTGCAGGTATAGGTCATGGTGCCGGGGTCCTTCTCGGTCGGCTCCGTGGTCACGGTGCCGCTGTCCCACTTGTGGCCGAGCGCGGGCTTGCTGTTGCGCTGTTCGCTCGCGCCGCAGTCTCTGCAGGTGTAGAGGTCATAGCCTGCCTCCGTGCAGCTGGGTGCGACGTTCTTGGTGAAAACGAAGGTGTGCGTGCCGGTAGCGGGGATGACCTCGGTCTTGGTCTGGCTGCAAACGGCGCAGGTGAACGTGCGCACGCCGGGGGTGGTCTCGGTCGGCTCCGTGGTCACGGTGCCGTTGTCCCACGTGTGCGCGCCGGTGGCGGGGATGACCTCGGTCGCAATGACGTCGCCGCAGTTGGCGCAGATGGTGTCGATGCGGCCGTCGGCCCCGCAGGTGGGGGGCACGGTGTTTTCCGTCGTGCCGTAGCCGGTGTGCAGGCACGCGCCCTTGCTGCTGACCTTGTAGCCCTGCCATGTGCCGTCGGTATCCAGCGTCCAGCCGTAGACCGGGTCGGGGTTATAGTGGATGGTGACGATGCCGGGCTCAAAGCTGTGCTCGGCCGCGCCGCCGGGCTGGACCGTCGGGGGCGCGCCGTAGCAGCGCACGTCCCCCAGCGCGGTGCAGCCGGTGAACGCGTTGTGGCCGACGCTCGTCACGGTGCCGGGCAGCTTCATGTCTTTCAGCGCGGTGCAGCCGCGGAAGCAGTCCTCGGGGACGGCGGTCACGCCGCCGGGCAGCGTCACGTCCGTCAGCGCGATGCAGCCGTTGAAGGCGGAGTTGCCGAGCGTCGTCACGGCCGCGGGGATGGGCGCCTTGGTGAGCGACTTGCAGCCCTCAAACGCGCGCTCGCCGATGGCGGTCACCTCGCCCTTATAGTCGACGGTCAGCAGCTTCGTGCAGTCGTTAAAGCATTTGTCGGGCACGGCGGTAATGGCGGCCGGCAGAGTCGTGCCGCTGATACTCGCGCAGGCGTCAAACGCGCCGCGGCCGAGGGTCTGCAGCCCGTCGGGCAGCGTGATGGCGGTCAGCCCGTCGCCCGCGAGACCGAAGTCACCGATCTCGGTCACGCCCTTGGGGATGGACATACCCGTGAGCTTGGAGCACAGGGCGATGCCATAGCGGCCGATGCTCGTCACGCTTTCCGGCAGTGTGACCTGCGTGGCGGCCGGCAGGAAGAACAGCGCATAGTTGCTCACGTTCGTGACGCCGTCCTTGATGACGACCTTCTTCAGCTCGCCCTCGAGCTTGAAGTTGCCGAAGCTCGTGAGCATACCCAGCGCCTCATAGTTCCACCACGGGGCGAGGTTGCCCTCGGGGAAGTTGAAGTCGGGCATGGCCCCGGTGCCGGAGATGGTCAGCGTCTTGCCGCTGAGAACACCGGTGGAGACCTCCCAGTGCAGGCAGTTGTTCACACCGAAGTCGCCCGAGGTGGCCGCGGTGCCAAAGCTGCTGAGGATCGCATCCATGTCCAGATCGGGGATCTCAAACTCCTCCTTGAACTGCTCGATCTTCTCTTTGATGAGTTTTTCGGCAATCTCTTTTTTCAGATCGTCGATTTTGCCGGCCGATGCGTTCACGGTCAGGCCGGAGAACAGTCCCACGACCAGAACCAGACACAGCGCCAGCGAGAGCAGGCGTTTTTTCATAGTTTCTTCCTCCTTACGGTAATGTTCCTGTGTACAACGGGAATATCTCTCTGTTGAAAATATAGCATACTTCCGGCAAAGTGTGCAATGGATAGGACGCAAAAACCGACGGATTTGTTACGAAACCACAAATCTGAGCAAGAATTTTACACGTTTTTTTGCCTGTGAACGCTTTCGGGCTGTTGCAATGGCGGGGCGCGTCCTGTATACTTGCTCTGTAGACATGTTTTTTGAAGTGTCGGATCCAGGAGGGAGGAACCATATGAAAAAACGAGTGTTGTCGCTGCTGCTGTGCTTTGTGCTCGCGGCGGGACTGCTGAGCGTGTGTGCTCCGCTGGCGCAGGCGGGCACGATCGCGGACGCGTTTGAACTGTTTATCAAGCAGCCCGGTCAGATCAAAAAGCTCTTCGGCCGTGAGGTCGCCCACGGTGACTGCGGCCCCGCAGGGGACGAGGCGAGCGTACATTATAAGATCTACGAAGTCACGAACCCCACTGTTGTGCAGGACAACCCCTTCCTGCAGCAGATCTGGCAGATCCATGATTACCGCGAGGACGCGCAGTATTACGGCGTGTACATCTTCGGCGACGGGAAAATGGCGGACTACGCGGCGACCGGCCAGAAAGCGCCGTGGATGGGCAACGTGGAGGTCACGGAGTATAATGACAAGGGACAGGTTCTCGGCACGACCGTCGTGGAAAACCTCGGTGAGGAGTATCTCGCGCTGGCCTACATCGCCGACGGCACCGACGAGGAGTGGAACGGCCGCACCGAGCGCTACTCCGGCGTTACGAATGTCGGCGCGCGCGCGTTCAAGGACTGCCGCTATCTCACGTGCATGTTCCTCAATGACGACATCACCACCATCAGCGATTCCGCATTTTATAAAGACGAGTACCTCTCGGCCATCAATATGCCGCGCAAGCTCGAGCTCATCGACAAGTACGCCTTCTACGGCTGCGACACGCTCACCTTTGTGCGCGCGCGCAACTGCAGCCGCCTGCGCCGCATCGAGGACCACGCGTTCTACAGCTGTACCATGCTCGCCGAGCTGCGCCTGCCGGAAGGCCTGACGTATATCGGCCCGTGGGCCTTCGCGTGGGACCGCATCCTCGGTCAGGAGGACACGACGCTCGGTCTGCCGTCGAGCCTGCAGACGATCAGCACGGGCGCGTTCGCGTTCGTCAACCACCACAAGAACCTCAACATTCCGGCCAACGTCACGAGCATCGGTGACTTTGCGTTCATGTGCGATTACTACATGAACAACCTCACCTTCAGCCCCGGCGACAAGAAGCTCACCATCGGTAAGGCGGCCTTCTTCGGCGACAACCACATGAAGACCGTCGACCTCTCCAACCGCGTCGCGCAGATCGACCGCTGCGCCTTCGCCGGCTGCGAGATGCTCGAGGAGGCCTACTTCGGCGACAAGATCGACACGATCGAGGGCCGCGCCTTCACGAGTCTGGATAACGCCATGAAGATCGCCGTCGAGGGCGTGCTCAACGGCATTCTCCGCCCGGACGATACCGAGCAGAACGCCGATCAGGCCGGTGATATCAGCACGGCCCTGAACATGATCGCCAAGGTCACGAAGCTCAAGCGCGCCGTCTTCAAGAACGACCCTGCCAAGAGCATCTACGCCGCGGCGGACTCCAACCGCTCCTTCCCGGATGACTGCGTGGTCTATTACCCGCAGGGCAGCTACACGTGGCTCGCCGAGCTCAAGGACGACAGCACATGGCAGGGCTATCAGACCGGCTTCTGGCACGGCGACCACATCGCCGCGTTCACGGACACGGTCGTCGCGCCCACCTGCACCGAGCAGGGCTATACGCACCACGTCTGCACGGTGAAGGGCTGCACCTATGCCCCCGTGGACGACACTTATGTCGCCGCCACCGACCACACCTGGGTCAAGACGCAGACGCTCCCGCCCGCCTGCACCGAGCAGGGCACGGCGTTTTATAAATGCTCGGCCTGCGGCGCGACCCGCACCGAGAAGATCGCTCCGCTCGGCCATGACCTGAGCCGCTGCGATCTCAAGCCGGCCGCCACCTGCACGCAGCCCGGCCGCGCCGTCGGCACGTGCGCGCGCTGCGGTGTGCAGATCGACGAGGTCATCCCCGCCAAGGGGCATGACTACAGCTACGCCGAGACCAGCGTTGCGCCCACCTGCACCGAGCCCGGCCACTACAAGGGCACCTGCCCGACCTGCGGCAAGGACTATGACGATGTCGTTCCCGCCCTCGGCCACGACTGGGGTGAGTGGGTCACGACGATCGAGCCGACCGTCTCGACCGTCGGCTACCGCTATCACATCTGCAACCGCGACGGCTGCGGCTACCGCGAGGGGGAGGACATCCCGAAGTTGCACACCCACACGTGGGATGCCGGCGTCGTGACGCAAAAGCCCACTGCGGCCGAGCCCGGCGTCAGGACCTATACCTGCACCGTCTGCGGCCAGACCAGGACGGAGGCCATCCCCGCAACCGGCGTGCCGGAGACCTGTAACGGCGGCCCGGCCTGCCCGGGCTACGCCTTCCGCGATATGCCCGCGCCGAGCATCTGGTCGCACGCGGGGCTGGATTACTGCATCGATCATGGCTATATTGCCGGCACGTCGGCAACGACCGTCACGCCGGACGGCGAATGCACGCGCGCCATGATCGTGAGCATCCTCTACCGCGTGCAGGGCGAGCCCGCGAAGGTCAACGGTTATGAGCTCAAAAAGCTCGCCCCGCCGTTTGACGACGTGGAGCGCGGCCGCTGGTATACCGACGCCATCTGGTGGGCAAAGCTCACGGGCGTCGTCTCCGGCATGAGCCCGAGCACCTTTGCGCCCGACGATCCGATCACGCGCGCGCAGCTTGCGGTCATCCTCTATAACTATACCAAGCAGTTTGCGCCCGAGAGCCTGACGGAGACGGGCTCGCTCGCCGGCTTCCCGGATGCGGGCAGCGTCCCGTCGTGGGCGCGCACGGCGATGGCGTGGGCCGTCGGCAACGGTCTGATCTCCGGCGTCGGTGAAAACGGTGTCTCGTACCTCAGGCCGGAGGGCTGCGCTACGCGCGCGCAGGTCGCGACCATTCTCATGAACTACGACAAGGCGCTGGGCTGAGGTCAAGCCAATAGAAAAAGCTCCGGAAGCGAAAAACGCTTCCGGAGCTTTTTGCTCTCTGCATAGTTAACATAATTACGTGATGTTTTGCTTGCGCTGCCTGATGATAGCGCTCTTTGTCGAAAAGGTTTACATAAGATTATCCCTTTCTGCCGCGCAGCATCGCCGCGATCGTCACGGCGCTGTATCCGCTCTGCTGCCAGAGGTCGCCGGGCACCGTGCCGCCGTTGCGCAAAATGAGCGCGATCTGGCGCCGCGCATCGCTGCGCGCTGCCGCCTGTGCCTTGTCGCGCGCGGCCTTTTCCTTTTCGGCTGCGGTCTGCTCGGCCTTGGCTTTCTTGTCGGCGGCGGCCTTGGCGTCGGCGAGGGCCTTCGCCTGCTGCTGCAGCTTGCTGTCCGCGCGGTCGTAGGCGGCGTCGTCCATGTCGAGCAGCGCCGCGATCTGCGCCTTCGTCACGCCGTCACGGCTGTCAGCGGCGTCGAGCATCCGGTCAATGGCGCTCAGGCGTGTCTTGTGCTCGCTGCTGTAGCGCTCGTAGGCCAGCTGCGCCAGCTCCGGCAGTTTGCCTGCGAGCATGGCGCGGTAATAGCCGCCCGCCTGCTGCGAGGCCGCCACGGCCGCCGTCGAGGCCTGACCGCCCGTCAGCGCGGCCGCCTTGCCGAGGGCGTTTTCTGCCGCGAGCTCCGCCTGCCGCTCGTATTGCTGCCGGTAGGCGGCGTAGAGCTTGTCCGACGCGGGGTCGTAGTCAAACTGCTCGCCGAGCAGTGCGTCGAGCATCCGGTCGATCTGTTCGCGGCGGTCTGCCGTGCCGCGCCCGGTCAGCAGCGCCTCGGCCTCGCGGCGGTGCGTGTCGTCATAGTCCGGCACGTCTTCGATGGGCAGGTACTGCGCATAGTCACTCGTCTGTTCCTGACCGGCCATGCCCTCGCCGCGGATCTTCGCGTTGCGCTGCTGCTCATAGACGGCGGCAGCCGCGTTGTCACCGCGCCGGGCCGCCTGCTCCATGAGCGCGGCGTAGTCGGTGTCCTTGTCGTATTTGTATTTTGTCGCCATAGGTTCTCCTTTCCTCAGTGCTGCGGTCCGGCGGCGGTCTCCGTGCGCGTGAGCGAACATAGCCGCCATGCCCCCGTGCCCGTCAGCCGAAGGCGAAAGTGGTCGCACCGGCGCGGCAGTACCGGCAGGGTGAACGTACGCTTTGCACCCGCCGTCACGTTTGCAAGCGTGTGCCACTGTCCGTCGGAGTCATACTGCGCCGCCGCCGTGATGCTTGCGCCCGCCTCGGCCTCCAGCCGCAGCTGCACGCGCAGCAGCCGCTTGCAGTCCGGGCTGCCGCTGATAAAGTCGCCCGTTTCGAGCAGGCTCTCCATCTGTGCCGTGCTGCCCGCGCCGAAGCGCCACACGCCGCGCGTATCCTGCGCATAGAGCGCGCCGCCGCACTGCGCAAAGCCGCGCGCGTCAAAATCGTCCTCACGGCTCCACAGGCCGCTGCGCGTGTCATATACAAACAGGTGCCGGACGCTCCGCTCGTCGCGCGCCGAGAGATACCAGCGCGTCCCGTCCGTGCCGGCGACGCCGTGCGTGAGCGTGCGCCCGAGCGCATCGCCGATGCGTACCGGCCGTCCGCCCGCCGTGCGCGCCGCGCCGACGGGGGAGAGGTAGTAGAGCGTCTCGGCCGCCGTCACGAGCGAGCGGCCGGAGTCCTGCTCCGCGCCGAGCGCGGCCGAGGCCACGAGCTGGAAGTTTGTAGGCCGCGTGCCGTAGAGCCGCCAGAGCCCGCCGGGCTTGAGAAACACTACGCCGCTGCCCGTCGCCGCGCAGCCGGAAAAATCCCCCGGCGCGCCGGCATCCACGCTCCATGCGGCCGTAGCGACCGCGCCGTTTTCGTCCGCCTCGTACCAGAACCAGCTCAGCGGATCGCCGAGCTTTGTGCACCACACGCTGTCGTGTGCGCACGCCCAGAGGCGGTTGCCGTAGCTGCACGCGTGCTGCGCGTCGGGCACGCGCCGCGTGATCGTGACGCCGTTGACTGCGCCCGCGCGCACGAATGTGTCCGGGTCAAAGCGCAGCCGCGCCCCGTCGATGCCGCGCAGGATGTACGTGCCGTTGTTGCGCACGTCGCCGAAGCCGCTGAGCGTCACGGCGTCGCCTGTGCGAAAGTCTGTGCCCGCGCCGTCGGCCACGAGGATGCTCGCGCGCCCGTCGCCATCCGTGTCTGCGCCCGCAAGCGTCACACTGCCGCTCCAGCTTGGCTCTGCGCTGCCGAATGTGCCGTCCGCCGGTCGGAACCAGATCTTGTCTGGCCAGATGAGCACCGTACCGCCGAGCGCTGCGAATACCTTCGGCGTGTCCGTGAGCGTGCAGCCAGGCACGGCCTTTCCGTTATAATACAGAGCCGTGCCGGCGCACCAGAGCAGCCCGTCTCCGGCTGCGAACAGGCCGTTCGGCGTGCCGCTGCACGGGTAGATGCGCGTGCGTCCGGGGCGTGTCGAGAACAGGGGGCTGTCCGCTGCCGAGCCGTTGGTCATCTCGTAGATGCCGCCCTCGGGGCAGGACGGGCGGTGGTCGTAGCCGCGAAAGTCCGTCTGCACATGGCGGACGGCAGCCATGCGCCGCGGAAATGTGGGTAGATACATGCCTTGCCTCCTTACAGGTTGAGCGGCTCGCCGTTGTGATACAGTTCGCCGCACAGGTCGATCTTCCCGGCCGAGAGCATCAGCTCCGGCAGATCGCCGCGCGTCGCGGAGATCACCGCGCCGCTCTTGTGAAAGATGAGATATTTGCGCTCGAGGCTGTTCTGGCTGCCGATGTGCAGCGTGTCGGCCACGGTCGTGATGCCGTTGAGGTCGATCTTGTCGGCCGAGAGCGCGATGCTGCTGTCGCCGTTGTTGATGGCGGCGACGATGGCCGCCGCGTTCACGCCGTCGGCATCGGTCACGAGCGCGATGCGTGTGCCCTGATCGCTCACGGTCTGCTCGAGCGCGGCGACATTGCCCTCGGCCGACGTCAGGCGTGTCTGCAGGGTGCCGGCGTCGAGGCTCAGCTGTGTGATGCTGCCGTCCGCGCCGTCGATGCGCGCGCGGATCGGCGAGAGCAGCCGCGAGAGCGCCGCGGCGTTGAAGTTCTCCGCGCCGAGGTTCGACAGCGTGTACTGCAGCGCCTCCAGCAGCCGCGGCACGGTCTCCTCCAGCGCCGCGAGCCGCTGCTCGACGGTTTCGTGGCCGGTGCGCTCCGGCAGGGAAAGCTCCAGCGGGGAATAGTCCGTCATGCGTCGTCATCCCCTCCGCCGTGCTGCGATATGTCTGCGCGCAGCACGGCGATCGCCCGCACGAGAAACTGCGGCAGCGGCGCGCCGAGCGCACCGGCGTTTTCGACCACACTGCCGAGCTCCGTCAGCAAATACCACGCCGTCACGAGCGGGCACAGCAGCACGTCATAGTGTGCGCCCAGCCCCGGCACGCTGCCGAGCAGCGCCCGCAGTGCGAAGTCCAGCAGCGCCGACACCAGCACGCCCGCTACGCTGCCCGCCTTGTGCCACAGTCCCTCGCGGGCGCAGCGGCTGCTCCATGTGCCTGCGCGCAGAGCGGCAGCGCTGCCGGTAGCATAGTCGAGCAGCATGGCCAGAAACCAAGCGGCCGCAAGCCACCCGGTCCAGCCCCAGAATGCCGTCAGCGCTGCGGCGGCCGCTGAGACCGCCGCTTTGATCGTTGTGAGTCTGTCCATTTACGTCTCCTTTTGTTCGTCCAGCATTCGCTGGCACACGATCATCGTGCGGATCATGTCCAGCGACAAGTCTAGCTTGCCGTTTCCGACACCGCTGAGTACACCCCGGTCGATGAGCCGCTGCGCGTCGGCGCGAGCCCATTGCGGCATCTCCGCCACGGAATCATAGCGCGGCATATCCGGCACCTCCTCCCGATCTTCCTTTGCCATTGCCTCGGCGACGTCGCGCCGAAACCCGTCCATCGTGTAGCCCATGCTATATGCGCCCCACAGGTAGTCCGGGTCTGCGTGGTTGCTTGCCACGCCGCGCCGATGTCCCTCGGCGTGCCCGATGATGACGCCATCCTGTGCCGGGTCAAGTTCGTACTGCTTGCACAGCTCAGCAAACAGCTCCACCACCGTGCGGTACGTGCCCGCGATCTGCTCCGCTGCCTCGCTGCGTGTCATGCCCGCGCTCGGCTCGGTCATCTCTACCCCGATGTGCGTAGAATTGGCGCTCCCGCCGCAGTGCCAGCCGCGCATCTCCCACGGCAGCGTCTGATATACCGTGCCGTCCGCCTGCGCGAACGCGTGCACGCAGACAGACACGCCGCCCGGCTGATACTGGTTAAAGCTGCGCGCAAACACCGCCGCCGATGGCTGCGGCGTTCCGACACTGTGCAGCATGATGCCGCGCGGCGTCAGCAGTGCGCCCGCCTGATAGCATTTGTTTTTGACTGCAAACGCCTCAATGATTTTCATCTTGCGCCTCCTTATTCGATCGGTTCGTCGAGCGTGATGATCAGGTTCTCGCCCTTGCCCTTTGCGCTCACGCGAAAATACGCCGCAGAGGCGGGCACATTGCTCGCTGCTTCCGTCACCTGAAACGTCATGGCCGTGGTGCTCTCCGGGATACTGCTCGGGAAATACACGCTGACGTCGATCTTGTTTGCGGGCATAACGGCTTTAAGCAGTTGAAATGCACTGTCATACCATCCGACGCGGGAATACGGTTCCGCCTTCGAGAACGTGATCCCCTCACCGGCGATGCGGTAAACGTGCTTCGTCACATTGCCGGGCAGCGGAATGAATCCGCTTGTCACAAATCCGCTGCCACTCTGCGCGTTTCCGGACGATGATAGGTTGTATCCATTCTGATACGGCATGGACGCGCCGCTGCTGTCAACAGCCGTGGGTACAAGGTTTGTGTACGTCACAGGCTTTGACGCGCTCGCCGTGATGGTGATGTCCCCAGTCACGCGCGCGATGGACACCACGCCGGTCGCGGCATTGTATGCCGTCGCTGTGATGTCCGTACCGCCCATGCTGACCGTGACGGTGTCGAAGGTGTACCCGTTTTTCGGTGTCAGCGTGGTCGTGTATGCCGCGCCGTCTTCGACGGCGGCCGCGGCGTTGCTGCCGGTGCAGCCTGTGAGCGTCGTCTTGACGGTGCGCATGACCACTGTGAAATCGAACGACAGCGTGCGGTCATAGCCCGCGCCGTAGCAGAATGAATAGATTTTTTTGTCTGCCGGATTGATGACGTTGACGGTGAAGGCCGTGTCGGTCGCGCCCGGCGCTTTGCTGTGGGTCGTCTCCTCGCCGAATTCGATCTGGTTGCTGTCCAGCCGGTTGTTATCGCCCACCTCGTTCGTCCGGTAGTAGTTGGCGGACGGGCAGCAGATGCGCAGCGCTGCCATCTGCTGCGTCGGCGGGTCGGACTGGGAAACGTTGTCCGGCACAACGTAGATCCTGGATGTCTTGAAGTTGTGCAGATGCCCATGGAAATTCCCGTAGCAGACCGCACCGTTTTTCCCCGCGAAGGAGACCGTCTTGCCGCCGATCGTGACGCTGCCGCCGTCCAGATACGCCTTGAGCACCTTGCCGCCCGCCCGCGCGCTGCCCCAGTCCAGCGGGTAGTGCCCGAGGATCACAAAGCCCCACGCCGCGCTGTCCGCCTTGCTGCCGAGGTCGGCAAGCGTCTGCGCGAACCACAGCAGCTGTGCCTCCGAGAGCGCGTTGGCCGCGGTTTCTCCGCCGGTGATCTCGCCCTCGACGGTGTTGAGATTGATGATGCGCAGCTTCTTTCCGGGAAGATCCCGGTAGCAGTATCCGGCCTCCGCGCTGCCGTAGACCGCGCCCGCGTTGTAGTCGGAAAAATACTTCCGGATCAGCGCCGCGCCGTACAGATTCGTGAGGCTTCCGGTCTCGGCTGCGAAGTATTCGCCCGTGTCGTGGTTTCCGGGCGTCCAGAGCTGCGGGATGCCGCGCAGGCCCTCCTCGATCCAGCGGTGAAACTCCCTGCACTGCGCCTCGAACTGCGCCGCCGTGGTCGTCTTGTACCCGAAGGTGAGATCGCCCAAAAACGCCGCGAAATCCAGCGGGATCACGTGCGACAGCGCCTTGATCGCACGGCAGGCGTCCATGTTTCCGGTGTCGATGTTTGCCTTCCAGCCCGTGGATTCGTCAGTTGCGTGGTGTGCATCAGCGGCCGTCACAAAGACGATGCTCGACGCAGTCTTCACGGCCTGCACCTTCTGCGCCAGCGTGAGCACGCCGTCCTTGACGTAGTCCGGGATGTCAGCGTGGGCGATCTGATCGCCGGTCGTGATGCTGCGCACCGCCGCGCCCATCTGCGCGATCCTGTACGTTTCTGCACCGCCTGTTTTCTCGCGGATGGCGTCGGCGATGTCCTGCACGGAGGCTTCTTCGTAGAGCTTTTTCATCAGTAGCTCACCTCCGTGCCGTCGGCGATCGTCACGGTCTGCGCCGTGCTGCCGTCGTACATAACCGTCGTGCCGCCGATGCGGATCGTCAGCGCCTTCGGGTTCGGCAGCGCGGCGGGCGCGATGTTCTGCGTCATCAGCTCGATCCTGACCGGGACATCCCAGACATTGCCGGTCGTTTTCGCCTGAAGCTTGACGGCGCAGAACGTGTGCCGCTCGGAATCGGCCACAAGCGACGAGAATGTGAGGATGCCGTTCGTCGCGCCCTGATAGAGCATCAGAAAGTGCTCGCCTTGAAACGAAAGCTGCGCATAGACGCGGTGCGTCGGGTTTGCGCTGACGTAGGCGTACAGCTCGGCCGGCGTCATGTCGGCCGTCGTGCCGGACAGATCGCCGCCGACGTGGATGATCCGCGTCTGCTGCGCCATGCCGTCGAGCTTTTTCTTGTCCGCTGCCGACATCAGACCGGCTGCCGCCGGCGTTGCCTCCGCTTGTCCGGATTTTTGGTCCCACGCTGCCGCCCGCTCCGCCGTGATGCCGTCGAGCACGGCCTTGTTCGCGTGCCGGTGGCGCATGGCGGAGTTCATGGCGATCTGGTGGCTCTGTCCCGGCGACGGGACGGCAGCGCCGTTCGTGCGCTGGTGCCACTTTGCGTATTCATCGAGTGCGGCGTTGAACAGCGCCATGCTGTCGGCGTAGTGTGCGGTCTCGTGCGCGGCGTAGTCGCACATGGCGATGACGTAGTACACGTACAGCCGGTCAAACGGCGCTGGCACGAGCAGCACGGTGCCGCGTTCGGTGTCCGCGTCATAGGTCACGCACTGCTCGGGCGCTGCGTCGAGGATGCGCATCTGGATCATATGCTCGCACTCGTTGAGCCACTGGATCTTTGCCGCGTCGTCCCACGCATTTGGGCAGATCGCGTCGATGCGCGTGAGCGCCTGCTGAAGCGTCGCCATGCTCAGAGCCCCAGCGCACCGCTCTCGGCGGCAAAGCGGGCGGTCTCGCGCTCGATGAGCGCGCCGGTGCGCGCGTCCTGTGCCTCACCCTGTGCGAGCACGAGGGCAAAACGGCGCGCGATCGTCACGTCCTCGCCGCGCGGGATGCGCACGGTCTCGCCGTTGACGGTCACGATCTTATCCTCCTTGTAGCTGCCGTTGTCACGAAACAGGTGCACGGTCACGGGCTCGCTCAGCCAGGCCTCGGCGGCGCGGTCGGTCATTTTTCTGGTTGCCATAGTGTATTCCTCCTTGTGTGAATGCGTGCCTCCCGCCTTGCGGCGGGAGGGTCAGCTTGTAAAGAGCCTCGCAGAGTTTCGCCGCCGGAGCGGCGAAAGAAAGCGAAATCATTTTCTCAGGCGACATGTGCGGCTGAGAAAATACTTCTCGGCCTGCAAACGTGCGTGCTGTCCGCCTTCGGTGGACAGCGAGTGCGATGCAGTCAGGCCGCAATCCCTTTCTGGCAAAAAAGCAAAACTTTTTTGCCAGCCTCTGCCTCCCGCCTTGCGGCGGGTGGCATTTGGTTTCTTACTCGGTGTAGGTGCTGCAGGTCTCGATGCGGCGGATGGCGCTGTCATCGAGGCGCACGGCGACCTTCGTGGCCTTCCAGCCGACGCTTGCGCGCTGGTTGAGCGGGTCGCCCGTACCGGCAGAGCCGAGCTGCTTGACGATGTGCTCGAGCCCGCCGCCGGTGATCTCGGTCGTGCCGTAGCCGTCCGCGCCGAGCACGAGCGTGGCGTACACGTCGCGTCCCTGCGCACCGGCCTCGCCGGGGTAGAGGATGGCGTTGTCCTCGACCGTGACCGGGGCGTCGACGGTCATGGAGCTCGCGGTGTTTTCCCTGACGGTCACGCAGGCATTGCCGATGAGCACCTGACGGCCGACGAGCGCGCCGGGCTTGACCGTGCCGCCATCGAATGCGACGGTGGTCTTGCCGCTCACCGCGCCGTTTGCGAGCAGCGTGCGGCTGTCGGCGGCCAGATCTTCGGCGTGGAAGATCTTCGCCTCCGTGCTTTCAACGAAGCGGCAGCCCTCGATCTTGCCGATCTCGCCCTCATACATATGCTCCGTGTCCACGTACTGGTGCGGCGCGAGCCACTTCGGGTCGTTCATGAGGTCGTATGCCACGTCGGGGTGGATGATGACCGGGAACGCGCCGTCGATGCGGCGGCAGTTGGCGTTTTTGAGCGCGCGCACGGCGCGGCGGATGCAGTCGACGGTCAGGTAGTTGTTGTCGGCAGCGCCGGCATTGCCGCCGCGCAGCAGGTAGCGGGCGGACACGGACTCGTCGGCGTACTGCACGTTGTCGCCGCCGACGAGCACCTCGCGCGTGATGGTGTCGAGCGTGCGTCCGGCCTGTGCGCCGAGCAGCTTTGTGGCCATGGTGAGGTTGTTGTCGATGGCGGTCAACAGCAGCAGGTCGCTCATCTGGATGTAGCCGCCGTACTGACGCACGGCCGCCTCGACGGTGCTCATGCTCAGACTCTGGCCGTCGGGGGTCACGCCCTCGGTCAGAGCGGTCAGTGCCTTGCCGAGCGGGGCGAAGCGGCGAAACTGGATCGTCTTGCCGCCGTTTGCGGGGATGGGGTGCTTCTGCGCGAACTGATCGTGCACGAGCTCGGGCTCGGCCGCGTCGATGAGGTAGTCGGAATAGAACGTCTTCATCTCCTCGGTCAGGCTCTGCTGGGTGGTCACCTGCGTGTTTGCGTCAAACAGGCGCAGGTCCATGCGGATGTTTTCCATACTCATGTCTCCTTTTTTCTCTGCTGTCCGCTTCCGGGGACAGCGGCGGGGCAGCACCCGGCCGCTGTGCTGCCGTTGGGTTCCTCCTGTGCGGGGGCGCGGCCGGTGTCCTCCGCAACGTGACCGGGGTAGGCCTCGGCAAGCTGCCGCAGACCTGTCACTGCCACGGTAAACGCCGCGCGCACATCGGTCCGGTCGTCGGCTACGATGGCTGCGTGTCCGGCGCTGAGCGTCCGCTGCACGCCCTGCGCGCCGAGCGTGTCGAGCGCACCCGCCAGCGCGCACATGAGTGCGGATGCCCCGGCGCACACGATGTCGCTGCCCGGGCAGTACGCCGCATGACCGTCCGCGCGCAGCACGCACCGGCCGTTCCGGCAGATGTACGCGAAGCGGGTCACAGGCTCAGCTTCACGCGCTCACCGCGCTCCGCGCGCGCGGCAAGCTCCGCACGGTCGGCGCGGCTCATGCGCGACACGTCCGGCCGCACCACGATGCCGGCCCCGCCGCCGCCCAGCCCGTTTTCGACCGGGCGCAGGCCGCGGGCGCGGATATGCTCGCTCACGCGCTGCTCGGCGCTGCGTCCGGCGCGCAGACAGGCCGTCTCCAGCAGTGCCTGCGCGTGCAGCGCAAACCATGCCGTGCGCACGTCTATGCCTGTGCGCAGCAGCGCGCAAAACCGGTCATCCTTCAGCGCCGCACCCAGATCAAAGTCCGGGCACTGCACCGTCAGCTCGTCCGCCTCGCGCGACCAGCGCGCGGCGGTCTGCTCGGCCGCGCGGCGCATGTTCTGCTCCTGCCTGCGCTCGATCGCGCCGCGCAGCGCGCCGACGGTCACGGTCTGTTCAGCGGCTTCCGCCGGCGCTTCGGTCTGTGCCGCAGCGGGGGCGGTCTGCCCGGCTGCGGTCATGTTGTTTTCATCCATGCTCTGTGCTCCCTTCTGCCCTCAGCGGGCGCTTTCTGTGATGATGCGGTTTTTCTCCTCCTGCGCTTTTTGCAGCGCATCCGTGCCCGCGTCCGCTTCCGGTGTCTCCGGCTGCGGCGGCGCGATGCTGCCGCGCACAGCCTCGAGCACCTTGTCGCGCCCGGGAAACTGCATCATCTCCAGCATCGGCACGGCCTGCTGCGCGAAGGCGGGGTTAAAGACCCCGAGCTGGTACAGCTGCCGCGCCAGCTCGTTTTGCGATGCGGTCGCATACGGGCTCTCCTTTTGCGCGTGCACGGATACGTCAAAGGCTGGCGCGCGGCAAAGCGCCCCGCCATCTGCGTCCGTGCCCACGACGCGGGCGCGCAGCCCGGCGTTGGAGTAGGTGCAGAACGCGTAGCCCTGTGCGCCCGGCGCCGCCACGCGAAATGGCCGCGTCTCGGTGTAATAGGCGCGGATGAGCTCGATCACGAGCTCGACCACGCGCTCAAACGCGCGGTAGCTTGCGCGCAGCGTGTCGCGGCTGGATTTGCTTCCGGCCTCCTGCAGCGCGGCGATGGCGCTCGCCGCCGTCACGCCGCCGGACACGCTGCCCTGCGTCACATCGCGGCTGTTGCTCGTCTCCTTGAGCTCGTCGATCTTGAGCTGCAGCATATTCACCCACTGCCCATCGAGGTTGTAGAGGCTGATCTGGCGCAGCCGCTCGTCGTCGATGCTGCCCTCGACCTCAACGAGCGGCTTTGACCAGTCGAGAAATTCCTGCGCATTCACGCCGCAGCCTTTCTTCACCCAGAAGCGCGGCGTGGAGGCCTTCATGCTCATCTCGAGCAGGTTGCCGCTCAGCCGGTCGATGTACTGCTGCGGGTCCTTGCTCACGGCGATCATGCCGAAGCCGCACGGCGTGCCCGCCTCGGGGTAGAGCACGTCGAACACGACCGGGTACTGCCCATGCGGGTAGAAGCCCCCGGCCATAGCGGGATCGTTCTCGCTCGCGTAGAGCAGGTCGCGCCCGGTGAATTTCACGAGGTGCAGCGCCGTTCCGCCGCCGGGCAGCGGCTTTTTGTAGTACCAGTCGACGACGATGCTCTTGTTCGACGTGTCCACCGCGTCGTCGTAGAGATACTGCGCCAGCTCCACGCCGCAGCTGCCGGGCCGCGCCTCCGGCCATGCGGCCGCGATGTCGTCGTTGTCCACGAGCGCGCATACGAAGAGGTTGCGGCTGGCCTGAATGTCGGTGATGCCCGGCTCCCAGAACAGATTCAGCAGGTCGAGCTGCCGCACGGCCACGTCGCCGAGGCCGCCGCTGCCGGCGCTGTCCCAGAACACGCCGTAGGCCGCGCACCCGTGCTTGAGCTTATACCACCACGCGTCCGACCACACCTGCTCGAAGTGCGTCTTTTCCAGCACCGCCGGTACGATGGCCGACAGCGCCTTCGCGTCCGGCTCATCTTGCTCGCTGCGCGGCAGGATCACCGCCTCCGGAAAGCTGTCCATCGCGTCGGCGTGCTTCGAGACGATGGCGTTGAACAGCCACGCGCTCGTCGGTTCCACCACGTCGGCGCCCTGCTCGCGCCGCCGGTCGCGCAGATACTGCCAGTGCCGCAGGCGGTACCACTGCTCGTCCGCGATGATGCGCGCCTCGAGTGCGCGCTTGCCGTCTTTGTAGCGGCGCAGCAGCTCCGTGCCGCGCGCCACATCGTCGGGCGTGATCACGGGCTCGCGCATCTCCGGCAGCCCTGCCTCTGCCGCCGCGCGGTAGGGCAGGGGGTTCGTTTTTTCGTTTGTCATAGACGCTCCTTTGCTGCCGTTTCCGGCAAATAGTTTACATAACATTTTGAATTTTGCGAGAAAAAGAGACTGCTGTCGCAGTCTTTTTCTGTTTACATAATTAATCATTGCTCAGAGGGTCGAACACTTTCGGCGTCCGCTGCACCGCCGGGCGCGGCGCAATGGGATCGGACTGGCATAGATACCGGATCTCGTCGGCGATGTGGTCCTCCTGCCGCGTGTCCACGTCCTCGGGCGCGTGCGCGTCGTAGCGCAGCAGCGGCAGTGTGCGCCGCGTGTCCCGGCAGTTGCGGAATACGTACAGCATCGGCAGTCCCGCCGCATCGAACGCGAGCCGGTAGTGCACCTGCATCCAGCCGGGCAGGCGCTGGTGGTCGCCGGGCTCGAAGTACACGCCGTACCGGTCGGCGATGTCGGCGATGCTGTCGCCGCGCGATGCGTCCCAGATCGCGGGGTCTGCCACACCCCGGATGTCCCGTCCGCGCAGATAGGGGTGCGTGGTTTCGGTGGCGCGGATCTGCGTGAAGATCTGCTCCGGCGTCCAGCGCACGCCGGTATCCGGCTCGCCGGGCACGCAGCCGTACAGCTCGAGGATGCGGTACAGCCGGCCGTCAAAATCCACCGCCCACCAGCCCACGGAAAACGGCTTTGCATACCCGAAGTCGAAGCTGCGGTATACCCGCCATGTGTCCGGAATGTCGAACGGCTCGATCACGTGCGTCCACTTCCCATCGGCGTAGTGCGCGGGGTCGTCGCGCCATTCGGCGAACACCTGCCCCTCGTATACGTTCCAGTCACCCTCAAGATGCGCGCGCCGTTTTGCCGGCGGCAGCGCCTCGAGCCGCCTAAGATAGCCGGGGTCGCGCTGCATCAGCACCTGATTGTCATAGACCTTTGCCGGTATGAACACATAGTCCTGCGGGGACTCTCCGTCCCGGAACGCCCGGTCGATGAACAGACGCTTGATGTACGCGTGCCCCGGGCCGCCGGGGTTGCAGGTGTAGTAAATGCGCGGCGTGAAATCCGTGCGCGTCGTGCGCAGGCAGGTCGCAATGAAGGTCAGCCAGTCGGGCTCAAAGTTTGTCGCCTCCTCGAAGCCGATCACCTCGTATTCCTGCCCCTGATACTGCGCGCAGTCGCTGTCGTTGTCGCAGTAGCCCATCACGAGCCGCGACCCGTTCGGAAAGCGAAACGCGCGCTCGGTGCTGCTCCACGCGGCGTATCCCTCAAGCTCCCGCTGCAGCGGCAGGATGTGGTTTGCGCGCAGCTCCGGCAGCGTCCGGCGCAGCAGCAGGAGCTTCAGTCCCGGGTAGCGCATGGCGAGCATGACGAGCTTGCGCCGCATGGCCCAGCTCTTGCCGCCGCCGCGCGCCCCGCCGTAGGCGATGTTTGCCGCCTCTGCACGGAAAAATTCCTGCTGGCGCGGACTCGGCGTCTCGCGCCGCAGCACCTTATAAATATAGGGTTCGTTTTTGCGTGCCATCGCGCCACCTCACCGGCTCCACTGCTCGAGTGCGCCCTCAAAGCGCAGCACCTGCGGCTCTGCCTCGCCGGCGTCTTTTTCGCTCGCCTGACCGAGCACCATGCCTGCCGCCTTGAGCCGCAGCTCCGGCTTCACGGTCGTGTCGGCTGCCATCTCGGCCAACTGCTCGAGGATGCGCACCTTTTCGTCCTCAAGATCCATCATGTCCCGCGCTCCCGGTATGAGAGCACGTAGTCCTCGCCCTCGGCCGCCGCCGCGAATTCATAGCGCGTGAGCGCGTCGTGCACATCCTGCTTCGGCAGCCGCAGTGTGCCGCCGTCGCCCCGGCGCACACACAGCGCCGCCATGATCGCGCCCGCGAGCCCCAGCAGCTCCTCATAGGCCGCGCGCTGCGTGCGCAGCTTGCGCCGCAGCGCCGCGTTTGTCTCCTGTCCCATGTACCATCCTCCTTTTGTATTTTCCGCCAGCCCGACCGCGAGCACCCGCTGACCGCGAGCACCCGCCCAGCCGCCGAGCACTCGCTGACCGCGCCGCCGGCTGCATCCACGCCCATCTGCTGACCTCGCCTCGCTTTCGGCAAACGGTTTACATAATTCCTCGCACGGATGTCTTTTGCGGCTGTCGTGCGGTTTTTTGGCGGTCGTATTTGCACCATGCGGTGTGCACCCCTTCTATTTCCATTTTATTATGCATTTGCATATATGTCAAGCGAAACGTTATCTCATTTTCGCTTTTTCGCGGATGCAGATGTCACCGGCTCGTGTCATAAGTCCGGAAATGTCCGGCGTTTCGGTTGACATAACAATGTATCCTGCTTTTGCTTGTTTCCTTTTCGTCCCCACTTTGTGCGTCAAACCCGGTCAGAATTCGCTGCCGCGCTCCACAAAAGCTGGAAAGGAAAGCAAAAAAGGTTGCAATCCCGTAACACTTAGTGTAAAATATGCATCTGTGTGTGCGTGTTATGTCAACACTCAGCAAAATCCGGAACAGAGGGTATTATCTATGAAGAAACGAATTGTCAGCCTGGCGCTGACGCTGTGCCTGCTCGCGGGGCTGCTGCCCTGTCTGACGCTGGGCGCCGCGGCGGCCAGCCGGGTCGATGCCGCGCCGTATGCGAGCGTGGAATATGCGAAATACTCCGGCGTGAAAGCGGGCACCGTGCGCTACATCTCGCAGGTGCCGTCCTATACGGATCAGTTCTGCGCCGACTATTGGGGCAGCTATGTCGGCTATGCCAACCATGAGTGCTTCACGGCGTGCATCTCCATGGCTCTGTCCTACCTCGGCATCGACGCCACGCCCGGCGCGCTCGGCGACTATTGGCGCAGCCGCGGGCATTACGGCACGCCCTTTGCCACCACGCCGGAGGATGTCGGCTTTTGCGGCGCGACGTATTACAAGACCTCGCTGGCCGAGGCCATCTCGCGCTACGTCGGCGGCGAGGGCAGCTACAGCCCGCCGATCATCCACCTTGACAGCTATTCGGCCAACGGCCACTATGTCATGATCATCGGCCAGGTCTCAGCCACGGAGTACCGTGTGCTTGACCCGGCTCACCAGACGATCTATACCATGACGCTCACGAACGGCAGCACCGTTAACTACTTCAAGGGCAGCGAGCGCGTCACGGAGGCGGTGCAGTATTATTATCCCGTCCACCACTGGAGCGCCTGGACGGCCATCGAGACCGACGACGGTGCCGTGAACATGGAGCGCACCTGCTCCATCTGCGGCAAGACCGAGACGGCCAAGATCCCCGACCCCTGCATCGGCGATAAGTATTGCGCCGGGAGCGCCTTTGACGATATGGTCTCCGCCGACAGCTGGGCGCACAAGGGCATCGACTACTGTGTGCTCTTCGGCCTCATGAGCGGCGTCGGAAACGACCTGTTCGACCCCGACGGCATGACGACGCGCGCCATGCTTGTCTCGATCCTCTACCGTATGGCCGGGGAGCCGGACGTGTCCGAGCTGCCCGAGACGCCGTTTGAGGACGTCGGGCCGGATGCGTGGTACGCCGACGCGGTGCGCTGGGCATATGCAAACGAGGTCGCCGCCGGCATGGACGACACGCGTTTTGCACCCGATGACCGCATCACACGCGCGCAGCTCGTCACGATGCTCTACCGTGCCTACGGGCCGGAAAAGGGCGTCCGCCCGCGCCCGATCGGCGGCTATACGGACTGGAACACGGTTCCCGAGTGGGCATACCCTGCTGCGACCTGGGCCGTCTCCATGGGCTTGCTCTACGGCACGAGCAGCTCGCAGCTGAGCCCGAATGCCGGCGCCAACCGTGCGCAGCTGGCCGCCTTCATGATGCGCACCTGTGAGCTGCAGAGCGAGCTGGATGCTTGAAAAATCGGACAAACGAGTAGATTAGTTTCGCAAAGTGTGCAAAAATGTTACAAACAGAACATAATGACCAATGAATTATGGTGACAGGTGGGTTACTATAAGAACATTCAAAACAACGGGCCGGCCTCTGCCGGCAGCGAAACGGAGGCACACTTCATGAAGCAGAATCGGACGCGCATGGCGCTCGCAGACGCCTATCTGCGTCTGCTCAACGACTATACGATCGACCGCATCACGGTCAAGATGATCACGGATGCCGTTGGCTGCAGCCGCAAGACGTTCTATTATTATTTCACGGATGTGTACGTGCTCACGCAGTATGTATTTGAGCTGCGCGTGCAGCACTTCCTGAACACGAACGGCAATTTCGAGACCATGCGCGAGGGCTTTCTGACGCTCGCATCGAACCTCTCGAACGATCGTCAGGCCATCCTGAATATCTACCATGGCTACGGCAAGGAAGAGCTGGAGCGCTTCACGTGGGAGACGAGCGATTACTATGCCCGTCAGGTCATCACGCGCTACGCGCAGAACATGGACATCGCCCCCGAGGATCTCGAGGCGATCATCCGCATGTATACGGACATGATGTTCGGTATGCTCATCGACTGGATCAACAACGGCATGGAAGGGGACTATTCCCGCAAGCTGGACATCGCGCTCACGGCGCTCATGCCGGTGCTGCGCGCCAACTGCCGCGGCGCGAAAGCCGCCGCCGTGCAGCCGTGATCCGATAAAAACGTGATAAAACCGCGCAAAAAGCGCTCGGGCAAAATGCCCGAGCGCTTTTTGATTTGTCCGGTTTACTGTTCGCAAAATCCCATCACCACGGTCGCGACCTCTGCGCGCGTGCCGATCTTCTGCGGCGAGAGCGTGGTGGGGGATGTGCCGCAGATGATGCCTGCGCTCACGGCCCAGACCATTGCCTCACGCGCCCAGGCCGACACATTCGCCTGATCCCGATAGGGGGACAGCGCGCCCGCGTCGCCGGTGAGCTGCTCGCTGCGGCTTGCGTAGCCGTAGAGCATCGTCACCATCTGCTCGCGCGTGAGCGGCTCGTTCGGCGCAAATTCCGTTGCCGACACGCCTGCTGCCACGCCCGCATTGTATGCCCAGATGACGGCGTCGGTGTACCAGCTGCCGCCGGCATCCGTCAGCGGGCAGCTCAGACCGCTGACGGACGGCGAGCCTTCCAGCGCGTAGAGCACCTGCACGAACATGGCGCGGGTCATCTGCGCGTCGGGCTGGAACAGGTTATTCCCGGTGCCGTACATCAGCCGGCCGTACTTGACGTAGTCCACGCCCGGCGCGTACCACGCGCTTGCGGCCACGTCGTCAAACAGTCCCGCGTAGCTGACGCGCTGTTTGTTGGTCATATATGTGTCCGACAGGCAGCGCATCCACGCCAGACAGCTCTCGCCGAAGTGCGCGCTCATGATCACGAGCAGGTTCGCCAGAAGCGTCATCGTCGTGCCGGGGTACTTGAGCGTCATCTTGGACAGGCGCGGAACGAGCGTTGCAAACGCGTCGCGGATGCCGTCAAGGTCATAGGTCACGATGCCGTTTTCCTTGAGCGCCTCGACCAGATACCCGGTGAGGAGCTTGACGGCGGTGCCGTTTTTGAGCATACCGGGGATGGTCAGCGAGTAGAAGAGCTTCTTGGCGTTGTCCTGCACCTTCTTGGCAAAGCTCTCCGCCACGCCGGAGGTGTCGCGGTCGGCAGCGCCGAAGATGTCGCCGAGCAGCGCGATGAGGTAATCCTGCAGATTGTCGGCATAGTCCTGCCGCGAGGAGACGAGGCACGTCGTGATCGCCTCACACAGGTCGGCGTAGAATTCCTCCTGCGTCATGTTGACCTTGAAGATCTTGCCGAGGTCGCCGCTCGTGATGTCCTTCGGATCGATGCCCCACGCCTGGAAGTGGTCGGGCCAGTAGATGTTGCCGCCGTTGTTCGGGATGCGGTAGAACTCGCTGAGCATCTTCGCCTTGTAGTTGAGGTAGTTTGCGTCACCCTTGGTCGGCACGACGCGGTCGACACCGTAGCGGGCAAAGTCCCAGCTGTCGAACGCGACATAGGTCACAAGGTCGTTGGTGTTGACGATGTTGTGGATGTTTTCATACACGCGTCCCTGCACTTCGTCCTTGGTCGCGCCCATGGGCGGCTCATAGCAGTAGCAGTACAGGTCGTGCGGGCTGAGACTGACGCGTGCGCCGAGGCTGCAGCCGTCGTCGAGCATACCGCCGACCATGTTTGCCACGGCCGCGCTGCGGCTGTAGCCGCTGATCCAGAGCTTCACGCGGCCAGTGATGCCGGTCTCGGCGATGTATGCGCGCAGGTAGTCAAGCACCTGATCGCGGCCCATGGCGAAGCCTGCGTGCTCACCGGAGGCGCCGAGGCGTGCGTTGCCGCCCCACTCGGCGTGGTAGTTGTTGCCGCGCACGCCGACGGCGATGAGGGTGTATTGGCCGCCGTTGTCGCGGATGGTCTTGCTGGCGCAGTTGATACCGATCGAGTCGGTCTCGGCCGGCTGGGTCATCCACTTGTTGGAGCGGATGTTTTCAAAGCCGCACTGCTCGGCAAACGAGATGAAGTTGCGGTTGCTCGTTGCCAGCTGATCCTCATATTCGGAATCCTTGCTGGAAAATGCCGCGAAGGCGAGGCCCAGCGACATCTCCGCGAGATCCTGCCGGTACGTGTAGCCGCTCTTGGTGAACAGCTCGTCGCTGTAGGTAAAGGCCGCCGCGTAGTCATGGGTATTCACTCCGTGACCGGAGGCGTAGCGCACCGTGACGGTCTTGCTGTCGCTCGTGCTCGCCGCGGCCGCAGCCGGCATGAGCGATACGATCAAAACCAGACACAGCAGCAGGCTGATGATGCGTTTTTTCATGTTTTTTCCTCCCAATTTTGTAGTTTTGTATTCCAAATCCACCAAATCCAATTATACGGAACAAAGCCGCACTTGGCAAGCGGCACTTTCCGCTGCGCCGCTCAAAAATAGAAGACAGATACAAAAACACCCCGCAGCGTGAGATGCTGCGGGGATGTGGATATCGGTCATGGTCACTGCCGGAACATGGTGTAGGCGCGTCCGTCGCCGACGGCGTCGGCGATCATCATGCGGCTGTTGAGCACAGAGAAGCGGTAGAACGCTGCGGCGCCCTCGTCCGCGCTGTCATAGATGGCGTTGCCGCGGATGGTGCAGTCTTTTTCGCCGAGACCGGGCAGAGAGCAGGTCACGCCCGCGTCGGATACGGTCAGCTCGCCCGCGTCGCTGCTCCAGCTTCCGGTCAGGAATACCTGAGCATAGCTGCCGTTGCTCATGAGGAGCTGGTTCGTGTCGGAAAAGCCGATGAGATCCAGAAGCTTCTGCGCCGCCTGTGCGTTGGTCATGTCGGATGCAAGCGCAAGCTGCCCCACGCTGTCGCACAGGTGGGCGTTTGTGAGAAACAGGCGCTTTGCGCTGTCGGAATAGTTGCGCTCGGCGAGCACGGTGTACTCGGCCAGCGCGGTCTGATAATCCTGCGCGCTGTAGTCGTTTGCAGCCGCGGCGTAGATCTGCGGCAGGCTCTTGGCCTCCATGGCATCGAGTACGCCGCTGTAGACCACCAGCTCGCTGTCGGCGTAGTTTTCGTGCAGGTCGTCGATGTACATCAGCGTCTGCGTGTACTGTCCGGCCTGATAGAGCCGTCCGGTGCGGATGATCTCCGTGCGCAGGTCGTTGTCGCCTGCGGGAAAGAGCTTCACGTCGCGCCGCCGGGTCTCGGCGGTGTCGAACTGGAAGTTGCAGATGGCGTCCTTGACGCTGCGGTTGACGGCAGCGTCCTGTGAGGCGACGACGGCGAACCCCGCGCCGACGGCGACAAGCACAATGATGATCCCGATGAACAGTGCGCGCAGACGCTTGTTGTTCCAGATTTTTTCGTGCAGAATCGGTCGCCCGCAGTGCCGGCATCGGTGTGCGCCATGCGGCAGCTCCGCGTTGCACTCGCGGCATTTCATGTGCTTCCCCCCTCTTTATGCGATTGGCTGCGTCCGTTCGTTCCGGAACGAACGTGATGTTTATTATAGCCGATTTATGCCCGGCGCGCAAGTCGGCAAACAGGAAAAGCATAGGAATCCTGTCAGGACTCCGCTAAGAAACCGGCAGGAAACGTGTTTTTCGCCATCGTGCATGCCTTTGGGCGGCTGCGGAAGCTTGACATTGCGTATCATGCGCGTAAAATGTAAATAAACCGGTATTGCCGCCAACCATCCGCCGCCAATGTGTGTGTCGCGACGGAACGTAAAGAAAGGGGTAAAAAAACCATGAATGCAAATGCTTTTGTCCACTGGGGGCTTGACCTTGCGTCCGAGATCCTCGACATCTGTCAGGAGGGAAAGGCCAAAGCGATCGTGGATGCGATCAACGACTGGTATCCCGAGCTCTTGTAAGCTGAAGCAAACGCAGGAATCCCGTCCCCGGAGCTCGTCTCCGGGGACTTTCTGTTTTCAGAAGCAAAGCGCCTTTGGGAAAGAAACGTGTGCCGCAGGGGAGCTCGAGGGGGCAAGGCCCGCCTCGAATCCGATCGACAGCCGCCGGGCGGCGGCGACGCGCAGTCCAAAAGTCCGTCCCGGATTTTTGGACAAGCAGTCGTCCCCGGAGCTCGTCTCCGGGGACTTTTTCGTGTCGAACCGTGCCGATTGGGTGAATAACCACGCACGCAAAGGTTGAAATCCGGCGCGCGGCGCGCTATACTATCGCCAGACCAGACTCCGGCTGGTCACTGTTTTTCATAAGGAGATTGACCCATGCAAAGGTTTGAAAAGCACAGCCCGGTCGTCGTGACTGAGGTCACGACCAGGCACGAGCTGCGCCAGTTTATGCAGTATCCCAACCGACTCTATGCCGACAACCCGAACTATATCCCCTCGTTTTACGGTGACGACCTCGATGACTGGACCCCGGGCAAGAACCCCGCATTTGACTATTGCGAGGCGCGCTGCTGGCTGGCCCGGCGCGATGGGGAGATCGTCGGCCGCATCGGCGCGATCCTCAGCCACAAGGCCAACGAAAAGTTTGGCACGCACTGCATGCGCTTCAGTCAGGTGGACTTCGTGGATGACTCCGAGGTCTCGGCGGCGCTCTTCGGCACGGTCGAGCGCTGGGCGCGCGAGAAGGGGTGCGATCAGGTGCACGGCCCGCTCGGCTTCACGGACTGTGACCGCGAGGGTATGCTTGTCGACGGCTTTGACCGCCGCAGCTTGTTTTTCACGAACTACAACGCGCCCTATTATCCCGAGCACCTGACCCGCCTCGGCTACCGCAAGGATGTCGACTGGATCGAGTACCGTATCGCCGTGCCCGAACCGGGCGGAACGGAGGCCGAGCGTCTGCACAAGCTCTCGCAGTACATTCTCAAGCGCAAGAACCTGCACGTGGCCACGCTGCATCACAAGAGCGAGTACGGCCCCTATGTCCGTCAGGTCTTCGAGCTCATCAATGCGGCCTATGCGCCGCTCTACGGCGTCGTGGAGCTCTCGGACGCGCAGATCGAGCGCTATGCCAAGAAATTCATTCCGCTCGTCGACCCGGAGTTTGTGTGCTTCGTGCTCGATGAGCAGGAAAACCTCGTCGCCTTCGGCGTCACGACGCTCGACCCCTCGGTCGCGCTCAAGCACTCCGACGGCCGCCTGTTCCCGTTCGGCTGGGCGGGCGTGCTCAATGACCTGCACCACGGCGACACGCTCATCATGCTGCTCACGGCCGTGCGGCCGGACCTGCAGACCGAGGGCATCAATGCCGTCATGATGGATCATGTCTGCCAGAGCTGCAATCGCCACGGCGTGCAGTTTGCCGAGACCGGTCCCATGCTCGAGAAAAACGACCACATCCTCGCGCAGTGGAAGCGCCTCGATAAGGAGCAGCACAAGCGCCGCCGCTGCTGGGTGAAGGAGCTGAACGCCGTGCCTGCCGGAGCCGGGAGCCACACAGGCCGGGATGCGCAGGAGGCATGATGGGCCGATGGGCCATCCGCTTTCTTCCGATACCCTTTTATAGGGAGTCTCTATAAAATATAAAGCGGCTCCGCTTCCGATATAGCAAAGGAAGCGGGGGCCGCTCTTTTTCTGCTTGTGACAGTTTGAAAAAATGGAAAGAGGCTCTCAGGGGCTTAAATAAAAGCTCACTTCGCCCGGTCGGCCAGGATCAGCTTCTTCAGCGCCTCTACCCCCAGGCGGACGGCAGAGCTGGTGTCCTCGGTCATTTTCTGATCCAGGCCCGCAGCCTCCCGCTCCTGATTCCAGATCACATGGAAGCAGGAGCCGCAGCGGCAGCCGAGCGCGGAGGCGACGACGAACATTGCGGCGGACTCCATTTCGCTTGCCTTGACGCCAAGGCGCTTCCAGCTCTCCCACTTTTGCAGAAGCTCGTAGTAGACGGGGCTTTTTTCCGGGGAGTGCTGGCCGTAGAAGCTGTCCTTGCACTGGACGACGCCGGTGTGGGTGCAGTAGCCGAGCTCTTCGGATGCCTGACGAAGGGCGAGGGTGATGTCGAAATCGGCGACGGCGGGGAACTCGATGGGCGCGTATTCGAGCGAGGTGTGCTCGTAGCGGATGGCGCCGGTGGCGACGACGATGTCGCCGGACTTGACGTTTAAGTCAATGCCGCCGCAGGTGCCGGTGCGGATGAAGGTGTCCGCGCCGAGCTGATGCAGCTCCTCCATGGCGATGGAGGCGGACGGGCCGCCGATGCCGGTGGAGCAGACGGAGACCTTTTCGCCCAGCAGCGTGCCGGTGTAGGTGGTGTATTCGCGGTTGCGCGCGACGAGATGGGCATCGTCGAACAGTGCGGCGATGGTGTACTCCCGATTCTGGGCCACGAAGTGTGCGTTGTCAAACAGGGCGGCGATCTTTTCGCAGCGGCCGGGGTCGCCGGGCAGGATCACATAGCGGCCGACTTCACCCTTGGCGCAGTGGATATGATAGAGACGTTCCAGTTCATGCATGATGACAGCGCTCCTTAACTATAAAATCATTCAATAATTATATCAGAGGAGAAGAGGGGGCGCAAGGGTGCAGACGGAGAGATATGAGCAAAAACGGGGTTGCGCTTTGTGCATGAAGCAGATTATAATAGGGCAACAAAATAAGAAAAGAGGAAGAATATGAGCTATAAAGCGGTTCTTTTTGATATGGACGGGACGCTGCTCGATACGCTGGAGGACCTGCGCGACAGCACGAACCATGTACTGCGGCAGATGGGCTATCCAGAGCGGAGCCTTGAGGAGATGCGGCGCTTTGTCGGCAACGGGGCGGAAAAGCAGATCCGCCGCGCCGTGCCGGAGGGGACGAGCGAGGAAAAGATCATGGAGGTGCTGACGGCGTACCGCGCGTACTATCAGGATCACTGCCAGATCAAAACACGGGTGTATGACGGACTTTTGAACATGCTGAGCGAGCTGAAGGCAAAGGGCATCACCGTTACCGCCGTCTGCCCCGGCCCCATGGCCACAGAGTTTCTGGCAGTGGGTCATGTGGTGGATTCCCGGCCCTTTGAGCTGCTGCCCTACTGCGATCAGGTACAGGTGGCCGGCGGTGCACTGCGGGCGGCCAAAGCGGGACAGACCATCTACACCCCCAGACTGTTCTATAAGTTCTACCGTCTGCTGGCAAAACTCACCCCGGCCAAATTGATGGTCAAGCTGACCAAAACCTGAAACTGTCACGGAATTGTAACACATTCCGATATGGGAATGTGTTACAATTCCAAATAGCAAATTCTGCTTTCCTATTTTACAAACCAGCAGAGCGTTTATGGAACGAAAGAGGAGGAGCAATGGAACGGATGAAGTTTTTGCCGGAAGGCGGAAACGGAATGAGTGACATTTGCTCAAAAGCGCAACTCACGTCCAACTCGTTTCACAAACCAACGGAGCGTTTGTGGAACGAAAGAGGAGGAGCAATGGAACGGATGAAGTTTTCGCCGGAAGGCGGAAATGGAATGAGTGACATTTGCTCCGACGACGGGGCCGTAAAGGTTTCGACGGGGATGGGGAAGCGGGACAAGCGGGCGGCGGCGCCTGACCGCCATAAAACGGGCAATTTTATAAATTAAATAACAACAATACTGTTGCTATTGCTGCTTAATTAAAGCAGCCGTCTGAACCGGAGAGGCCACAGGCCGGGGAAGGCGT
>OIWP01001396.1_pt1 | contig 29965 bp, 29 predicted proteins | sample 1587661 | NCBI WGS metagenome assembly OIWP01 (sample SAMEA3888899, study PRJEB22519) | human gut metagenome | biome: human gut; feature: human-associated habitat; material: faeces | place: Denmark | collected 2010 | reverse complement strand
ACTAATTCTTTTGTAGAAATTTTTTCAAGCATCTCTACTACGCTCCTTTCTCTATACCAAATAGATAATTTGCATCAATGCCAAACTCTCCCATGACATTAATTATTGAAGCAATATCTGCTGCCCTCATAATTCGCCTTCCATTCAGCATGTCGTTTAATTCTTGTGCTGAATATCCGGCTTTTTTGGCAACAGAAGCTTGCTTTAATCCTTTTTGTGCGATTGCTTTTTTCAATTGAATTGCAACAACACTATTTGATGCTGTAATGTCAAGCATCTTATTTCCTCCTTTCGTTTTACAAATTTCTTGTTAATTTGTATCTTATAACAAGTTTCTTGTTTTGTCAATATATTTTTGATAATTTTCTTGTTGTTTTATATTGACATACCAAGATTTTTGAAATAGAATGTTCTCATACCATATGAAAGAGGTGAACCAAATGAGTGTTGGAAGTAGAATAAAAGAACTACGTGAAGATAAAGATATGTCTCGATCTGAATTGGCAGATAAAATAGGTGTCACAGTTGGAGCTGTATCAAATTATGAAAATGAAGTTAGTTCTCCTAAAGAACCTATACTTTTTAAAATAATGGAAGTTTTAGAATGTGATGCTAATTACCTTTTTCAAGATTCAATTAATATGCCATCAATGAAAAATAATTTTTCTGTTTTTGAACACAATCTTATAAAAAAATACCGTGAACTCGATGATCACGGTAAAGATATGGTTGATACTGTTCTTCAGAAAGAATTTGATCGTATTGTTGTAAAACCTAAAGCTAATCACCAATTCGATACTATTGCGGCTCATGCCCGCACAGACGTTGAACAGACATCTGAAGGTGTTCAGCATGATCTTGATATTATGAATGATGATTCAGAATGGGAATGAAAATGAAACCTAAAATTTTTATAACCGCTCCGTTTAATCCACAATTCAATAATTATCTTCCAGAACCTTTAATTCATGATTTTATTTATCAATCAGAAGGTTTGCAAAGGCATATTGAAAAAAGGCATCCTGAATGTCTCCCTTATTTATCTTTTCTGTCCTCAATTATTGAATCTCCTGACTATATTGGTGTAAATCCTAATGAAAAAGGCACAAGTTTTGAACTGGTAAAAATAATGAGTGAAAATGTGCAAATAGGCATAAAGCTTGATGTAACCGAAGATTATCTTTACGTTGCCACTTTGCACACTATTACATCTGGAAAACTGCAGCATGGAATTGAGAATGGTCGGTTAAAAAAATTTGACAAATAATGAATATCTGTTTATAATGATGGCATAAGATAATAAACAAGTAGCAAAGGTCGGAAAGGCCCCCGACACACTCGCAAGAGTACCTGAGATGATGGATACGCCGCCCATCTTGTTACTTGGCTTACTATTAAGGTGTTGCCATTATGGTAACACCTTTTTTATTTCACTTTAAGGAGTGATGCTCATTGACATATGAACAATTATTAACTACCGCTGATCAGAAGGGGTTGCTGGTAAAAGAAAAACCACTTGTCCAGCATGACGGTTTGCTCAGCGGTAGACGGATAGCAATCCGAAGAAACATTGAGACACAGGCAGGGAAGTCCTGTGTGTTGGCTGAAGAAATCGGTCATCATTGCACCAGCTCCGGTGACATTCTGGATCAGACTGATATCATGCACCGCAAACAGGAATATCGCGCACGGTTCTATGGATATAACCTCAAGATTGGTTTATCCGGCCTGATCAGAGTTTATGAGGCTGGTTGCAGGAATCTTTTTGAAATGGCTGAGTTTCTGGATTGTACAGAAGAATACCTGAGAGAAGCTATACAGTGTTACAGGTCTAAGTATGGTATATGTGTTGCTGTTGATAACTATATCATTTATTTTGAACCATTTGCAGTGATGAAATTTGTTGCTGCCGAATGAATACATGGACTTTACTATTGATCAGATATCTAGAATGACCGGATATCATCAAAAATTGATTCAACTTCGTGTTGATTTGAACCGTTCGGAAATTCCGAACAGTTGAACTTGTAAGTAATTCTTACAGGTTCAAAAATAAAATATTTTTTAACAATGAATACTTGACAAGGTTGTTGAATATGCTATAATGTAGCTAATTAGCGAATGACTGGTGTCCGGTCAGGAAAAAGCCTTGGAATTTTATTCCAGGCTTTTTCTGTTTTTAGGAGAAAAATATGCAAAAAGAACGAATTATAAAATATACTACTGTAGATGAACAAATAGAAAAATTACTTTTACGGGGGCTTGAAATAAATGATTTATGTTCTGCTCGCGAAAAGCTCACTCAATATGGATATTACAATATAATAAACAGTTATAAAAAGCCGTATTTGATTATTGAAAATAATCACAAGCATTTTAAAAAAGGAACTTCTTTTGATCAGTTGTTTTCCCTTTTCATTTTTGATCATAATCTTCGTAATGCTATATTATCCGCTATGCTAGCACTAGAAGAACATACCAAAGCCCTTACAGCAGAAGTTCTTTCTTCTTCATTTGGCACAAATGAAGGAGAGTATCTTCAGTGGAAAAATTTTCGTGATCGTAGAGTAACGCATAAAAGATTTGGCCTAGACAACACTCTAAAGGATTTACGTAAAACTTTATCTTCTGAAAAAGATCCTATAAAATACTATCGCAATAATTACGGTTTTGTACCACCATGGATTCTTTTTAAAGGTGTATATTTCAGCACTATGGTTAATTTTGTAAGACTATTCAAAGAACCACAAAAGAATCATCTAATAAGATTATTTTATAATTGTTCAGATGAACTATTTCAGAACAGCGATATAAAAACTTTGTTATTTAATACGCTGTCGCTTTGTTTAGAGTATAGGAATTTAGCAGCACATGGCGGAAGGGTATATAATTATATTCCAAATGCAACCGTAAAACTTCAACATCCAGATACGCTTCTTCCCCTTGCAGAGGATATTCATGAACTTATAGAAACTCAGGGGTTACCGCTTTTATTGAATACGCTCTCACTTTTATCTTACAAGGAACCATTCGAAATCATTGATCGAACCTTACACGAAGAACTCAATCGTCATTTAACTTTATATGAAAAAGATGTGGATATTTTAGGTGAAACGCTCAACTTGACACTATACAAAGATCAACCTAATTGCATGATTATAGATGGTAAAGAGTATCCATTTATTTCTCGTATTCAAAGTGGATTACCAGGAGTTAAGTTAATTGATGCTCCTGACGATTTAATTAAGCTTCTTAATAATCGTCCTTCAGACAACACTGATAATTAATTTTATATAAAAACCGGCCCAGTGCTACCAACACTGAACCGGCTTAGTTCTCCGAAGAGATACCACGTTTTGCACGAATTATTGTATCATCTTCGGAGGCAGCGCACAAGCAGAACATTTGTGTGGCTGTTATTTTTGTACCCAATTTTACATATTTTATAAAACCGAGGTGATATCATGAGTGATCGTATTGGAGCTTTATATATACGAGTCTCCACAGATGATCAGGCGGAGCTTTCTCCTGATGCTCAGAAGCGCCTGTTGCTGGATTATGCTAAAAAGAACGGCATCATTATTTCCAATGATTTTATCTTTTCCGAGAGTGTTTCCGGCCGGCATGTGCAAAAACGTCCTGAGTTTCAACGTATGATCGGCATTGCCAAACAGCCGTCACATCCGATTGATGTGATACTGGTCTGGAAATACTCCAGATTTGCCCGTAATCAGGAGGAATCTATCGTATACAAGAGTATGCTCAAGAAAGATCATGTAGAAGTAATAAGCGTATCTGAGCCCCTTGTGGATGGTCCTTTCGGTTCACTGATTGAGCGCATCATTGAATGGATGGACGAATACTACTCTATCCGGCTCTCCGGAGAAGTTCTGAGGGGCATGAAAGAAAAAGCTCTCCGGAATGGATACCAATCTTCTCCCTGTCTCGGCTATGAGGCCGTAGGACACGGAAAGCCTTTCCAAATCAATGAAGCCGAGTATGCTATGGTATCTTATATCATGGATCTGTACGATAATCAAAACATGGATGAAACCGCCATTGCAAGGAAATGTAATGATCTGGGATATAAGACCAAGCGTGGAAATCCTTTCGAACGAAGAACCGTTGACCGGATTCTGCAGAATCCTTTCTACTGTGGAATCGTGTCCTGGAACGGAGTAGAGTTCGATGGCGCGCATGAAGTCCGGATTTCAAAAGAACGTTTTGACCGGAGGCAGAAATTGATTGCATCCCGCAGGCGGCCGATGAAAGCCCGGAATGTTTCTACCTGCAAGCACTGGTTATCCGGACTACTGAAATGTTCTGTCTGTGGAGCTACGCTCTCCTATACAGGCAATAACAAGTGTCCATACTTTCAATGCTGGAAATATGCAAAAGGATTCCACAAAACTTCTGTCGCACTGTCTGTAAAGAAAGCCGAAGAAGCTGTGACCGCATATTTCGATCAGATTCTTTCCGGAACTGATTTTACATACGTCCGTAAGGACCAGCCTGCTGCAGATGAGACTGCTGCCATTGAACAGCTCCAAAAGGAACTATCTAAACTCTCTGCCAGAGAAAGCAGGATCCGTGATGCATACGAAAGTGGGATTGATTCATTGGAAGAATATAAAGCCAACAAAGAACGGCTGATCAGTAATCGGCTACAGCTTGAATCTGAATTGGAAAAGCTCCGAAAAGAGCAGGAAGAAAAAGAAGTAAGCAAGGAAGATGTGCTTCATGAGATTAAATCTGTGAATGATATATTAAAGAATCCGGATGTAAGTTATGAAGAAAAAGGAACCCTGATACGTACAATCGTTGACCAGATTGTATATGACAAAGAATCCGGTAAGATGTACTTTGACATTATCGTATCATGATTCCAGTTCTTCTTTTTCCCCTATAAAGAGCCCGGAACACGCATAAATACTGGGTTTGTGGCACTATTATAGGGTATTGCAGTCCGGGCCTCCGGACTGACAAATCAGATCTGGTGTGAACAACACGATATCTCTTTGAAAAGTTATTATTACTGGCTTTCCAAAATTCGAAAGCTTGCCCTGGAAGAACTGCCCCGCAAGAAAAACGGCATCCACATGTGTACAGACCAACAGTCAACTGCTTTAACGGAATCCCCGGCTGAGTTTGCGGAGCTTTCACTTCCGGACAGAAACATTTCCCGTTCCACTCCTGCAGCCATACTTCATATCGGATCCATAACAGTGGAACTTTATGAAGGCACATCTGCCCAGATGCTGGAAAACATTCTGAAAGCCGTGCAGTCATGTTAGGAGATCTTTCCCATGTGGAGAAAATCTATATCCGATGCGGCTACACCGATATGAGGAAGCAGCTCAATGGCTTGCTGGATATCATCCAGTACAACTTCAAACTGGATCCTTACAGCAATTCCTTATTCCTGTTCTGTGGAAAGAGGGCTGACCGGATCAAAGCAGTCCATTACGAGGGAGACGGTTTCTGCCTTTTATACAAACGGTACGAAAACGGACGTCTCCAATGGCCGCGGACCGGCGAAGAAGCAAAACAGATTTCTGATCAGCAGCTGCGCTGGCTTCTGGAAGGTTTGAACCCGGAGCAGCCAAAGGCGGTTCAGAAATGGCTCCCGCATAAGTCTGAAAATACTGAAAATCCTTAGAAATGCTGGGAAATCTGACGATTCTATGGTATAATAATCCTATCGAAACGAAAGGGTTTTCAGGTTATGTCAGCTACGGAACAGGAGTATAAAAATCATATCAAAGAACTGGAACAGCAGGTCCGGCTCCTGAAAGAGCAGGTTGATTTCCTGACCCGTAAACTTTATGGAACAAAATCCGAGAAGACATCTACTCTCGAAATCGAGGGGCAGGTGTCTCTTTTTAATGAAATCGAAACCTGTGCGGATCCTGATGCACACGAACCGGAGCTTGTTGAGATAGAGAAGCACCTACGTAAAAGGAAGTACACCGGTCAGCGGGAAGAACTGGTAAAAAATCTCCCTCACAGCAAAGTACTCCATACCATAGATGAAAGGGAACAGATATGCGATAACTGCGGGAGTACGATGGTGAAAGTAGGGGAAGAATTCGTCCGCACGGAAGTACAGTTTATCCCTGCAAAACTCAAGGTGATTGACCATTACCGGGAAACGTATGAATGCAGGTCGTGCCGGAAAAACGGAACTCCTTATATGGAGAAGGCTCCGGTGCCATATCCTCCCGTCCTGCATTCTCTGGCATCTGCATCTACCATCACCTGGCTCATCCACCAGAAGTTTGAATTAAGCATCCCGCTGTACAGACAGGAAAAAGAATGGGAGGCTTTGGGATTACGTTTAAGCAGAGCGACTATGTCAAACTGGCTTCTGGTTGTCTATCGGGACTGGCTTGTACACATCGTCCACCGTCTGAAGCTGGAACTTCTGAAACAGAGATACCTTCATATCGATGAAACACATGTACAGGTGCTGAAAGAACCGGGACGGAAAAATACGTCCGATTCCTATATGTGGGTTTACTGCAGCATCAGAGATGCTGTAAATCCCATCCGCTACTTCGAGTACCAGCCGGGACGAAGCGGGAAATATCCGGAAGCGTTTCTGAGGGAATATGAAGGTTATATCCATACAGACGCTTACTCCGGATACAATGCAGTTTCAGGAGTAAAAAGATGTCTTTGCTATACGCATCTGCGCCGGGCTTTCGTGGATGCGCTCCCAAAAGACATCCATAATTCGGAAGCATCAAAACCTGCGGAAGCAATCCTCCGTCTGAATCAACTCTTTAACATAGAGTCAGAGTTGGAGGCGCTCCCTCCTGATCAGAAGAAAAAAGAACGTCTTATCCGCGAGAAACCGCTTCTCGAGGCTTTTTGGTCATGGGCAGAAAAAAGTGCCATCGGAGAGCTGCCGAAATCCAAACTTTCAAAAGCTTTTCATTACGCCTTAAATAACCGTGAAGGTTTTTGGAATTATCTGGAAGACGGGAATTGTTCCATCAGTAATTCGCTTGCGGAAAACTGTATCCGTCCCTTTGTGATCGGCAGAAAGAACTGGCTGTTCTCCGGCAGTCCGAAAGGGGCGGAAGCCAGTGCAGGAATCTATACACTGGTAGAGACAGCGAAAGCGAATGGGCTTGCCCCGATGAAATATATAAAATATATCCTGTCCGACATGCCGGGGAGTGCTTTTCTTGAACATCCTGAATATCTGGATGATTATCTGCCTTGGAATCCTCTTGTAAAAGAATTCTGTCGATAACCGTTGACCTTTTAGTATAAAAGGCTGACGGTTATTTTTCTATACACTGTTTTATTTGACACTTACCAAAGAATTAGCAATTAGACGTAACCAGACAGATATGGTATGATAAATGAATAGAAAACATAGCGAAATAATAGGAAAACAAAAGCTTTCCTATTTAAAAATTCATTCGATAGAACACGCGAAAGAGAGGCAGAAAATCAATGGCGAATTATGATTATGAGATTATAAATGGAAGAAAAATCCGCGTAAGACCAAAAGAAACCGTATCGGAGATCGACAAAAACGGCTATTTCCGCAGACAGCCGAATCACTTCACGACTCTGTTCGGCGACGGTGAAAACGATCTGAAGGCAGAAGGTAATAAGAGATACCGTCTCGTCTGGGCAAAGCTGTGCCACTGGTCCAACCGCGCGGCGATCGTAAGAGAGCTGGAGGGCCTGGAAGATCAGATTTCCGTCAATATGGTAGAACATGCCCCGCATGAGAAAAACCTTGGCTGGGAATACGTTTACAATGAAAACAACATCGACCCGGTGCTCGGTGATCAGTTCCTCTCTGAGGCGTATTACCGTGCTGATGATGATTACCAGGGAAGAACGACCGTTCCGGCGCTGATCGACACAACGACGGGAAAGGTAGTCAACAACGATTACAACTGGCTGACCACTTATTTCGAGGTCAACTTCCGCCCATGGCACAAAAAAGGCGTGCCGGAGCTGTATCCGGTGGAGCTGCGGGAAGAGATTGACAAGATGAATCTCTGGCTCTTCGATAATATCAACAACGCGGTATACCGCAGTTCCTTCTCCAGAAGCAACGAAGGCCATTTCGACGGTGTGAACACCTTCTACGCTGCGATGGACCGCCTGGAAAAACGGCTGGAAACCAATCGTTTTCTCTTCGGTGATTACGTAACCGATTCCGATATCCGCCTGTACGTGACACTTGCCCGTCTGGACATCCGCTATACCGCACAGCTCGGCGAGACGAAGCGTCCGCTCTACACTTACAAAAACCTGTGGGGCTACGCAAAAGAGCTGTGGGAGATCCCGGCATTCAAAAATAATACCTTCTTTGCAGATTTTGCCGTGCCGCCGGCAGACGCCAAGGGAAGCGTGGAGCGAAGCTTCAATGTCCGCTTCTTAAAACAGCTCGATTTTGCACAGTTCTGGGGCAATGTGGACGATCGTTCTGCTTTATCGAGTGATCCGGAGCACAAACTGAAAGCAGAGACCGATGCCGGAACCGCACGCAGCGATGCAGATGTTGAAATAGAAAAGAACCGTGAGGATGCCGCAATCTATGCGAAGATTCACGCCATCCCAAGCACAGAATTTGCAAAATATACCGAGGAGGAACTGCCGACGAAGAAAGATCCGGCAAGCCTTCCGCCGCTGGCTGATACTAGAGAAGAAGATTATCAGACGATTCTTGCCGAAATCCGCGAACTGCCGGACGGACCGGAGCTGTCACCAACAGCAAATGCAAAATCGTCTACAGCAGCCGCTGAAGAAGTAAAGAAAAAGATCGCCGAGCCGCTGGATACGATGCTGAATGCCGTAGAATTGGCACAGTACGTAGAAAGTGCAAAACAGTTCTACGGAGCCCTCGAAGAGCTCGAAACAGCACTTGGAGCCACCCGTTTCCTGGCAGGAGACTTTGTGACTGAGGCAGACGCAGCGCTTTATGTTACCCTTGTGCGCTTTGAGCTCTTATATTCCCGTTACCTCGGACCGGTGAAATACCGTGTGCAGGATCTGAAAAATGTTTCGGATTACTTAAAAGATCTGTACCAGATTCCGGCATTTGCACATCACACAGATTTTGCAGCCATCATCCGCCAGGGAAGAATTGAGGGAGAGAAAGACGGCTTCCGCGCCAGCACACACTACGATCTGGCACTTCCGAAGATTGACTGGGATGCACAGTGGAAGGTTTCGACCGAGCGCGCCTACCTGTCCTCAGACCCGACCCATCCGATCTATCTTGGAAACAACCGCAGATTCTACATCGACCCGACCTGGTACGATCTGGGCGCAGAATCTCCGAAAAAAGAGGAGAAAGAAACGCCGCCGTCCTGCGGATGCTGCTGCGGCTGATCAAATCATAGATAAAAAATAGAAAACACCGTTTCAGAGGCAGATTTCCAAAAGGAAATAAACTTCTGAAACGGTGCTTTTTTCCGACGCACAAACTGCAAAAGGAAAGGCATGAAATCCGCTTATCGTCCGAAATGGAAAAATCCCTTTTTTTCATACGGCTCACTCGTATACGAAACCAGCTCATATCCGATGTCCTTGATCTGCTGTTTCAGATACGGAATATCGAGCGGCGCTTCGCTGATGACAACGGTCTCGCCGTTTTTTGCAGAAGAGTTTACTTTCTTTGGAGAGCAGCTCTTGCGGACTACATCATTCATATGGGATTCGCACATGCCGCACATCATACCATCAATTTTTAAGACTGTTTTAATCATACAATACCTGCTTTCTTCCGGGAATACAGCGAAACGAAAGCGTGCCGGACTGTATTCCTGGAGTTTGATGAAAAATTTGAAATCACATACCCTATCGGGGTATCTAAAATATAGCGCGGATGAAAAGAAATGTCAATAAGCTGATAAAATATGATAATTATTATCATTTAAGAAGGAAAAATACGGTCATGGAAGGGCGATTCGCCGGCAGAACAGGGAAACTTGCCGGAATCGCAAAGTTCGTGTTACAATTGGGACAGCAGAGCAAAACAAGAGAGGAGACAAAAATATGCTCTCACAGATGAATTACCGAAAAGAAACACAGCCCCACGGTGATGAGCTTTTTCCGCTGAGCATTCACGTTTTCGAGACAGACCTGCAGAGTACCGTGCGGGTGTACTGCCACTGGCATGAGGAAGTGGAGCTCTTTTATGCAGTAAAGGGCGAAGCTGTTTTTCATATGGATACCGAGACCTTTCTCCTGCGGGAAGGGGAGACCGCCTTTGTCAATGCAAACCGTCTGCATGAGGTAGAGGGAATCGACGGACAGGAATTTACGTTTCTTGCCGTTGTATTCCAGCCGCGTTTTCTGTCCGGCACATCGCTTGACCGGATCCAGCAGCAGTATATCGAACCAGTGCTGTCCTCCGAGATCCGTTTTCCATCCAAGACAGAGCGGGGGACACGCCTTGCAGAAAAAACGGCACAGGCCATGCAGGAGATCCGAAATCTGCAGGAAAGAAAAGAACCGGGCTGGGAGCTGCTGTTAAAAGCGGAACTTCTGAAAATCTGGCAGGGATATTACAGTGCGGCAGAAAAGAACGGCGGAAAAACGGATGCCTCGACGAATTACCGTGTCAGCAGAATGAAAGAGATCCTCACATACATGAATGCTCATTTCTGTGAGGATCTCGAAATCGCGGAACTGGCGAGCCAGTTTCATATGAGTGAGAGCGCTTTCTGCCGCTTCTTTAAGTCGATTATGCATATTTCCGCCGTGACGTATGTCAATAACCTGCGGATTGCCGAGAGCTGCCGGCTGCTGCTTTCCACCGAGGAGGCGATCAGCAAGATTGCGAGCGACTGCGGATTCCGAAATATCAGCTATTTTAACCGAGTCTTCCAGGAACGCATGCACCAGACGCCGGGGCAGTTCCGCAGTTTATCCGCAGAAAACCGTACTGCGATATAAGATTCGGAACTTATGCAGGCTTCTGCGATCGGAATGCACGCCGCAGGAAGAAAAGTCCGGTCATATCAGCCAGTGCCCAGCCGATCGGAATGGCGATCCAGATTCCGGCAACGCCAAGCGCCGTGGCGGAGAAAAGGTATGCCAGCGCCACACGCATGCCAAGCGAAATGACGGTCAGAACAACCGACATCTCGGCGCGTTTGACAGCGCGGTAATACCCGTACAGCAGAAACAGCCATCCGATGCCGAGATAGAACGAGCCTTCCAGCCGCAGGTACTGTACGCCGATCGCGATGACCTCCATTTCTGATGCTTTCACGAAAATCTGCATCAGCGGATGCGCGAACAGATTGACAAGCAGAGAAATGACGATGGAAAAAGCAGCGCTCAGTGCAAAAGCATCTTTCGTGCCGCGCCGGATCCGCTCGTGATTTCCGGCCCCGTAATTCTGTGCGGTGAAAGTGGAGTAGGCATTTCCGAAATCCTGCACCGGCAGATAGGCAAAGGTATCAATTTTCACCGCGGCCGCAAATGCCGCCATGACCGCCGGACCGAAGCTGTTGACGAGCCCCTGTACCATCAGAATGCCGAAATTCATGACCGACTGCTGAATGCAGGTCATCGAAGAAAGATTCAGAATCTCTTTTAAAATGGAATGGCTGAAACGCCATTCTTTTTTTGACGGCAGCCACATGCGGCAGCGGAGCAGCACATAGAGCAGAATACCGACGGCGGACACATACTGCGCAAGAACCGTAGCGAGCGCCGCGCCTGCGATGCCGAACGGCAGTACAGCGACAAAGAGCAGATCCAGTGCAATGTTCAGCACAGCAGAGACAGCGAGAAAAATCAGCGGTACAGAAGAGTTTCCGAGCGCGCGCAGCATACAGGAAAAGAAATTGTATACGGATGTTGCAATAAGGCCGGCAAAGATAATCAGAAGATACGTCCGCATGCCGGGACGGACTTCATCCGGGACGCGAAGAAACGTAAGGATCGGCTCGATGCCTGCATAAACAGCGAGATTCAGCACGAGCGTAACGGCAAGGATCAGCAGAAACGCGTGGAGAATCGAAAGTTTTAAAGAAGAAAGATCTTTTCGTCCCTGATAAATCGAAAAGAGCGCACCGGCGCCCATCGACAGGCCGAGAAAAATGGAAGTCAGAAACGTCATCAGCGTATAGGAGGAGCCGACGGCGGCGAGCGCATTGCTTCCGAGAACGCGTCCGACGATCAGGGTGTCGGCAATGTTGTAAAACTGCTGCAACAGATTTCCTGCGATCATCGGCAGGGCAAACAGGATAAGAGAGCGGGAGATTTTCCCGCGGGTCAGATCGTAATACATAAAGAAACTTCTTTCCGAACATAATTGTTAATATTATAACATAAAAAATCAAAAAATGTCAATTTGCAGGATGAAGTGTACAAAAGTGCAATTGTCAGAAAATTTCGAAAAATCGAAGTTTATAAAATTTTTACAGATTTTGGGACATGTTCTGTAAAAAAACGGAAGATTTTCAGTTGATTTTTTTGGCCTTTTATGTATAATTAGAGTAGAAGAGGCCGGCTGGTCCGGTTTCTTCTAAAGGATACCTTCAAATTTTTGCATTTTGCAGAATGAAGCAGTATTACTATCAAAGGAAAGAGGTTAATTACAAGATGGCACAGATCGATTTAACAAAGTATGGCATCACCGGTACCACAGAAATTGTGTACAACCCTTCTTATGAGCAGTTATTTGAGGAAGAGACAAAACCAGAGCTGGAAGGCTATGAAAAAGGCCGGGAGACAGAGCTTGGTGCAGTTAACGTTATGACCGGTATCTATACAGGCCGTTCACCGAAAGACAAATACATCGTTGTGGACGAGAATTCGAAAGATACTGTATGGTGGACTTCCGATGAGTACAAAAACGATAACCATCCGGCAACCCAGGAAGCATGGGCAGCAGTAAAAGAGATCGCAAAAAAAGAGCTCTCCAACAAAAGACTGTTCGTTGTAGATGCATTCTGCGGTGCAAATAAAGATACCCGTATGGCTATCCGCTTCATCGTTGAGGTAGCTTGGCAGGCACATTTCGTAACTAACATGTTCATCAAACCTACAGCAGAAGAGCTTGAGAACTTCGAGCCAGATTTCGTTGTATACAACGCATCCAAAGCAAAAGTTGAGAATTACAAAGAGCTGGGTCTGAACTCTGAGACAGCAGTAGTATTCAACATCACAAGCCGTGAGCAGGTTATCATCAACACATGGTATGGCGGAGAGATGAAGAAAGGTATGTTCTCCATGATGAACTACTATCTGCCGCTGAAGGGCATCGCTTCCATGCACTGCTCTGCAAACACAGACCTGAACGGTGAGAACACTGCAATCTTCTTTGGACTTTCCGGAACAGGAAAAACAACACTTTCCACAGACCCGAAACGTCTTCTGATCGGTGATGACGAGCACGGCTGGGACGACAACGGAGTATTCAACTTCGAGGGCGGCTGCTATGCAAAAGTTATCAACCTGGACAAAGAGTCTGAGCCGGATATCTACAATGCAATCAGACGTGACGCTCTGCTTGAGAACGTTACTGTTGATGCAGAAGGCAAAATTGACTTCAACGATAAGAGCGTAACCGAGAATACTCGTGTATCTTATCCGATCAACCACATTGAGAACATCGTTCGCCCGATTTCTTCTGCACCGGCAGCTAAGAATGTTATTTTCCTGTCCGCAGATGCATTCGGCGTACTTCCGCCAGTATCTATTCTGACACCAGAGCAGACTCAGTACTACTTCCTGTCCGGATTTACTGCAAAACTTGCAGGAACCGAGCGCGGAATTACCGAGCCGACTCCTACCTTCTCTGCATGCTTCGGCCAGGCATTCCTGGAGCTGCACCCAACCAAATATGCAGAAGAGCTTGTTAAGAAAATGGAGAAGAGCGGAGCAAAAGCATACCTGGTTAACACAGGCTGGAACGGAACCGGAAAACGTATCTCCATCCGTGATACCCGTGGAATCATCGATGCAATCTTAAGCGGTGCTATCAACGAAGCTCCGACGAAGACTATTCCGTACTTCAACTTCGAAGTTCCGACTGAACTTCCGGGCGTTGATCCGGCTATCCTGGATCCTCGCGATACCTATGCTGATGCTTCCGAGTGGGAGACCAAAGCACGGGATCTGGCTGAAAGATTCATCAAGAACTTTGCAAAATATGAAGGAAACGCTGCTGGTAAAGCACTTGTTTCCGCTGGTCCGCAGAAATAAATTTTCTGAATTGACCGAAAGGAAGCCCCTGGCATGAAAGTGCCAGGGGCTTTCTTTTATGAAAATATCTGGAGAAATAAAATAGTTCCCTGCCCGAAAGTACAGACTGATGGGACAGGAAACTATTTTACAGCACACTCTAAAATAATGCAAAAAATTTCAGCACCACAGAGCGTGAATTGCTGCGTCACTGGTTTTCGCCGTACCCTGATACGCCTTCAAAATAGAAAATAAGGCAGATCAGCAGGACAAGAGCAGTTCACGTACCATTTCTGCATCAAAGGTAACAGCGGAAACATGGTTGACTTCTATCTGATATAACGCATTTGCTGCGATATGCTCAGCAGCCTGCTCAAGATCACGAATACCGCTTGTGTTTTCGTGGCAGGAGATTACGGCATCGAGTCCTTCCGGCGTCAGAATGCATTCCTTTTCTTTCATACCGATACGTTTTAACACCTTTGGAAGTGCATAGCGGGAGAAAATGATTTTCTTTTCTTCCGGTGTGTAATCCGGAATTTCAATCACAGCGAAGCGGGACATCAGCGGAGCACTGATCTGGTCCTTGTCGTTTGCGGTTGCAATCGGGTATACACCGACGGTCGGGATCATACATTCGATATAGTTATCGGTAAAACCAAGATTATCAAGAAGGGTCAGCAGAACATCTGCCGGGTTTCCGTTTCCTTTGCCGGAGGCAGCCTTGTCGAGCTCATTGATGATAAAGACGAGATTGGATTCACCAGCCATGGAAAAAGCATCCATGATGATTCCCGGTTTTGCGTTTGCGTAGATGCGGGAACTTCCAGTCAGCTGTTCCGGGTCATTAATCGAACTCATATCGAGTGTTGTCCACGGTAGTTTTAAGATACGCGCAACGGCATAAGCAATCTGCGATTTTCCGGTTCCGGCAGGACCGATCAGTAACAGACCATAGGCCGGCAGTGTATGAGTCCGGTTAATCTGAATGATGGTTTCGATAATTCTCTGCTTCACACGTTCCATGCCATATAGCTCTTCATCGAGGATCCGGCGTGCTTCCACTGGATCAATGGCTTCAAAATAGTTGCTTTTCCATTGAATATTCATCATCATGGAGAGGGCGCGCTGTGCGTGGCGACGTTCTTCGGGAGAGACTTCGTGGGAACGGGCAACAGCGAGGTTTCGACGAGCCCAAAGGCGGATATTGTCCGGCAGCGTTCTTCCAGCACAGTTCATAAAATCAGTGATGGATTGGATGCTGGTGAGCTTCATGCTGTCACCGATTTCCTCTTGATCCTCATCCTCAACTTCTTCTTCCGGTGCATTGCTGGCGAGGAGACGCTCAATCATAAACTGTAAAAATCCATCCTCAGCCGAAAGCTTTGCGCCGCCACCGAAAGCGATCTCGCGGATTTTGTAAACTGCATAACCGTCGGATGTTTGTGTACCGGAAAGGCGGACATTGATATGATTTTCGCCAAGCCATTTTAAAAGACTGACAAAACGGGCATCGATCTGAAGAATGTCGGCAATGAAGGTTTCTTCTTCATCTTTAAATTCAAACGAGGTCCGTTTGGATGGGTTTGTGAAAATACCGCAGGGATGATGCGGGAAAGCTTTCTCTTTTGTATCCAGAATAAGAATCGGCTGATCTGGAGAAGTAAACGGTGCGTTTGTGCGGAAAACAGTATACGTACATTCGGAAACTTTTGCTTTTTCCGGGGAATTGCTGAAATCAAAAACGGGCATGACAGAACCTCCTAATAAAATAAGTGCTTATTGGTACAATAAAAACAGTGTAGCACGAATTAAAAAATCCTGCAATCAATATGCAGAATTTTGTATTTTTATGCTATGAAAATATTGGGCAAGCGGATATTCGAAATGGAAGCAGGGGACTTACTAGATTCGGTTAAATTTTCGGAAGGCATAAAAAAGCCCTCCGGGCAGGATCACACTGCGGCGGAGGGAAATTATGTCATCAAAGCAAGCTGTCGTAAGAAAGAAGCTCGCAAAACGGGAATCTTTCTTACACTGAAAAAGGAATGGCATCAGGAAACAGCGTTGGTTTTGGAAAAGCCCGGAAGCTGTACCAGCACGATCGCTGCAAACATCAGAATACAGCCGGAGAGCTCGCGACCGGAGAGTGCCTGATGAAGGAAAATCCAACCGGCGAGAACGGAAAAAACGGATTCCAGGCTCATCAGCAGAGAAGCCATGGTGGGATTTAATCCTTTCTGCCCGATAATCTGCAGGGTATAGCCGACACCAGAAGAGAGAATTCCGGCATAGAGAATCGGTATCCAGGCGTGCAGAAGGTTGGAAACGTTTACGGTTTCAAAGAGGGCCATACAGACAGCTGACAGGATCGAACAGGTAAAAAACTGAATGCAGGACATTTTGATGCCGTCGACAAGCGGAGAAAAATGATCAATAACCAGAATATGTATGGTAAATCCGAGCGCACAGGCAAGCACAAGAAGATCACCCTTCTGCAAAGAGAAGGATCCGTCTGTCATGCAGAGCAGATAGAGACCGGCAACGGCAATGAGAACTGCGAGCCAGACCTTCGGTTGTACTCGTTTTCGGAGGAACAGGCCGCAGACCGGAACAAGGACGATGTAAAGTGCGGTGATAAAACCGGCCTTTCCGACGGTTGTGTACTGGATGCCGATCTGCTGCAGGGTTGAGGCGGCAAACAGTGCGATGCCGCAGAGAATACCGCCCGCCCAGAGTGTTTTTGGCTGTGTGCCATTTTCTGACGAAGCATCTGGCGGTAGGGTTCGCTTTTTACGCGAGGAGAAAAAGACAATCAGCGGAAGAAGCGTAAGTCCGCCGAGCAGGTTTCGTGCCGCGTTGAACGTAAAAGGTCCGACATAATCCATACCGGTCTGCTGTGCGACAAAGGCAGAACCCCAGATCGCAGCGGTCAGAAGCAGAAGCGCTGACTGTCGGTACTTATGAGAAACAGTATTCATAATAGAAAAAACCTCCTGAAATTGATACGATATTCATCATAGCACAAACAGATGGAAAAAGCGAACGGAAAAATGGCGGAAAAGACGGAAAAAAGGCACAAATAATCATAATGACGAAACAGTGCAGATATTGCGAAAATGGATATGTGAAAAATGAGCAGAACAAAGGAGATTAAAAAGGGAAAAACGAGCAATTCAACCAACGCAAAACAAAAAAAGAACACCAAAAACAAAAAATAGACACTGTTTTTCTAACAGCCTTTGTGTATAATGAACTCATCAAGCAAGAACGAAAACCTTAAGGAGGTAAAAAGTATGAAAAAGCGTAACATGAAAGTCCTTGCACTGTTAATGACAGTGACAATGGCAGGAACGATGCTTGCTGGATGTGGAGACAGCGGAAGTACAAGCACCGGTTCATCCGGAGGAGCAACAGCATCCTCCAGCGGAACAGCAGATGCATCAAGCGATGCCACAGCAGCATCTTCCAGCACAGCAGATGCTTCCAGCGAAGATACCACAGGTTCAGATGATGTGGTAGGAGAGCTTCCAAGAAATGAAACTCTTTACTTCGCAGGACAGCAGTGGGGTACCGTCAACGATTACAACCCAATGTCCGCAAACTCAAACAATGCAATGGTTATAGCACAGGGCGATGCTTCACGTGTACTTGTTTATGAAACTCTTTATATGTGGAATCCGCTGGATGCAAAAATGTATCCGCTGCTTGCAGACGGAGATCCGGTTTGGAACGATGCCCGTACCGAAATTACCGTTAAGATCAAAGCTGATGCAAAATGGAATGACGGCACACCGGTTACTGCAAAAGATGTAGCAGCTACCTATCATGCACATGTAGATTACAATTCTTCTACCGGCGCTGAAATGAAGAGCTACATTGCAGACGTTGTTGCACAGGATGACAGTACCGTAGTCTTCAAACTGACGACCGATGACTCCGGCGAAGCAGTTAACCCGGTTCTTGCGGAAAGATATCTGCCGATGCTCTACATCATGCAGGAAAATTATTTAAAGACCGTAGCTGACAGAAACAACAACGATGCTGAAGCAATTAAAATGGATAAGATGGACGATCTGGTAACTTCCGGACCGTACAAAAAATACTTTGACAATGACCAGAACGTAGTTCTGATCCGCGATGATAATTATTGGGGACAGGCAGATTCCATGTGGGGTAAGCTTCCGGTTCCGAAATATATTTCTCACCCGATCTTTAAAGATAACGCAGCAGCTACCACCGCATTCCAGAATGGTGATATTGATGTGGCACAGATATTCATCACAGACCTTCAGAAATTGTGGTTAGAGCAGGATCTTCCGATTTCTACCTATGTTGATGAAGCACCGTATCAGCTGTGTATGACAATGCCTACCCTGTTCTTTAATACAGAAGTAGAAGGACTGGATCAGGTAGCTGTTCGTAAGGCAATCGCTATGGCAGTTGACTACGATCAGGTTATTTCTTCAGCAATGTCCGGACAGTCTCCTACCTTCGCAGATGTTCCGCGTTCTGTCATGAACCCGACCGATGCTGAGCAGGCTATGGTGGATCAGGATGCCTTAAAAGAGTATCAGTGGTCCAATGCCGATGTAGAAGGTGCTAAGAAGCTTCTGGACGATGCCGGAATCGTAGACACCGACGGAGACGGAATCCGTGAGTACAACGGAAAGAACCTTTCCTATAAGGCTGAGTGCCCGACAGGATGGTCTGACTGGAATGCAACCCTTGAAATCGTAGCAGCAGCAGGAAAGAATATTGGTATCAACATTGAGACCTACTTCCCGGAAGCAGCAAACTACAGCACGGATTACAGTACCGGAAACTTCGAAATCACCATGCAGTCCGGCCCTGGTACATCGGTTGCCAACCCGTACATGAGATGCCGTTTCTTCATGAGCTCTGATTACAACGATCTTGAGGTTAACTTCAGTGGTAACTTCGGTCATTATCAGAACGACCGTGTAGATGAAATCCTTGCAGCAATTCCTCATGAGACCGATGATGCAAAACTGAAAGATTACTATACAGAACTTTCCAAGATTATGCTGGAAGATTGCCCGTGTGTACCGCTGATGTACAGACCGCAGGTATTCCACGAAGTAAACGAGTCCGTATGGACCAACTATCCGCAGAAAGACGATGGAACCAATGTTCCTCCGATGGACTGCACCGATGGTTATGGCGTAGCAGCACTGTACAATCTGGAACTGATTGACGGCTGATTTGCCAAACAGAAAGAAAGCACACACTGAATTGTAACAGAGGCGGCCGGAGCCGGGGTGCTCCGGCCGCTTTTACAAAATCAGAAGGAGGGTTCCTCTATGAAAGGAATGAAAAAGTATTATACGCAGAAGATCATGTGGTATCTTTTGACGTTAGTCTTTGCAGTGCTGCTGAACTTCATTCTTCCGCGTCTGATGCCGGGCGATCCGGTTTCAACTATTGCGTCCAAATCGGTAGAAGGTATGACCGATGCGACTGCAATTCAGAAAGTATATGAAGACTATGCAGCGAAATTTGGTATTAACAAACCAATGTATGTCCAGTTTTTTACTTGGGTAAAAAATGCACTTCGCGGTGATTTCGGCATTTCTTTCAGCCAGTATCCGCGTACCGTATCCGATATTATTTCCAGTTCGGTTCTGTGGACCATATGTTTACAGCTTCCGGCCATTATTGTTGGATGGATTCTTGGTAACCTGCTTGGTGCAATTGCAGCTTACATGAAAGGTGTTTTCGACAAGGCAATCCTTCCGGCATTCCTGTTTATCAGTAACGTACCTGCCTTTGGTATGGCAACCGTACTTTTATTTGTTTTCTCACTGAAATTACATATTGCACCTGCAGCAGGCGGCTATGCGAGCAGTATGATTCCGCATATGAGCCTTGCTTTTATGAAATCTGTGCTTTCACATTACCAGTTGCCGTTCTGGTCTATCGTAATCATCACGATCGGCGGCCAGGCTATTGGTATGCGTTCAATGTCAATTTATGAATTGAATGCCGACTATGTAAAATACAGTCGTTTCCTTGGAATCAAGGATCATACGATTGTGAAATATGTGTTCCGTAACGCAATGCTTCCGCAGATCACCGGTCTTGCAATGTCCCTTGGTACCATGATAGGCGGTAACCTGGTAGCTGAGATGGTATTCAGTTATCCGGGACTTGGAACAACGATGCTCTCAGCAGTTACCGGCCAGGATTATCCGTTGCTTTCTGCCTGTACGTTAATCATTACTATCATGGTTCTGCTGGCCAACCTGCTTGTTGAACTTCTGTATGCAGTCATTGACCCACGTGTCAAAGCATCCCAGCAGGATTAGAAAGGAGAATACGCTATGAAAAATACAATCAAACAGATTTTTCATTCAGGAAAATTCGTGACAGGATTTGTAATCTTCTTGGCAATTCTCCTGACTATTATCATCTATCCGCTTGTTGTGGCAAAAGATCCGCTGGCAATGATCGGAAACGGAAACTTTTTCAAACCGGGTACCTATCTTTCGATTCAGGACACCGTAAATTCCGGCAAAACGTATAAGATGAATGTTGATGCAACCGCATCCATCGTTGAAAGCAAACTGACAATGGACAACCGTTCTATGATGGCAGAATGGCTGGAAAAATACGGCGGTGTAGATGCCAGTGAAATCGATGTTACCGATGCAGAAGGTCTGATTGCTCTCTGGGAGGAAAAATATGACCCAAATGCAGAACAGAAAGGCCTTATCGCAGCAAAAAAGAAAAAATATCAGCGTCTTGACAACGAAATCGACGGTATTTTAGAGGATGTTCCAACCATTATTGCCGAGAAAAATGAAGAGACCGGTGAGCTGGAAGAGGTTCAGAGCATCGACAGCAAGCAGTACATCAATGAAAAAGATGTCATTAACCGTCAGAACTTTGTTCTTGGTACAGATAACTTTGGTCGTGATGTTTTGACTGAGCTGATCTCTGCAACAGGTTCATCCCTGAAAATTGGTCTGGTTGCGGGAATCATTGCAACTGTGATCGGACTGTTCCTCGGACTTCTTGCAGGTTACCTTGGAGGTTTTGTGGACAACCTGATTCTGTTCTTTACCAACTTGTTCACCGTTATCCCATCCTTCGTTCTCCTGATCCTCATCTCCTACAGCGTAGGTGAGTCTCAGAGGGGAATCATGATGGTGGCACTCCTGATCGGAATTACCGCATGGCCGTGGACAACACGTTCTGTACGTTCCCAGGTTATTTCTCTTCGAAACCGTGACCATGTAAACCTTTCCAAACTGTCCGGCCACAGCATGCTGCGGATTGTCCTTACCGACATCCTTCCGTACGTTGCATCCTACGTTGTTATGGCCTTCATTCTCCAGATTTCCTCCGGAATTCTGGCAGAGGCACAGCTTTCTATGATCGGACTTGGACCGGCAACCACAAAGACTGCAACACTTGGTCTTATGATGCAATGGGCAACCCAGTACAATGCACACTTAAACGGTGCATGGTGGGCATATTTCCCAGTCATTCTTGTAATCGCACTTATTTCATTCTCTCTTAACCTGATGAACACCGGTCTTGACCAGGTATTCAACCCGCAGTTAAGAGACTAAGGAGGCAGCTATGGGAAAAGTAATGCTGGAAGTAAACAATCTGAAAACGAAATATGTAACTCGTTTTCATGAAGATGTATACGCCGTAGACGGAGTCTCCCTGAAGATTGAGGAGGGAAAATCCCTCGGTGTAGCAGGTGAGTCCGGCTGTGGTAAATCGACGCTGGCACTGTCCCTGATGGGCTATTATTTCGCACCGCTTCACTACATCAGCGGCGATATTATCGTAGATGGAAGAAAAATTTCCGGAATGAAACCAGACGATGTCCGGAAAAATATTCTGGGCAATGAGATCGCCTACATTCCGCAGGCAGCAATGAATGCTCTGAACCCGACACAGAAAATCATCCGATTTGTAGAAGACGTTATTCATGCGCATGATCCGAAAATGCCGAGAAAGGATATTTATGATCTGGCAAAAGAACGTTTTCAGATCTTAGGCCTGCCGGAGGAGGTACTGCAGAAGCATGCGGTTGAGCTTTCCGGAGGTATGAAACAGAGAACCGTTATCGCAATTTCGACCATTCTTTCTCCGAAGGTACTGATCGCCGATGAGCCATCGTCCGCGCTGGATGTAACTTCCCAGAAAATGGTTATTAAAATGATGCGTGATCTGATGGAAAAAGGATTTATCAAATCCATGATCTTCATCACACACGAGCTGCCGCTTCTTTACAACGTAACCGATGATATTATGGTTATGTATGCTGGACAGATTGTAGAAAAAGGTACCGCAAAAGAAATGGTATTCGATCCGCTGCATCCATATTCCAAAGGTCTGATGGGATCGATCATCGTTCCGGAGGAAGGTGTAAGAGAACAGAAGCTGACTGCAATTCCGGGAACTCCGCCAAACCTGAAGCATCCGCCGGAGGGCTGCCGTTTCGCAGACCGCTGTCCTTATGCACAGCCAACCTGCCGCGGTATGAAACCAGAGGTCATCGAACTGCCGAACGGAAGAGAGTACCGCTGCCTGATGTCTGAGAGAAAGGTTCGGGAGGTGTATGCAAATGCGTGATGGTAAAGAATTAAAACCATGCCTCTCCGGAAGAGGCGTAACGAAAGTGTTTGGCTTTGGCGATGCAAAAACGGTCGCTGTAGACCATGTTGATTTCGATTTTCATGAAGGTGAATTTGTTTCTATCGTAGGAGAATCCGGATCCGGAAAAACAACCCTTTCGAAGATGTTGCTCGGGCTGATCAGCGTAACGGAAGGTGAAATTGATTTCCAGGGTAAACCAAGAGACATCTCGAACGGAAAGAAGAAAAAAGAGTACTGGAAGGGAATTCAGGCGATTTTCCAGGATCCGTTTGCTTCCTACAATATGTTTAAACGTGTAGATTCTGTTCTGCTGGATTGCATTAATATGCGCGGTGACAAGAATCTGCCGAAAGAAGAAAAAGAACGTCTGATGACAGAGGCCTGCAGCTTTGTAAACTTAAAATACGCAGAACTGACAAACAAATATCCATTTGAGCTGTCAGGAGGCCAGATGCAGCGACTGATGATTGCACGTATTTTCCTTCTGAAACCAAAGATTCTGCTTGCCGATGAGCCGACGTCTATGATTGATGCCTGCTCACGTGCAACGATCCTGGATATGCTGCTGAAGTTGCGTGATGAGATTAATATGACGATTATCTTCATCACCCACGATATTGGTCTTGCTTACTATGTATCCGATAATGTTTATATTATGGAGCATGGAAAATTTGTGGAATCGGGACCGGCAGAAGAAGTAATTCTTCACCCGACAGCAGCGTATACCAAACGTCTGATCAGCGATGTTCCAAAGATTTATGAACCGTGGGATCTGACAACAGTATAACAATGGTACGAAAGCTGTTTCCCTGGAATCATGCTTTGCGTCATATATGAGTCTTGCGAAAAGAGAGACGGTGCACGGAAAAAAAGTGTACCGTCTTCTCTTTTTGTCAATAATTTTTCTGAAAAAATTGCTTTTTAAAGAAAAAACTGGTAAAATTAGTAAGGTTACAGAACCGAAAAGAAAACTGGGGGATGAAAAATGCGAAACTGGTTTCGCGGACTGAAACTGAACCAAAAATTTACCGTAACAACGTTGATCTTTATTTTTATTCCGCTTTTTGGCATGATGTGCTTTGGGTTTAGGAGTATCAAAAAGAATGCCATAGATCATGGGGTAAATGAAGCAGTAACGGCAATAGATCTTACCTGTGCGGAGGTGAATGCAAAAGCGAATGCCTGCTCAATGGTTGTAGATACGCTGCAGGAGTATGAACCGTTGGAAAAATATCTTCTTCATCTCAGGAGGGGAGAGGAGATCTCGGAGAGCTATTATCAGCAATTTCGAAACAACAGCATCAGCATAATCGATAAAATGCAGGAGGCAATGCCAGATCTGTACCAGATCCATATTTTTGCCATGGCAGATGGTTTTCTGGAGCAGCAGCCGATCCTGTACCAGAAGGAAAAGATGAAAAATTGCGCCTGGTACCGAAGCTATCAGGGCGGAGGACAGTGGTTTTTTGACATACAGGAAAAAAATATTATCTCCGGTACAAAAAAAGAAGGTTCCCATTTGATGACTTATGTACGGGAACTGCGGGATCAAAGCGGAGGAAGGCTTGGCGTGATCGAGGTATCCATGCGTATGGCAGACATATTTCCCGAAATTTATCGATCCGGTGACAGCAGCTGGGCCTGCTTTGTTGATGAAAATTGGAATTTATATGACTGCGGAAAAACAGCGGCAGCCTGCAAATGGCAGTCCTATCGGGGGCTGATTCTGTTCCGGGCAGGAATCCGTGACAGAAAAGAGAGTCAGCAGAGCGCGGTGATTGACCGGAAAAACGTTGCAATTGTGCTTCGGAAAGTCGATAAACTCAATGGAATGTTTGTAACACTGACCAATTTGGATGATGCAACCGGAAACATGATCAAACAGCAGCAGAGAATGCTGCTTGAATTTGCCGGCTTCGGGCTGCTTCTGATTGTGGTGGTCAATCTGATTGTGCGTGGCCTGCTGAAGGAGTTTTATGACGTCCTGTGTGAGATGCGTCAGATTGACAATGGAACAACAAAGATAAAGGTTTGTTACAGCGCAGAAGAGATGCGGGAAATGAGCTATGGTATCAACGGAATGCTGGAGAGAATTCAGAAACAGAACGAGGAAAGCATCAAAAGGGAGGCAGCGCTGAAAGATACGGCAATCCGGGCAATGCAGAACCAGATTAACGCTCATTTTATTTATAATGTTCTGGAATCCATTAAGATGATGGCTGAGATTGATGAAGAGTATACGATTTCCGATGCGGTAACAGCACTTGGTGAAATGCTGCACTACAATATGCGCTGGAATAAATTTCTGGTAACCGTTCAGGATGAGATGAATTATATTCAGAACTATGTGGAACTGATGAATCTGCGGTATGATTTCACAATTACATTATCTGTTCAGATACCGGAAAATTTGTATCGGCAGGATATCCCCAAGATGTCTCTTCAGCCGATTGTGGAAAATGCAATCACACATGGAATTGAGGAGCTGGATGCAGACGCCGTCATTGAAATCAAAGGAATAGAGCATGAAAAGAGCTTTGAGATTGAAATCACAGATTCCGGAATAGGCATGTCAGAAAAGCAGCTTGCAATTCTGAGACGTAAACTAAGAATGCGCCTGAATTCAGATACACAGCCGAAACATGGAATCGGGCTTCGGAATGTACAGGACAGAATCCACATTCAATTTGGAACAGAGTATGGACTGTCAGTTTATACAAAAGAGCATTGCTATACGAAGGTGAGCATTCATCTTCCCATCACGAGGGGGAAATATTCTCCGATGGATCAAGAGGGTGACGAGAAAGAGGAAGAAAAAGAAAATGAATACACTGCTGGTTGTAGAAGATGAAAAATTGATTCGACAGGGAATCGTGGCGATGATCCGGCGAAGCAGCGTGCCGGTGGAGGAGATTCTGGAGTGTCGAAACGGAGAAGAGGCATTGGAGATTTTGAGAAAACAGAGGGTGGACGTCATGTTCACTGATATCCGTATGCCCAAAATGGACGGTCTGACACTGGTCAACAAAATGGAGGAGCTGTCACAGAAACCTGTTGTTATTGTTTTAAGTGGCTATGATGAATTTTCCTATGCGGTTGAAATGATGAAACATGGAGTTCGGGACTATATTTTAAAACCGATCAAGCGGGAGACGATAGAACAGCTTCTGGAAAATCTGGAACGAGAGCTTTCGGAGACCCGGGAAACGGAAGAAGAGGAAGAACGGTGCTTTTTAAATCAGCTCCGTTATCTGATGATGAATGCAGAAATGGCCGAAGAAAAAGAATGGATGGATATGGAAAGCAGGATCCGGCGCCACATCGGAAACGACAGCTTCCGGATCCTGCTGACCAGCAAGGCAAATGGGGAACGGTTTTCGAAATGCAGCGGAATTCTGCTGGAAGGCGTAGAAGGAGGAGTTCTGTATCTTCTGCCGGAACCGGAGGCAGAGCGGATCATGAAAGAAAAAGATGAGAGATTTTGTCTCGGAGTGGGAAAAGAACATCGTTCTGTGATGGAAATTCCAGAGGCATACCAGGAAGCACTGCTGGCCCGGGAAATGGCATTTATACAGAAAAATCCTGTGGAAGAATATCAGAAAAAATGTTTTGAGGAAAAGCCGGAACTGGCACAGTTTCAGGAAAAATTTATTCTGCAGGTGCCAACGGACCGGGCAGATACTGTGCTGCGAAAAATGCGGAACTGGTATTTTGAGGCAGCACATCAGAGGGTTTCCCCCTATCAGCTTCTGGCAGTAACAGAAGCAATCTGTAAAGAGCTGGATCTTTTTCATCGAGTGGCGGAAAAACAGGAAAAATGTCCGCGCCCTCTGCAGTACCGTGATGCAGATCTGTTTCTGGATGCGTTTGAAAAATGGATACACGTTTACAGGGAAAGCCTGAAAAGTCAGACAGCCGGAAAAGAAAAAATGGAAGAGGCAATTTCATATATTCGGGAAAATTATGCAAAAGATCTGAATATGGCAATGGTATCTAACCATATTTGTATGAATTATTCGCTGTTTTCAGCAGCGTTTAAAGAACATACCGGTGTGAATTTTGTGAACTATCTGAAGGAGATCCGCATTGCGGAGGCAAAGCGTCTGTTGATTCAAACAGAAGATAAAATTACGGAAATTGCCAAACAGGTTGGATTTGAAAATGATAAGCATTTCATGAAATCATTTAAAACGGCATGCGGCGTATCACCGTCTGAGTTCCGAAAAGATTACAAAATGGTTTCCAACGGAAAGGGAGGACAGGATGAGTAAAGAAAAAGAAACCGGAAAAGAGAAGAGAAGAATCCGCCAGCTGGCGCGGTATTACATTCCATATAAGGGATTGTTTTTTACCGACATGTTTTTTGCAATGCTTGGAGCAGCCATTACACTGGTGATTCCACTGATTGTACGGTATATTACGAGTACGGTTGTGGAAAAGCCGCTGGAGCAGGCAACGGGTGAGATTATCCGCCTCGGTATTCTGATGATTGCTATGGTTCTGGTTGAAATGTACTGTAACTTTTATATTGCCTATTACGGCCATGTGATGGGGGCGCGGATTGAGCATGATATGCGGAACGAGATCTTCGGCCATTATCAGAAGCTTTCGTTTGCTTTTTTCGATAACCAGAAGGTCGGCCATCTGCTGTCGCGCATCACAAGCGATCTGTTCGATATCAGTGAGCTTTTACATCATGGGCCGGAGGATATTGTCATTTCGTTTATCAAACTGATCGGCGCGATGATTATTCTGTTTGTGGTAAATCCGATGCTGGCATGTGTGCCGCTTGTGGTTATTGTGGTGATGCTGCTGTTTGCGTTAGTGATGAACAGCCGCATGAAGAGTGCATTCAAGGAAAACCGCCGCAGAATTGCGGATATCAACAGTCAGATTGAGGACAGTCTTTCGGGGATCCGTGTTGTCAAATCGTTTGGAAATGAGACAGAAGAGATGCGTAAGTTCAATGCGGGAAATGACCGTTTTGTCGATTCGAAGAAGGTCAGCTACCGCTATATGGGAATTTACAATTCGGGAATGGGAGCCTTTTCGACGCTGATTACCGTTATTTCGCTGATTGTCGGCGCATTGCTGATGACAGGTGGGAAACTTGGGGCAGCGGATCTGGTTACCTTTCTTCTGTACATCAACAACTGCACAGATCCGGTGAAAAAGCTGGTGAACTTTACGGAGCAGTTCCAGAATGGTTATTCCGGTTATGAACGTTTCCTGGAAATTATGAGCATCGCACCGGACATCCAGGACAAGCCGGATGCACTGCCACTGAAGAATGTGCAGGGAGAAGTAACCTTTGAAAACGTTTCGTTTCACTATGAGGAGTCGAAGGAAAACGTGTTAAGCAATGTGAATCTGCATGTCCCGGCAGGAGACTATGTAGCGCTGGTGGGAAGCTCTGGCGCCGGAAAGACGACGCTCTGTTCTCTGATTCCGCGTTTTTACGATGTGACAGAAGGAAGGATTCTACTGGATGGAAAGGATATCCGCGATGTGAAATTGAAGGATCTGCGGGATGAAATCGGTATTGTGCAGCAGGATGTGTACCTGTTTGCGGGAACGATCATCGACAACATCCGCTATGGCAGACCGGATGCGACCGACGAGGAGGTCATCCGCGCAGCGAAAGCGGCTAATGCACATGAATTTATCATGGAGCTGGCGGACGGCTACGACACCGATATCGGCCAGCGCGGCGTAAAACTTTCCGGTGGCCAGAAACAACGGCTTTCCATCGCCCGCGTATTCCTCAAAAACCCGCCGATCCTGATTTTCGACGAGGCAACCTCAGCGCTCGACAACGAAAGCGAAAAAGTCGTCCAGAAATCTTTGGAACTTCTGGCGAAAGACAGGACAACCTTCGTGATTGCGCACCGGCTGTCCACAATCCGGAATGCAAAGCGGATTCTGGTGCTGACGGAGAATGGAATTGCGGAGGAAGGCACACATAAGGAACTGCTCGCGAAAGGCGGGATTTATGCGCATTTGTATGAGATGCAGTTTTGATGAAAATTTCATTAGTATGACAGAAAGGCAGCGGAAGAGAAACCGCTGCCTTTTTTGACACTTTCTTATTTTCTTCATACTCTATAAAGAACAGAAAATGAAAGAGGAACATGGTATGGATTCATCCCGTATGAATCGCGGCTGCTGCGGTGCGAACAATATGCAGAACCGCCGCGCCGCTTCAAACAATATGGAACTGAAGATGGAATCAAGGAATTTCCCGCGGAAAATGCAGCATGTAGATCATATGATACCTGCAATGGCGTACGTTCCGATGCAGCGGTTTGAACAGATCTATGATCTTTCCGCTGCATTAAAAAATGGAACCTTATTCCCGGAACTCTGTAAACCATTCTGTGGAAAGGGAGGAGGACAGTGCCTATGATGCCGCAGATGCCATCCCGCGAAAAGCTGCTCGCCTGGATTGATCAGGTCAGCTTTGCTGTTGTTGAAATGAACCTTTACCTCGACACCCACCCGGAGGATGAAGATGCACTTGCCTTTTTCCGGGAAAAAGTGGAGCTTCGAAAAGAAGCACTGAAACAGTACGCCGAACAGTACGGCCCGCTCACGATCGATACCGCCAACGACCGCATGAGCCGTTCTTTCGAATGGGTTATGCAGCCATGGCCGTGGGAAGTCAACCGGAAAGGAGGGTGCTGACGGATGTGGAATTATGAAAAACGCCTCGAGTATCCTGTAAACATCACGACACCAAACCCCAAAATCGCCCAAATTATCATGAGTCAGTATGGTGGACCGGATGGAGAGATGGGCGCATCCATGCGGTATCTCTCTCAGCGTTTCACAGCACCGAACCGAATTGTAGCGGGGGTGTTGAATGATGTTGGGACAGAAGAACTCGCACACCTTGAGATGGTTTCAACGATCGTTCATCAGCTCACCTGCAATCTTTCTCTGGAAGAAATTCAGAATTCCGGTTTTGCTAATTACTATGTAGACCACACAGCCGGAATCTGGCCGCAGGCGGCTGGCGGAGTTCCGTTTAATTCCTGCGAATTTCAGTCGAAAGGCGATCCGTTAACAGATCTGTTCGAAGATCTCGCTGCAGAGGGTGCGATTGTATAAAGACAACATTGAGGTTTTAAAAGAAAGTTCCCGATAA
>OIWP01001393.1_pt1 | contig 30027 bp, 30 predicted proteins | sample 1587661 | NCBI WGS metagenome assembly OIWP01 (sample SAMEA3888899, study PRJEB22519) | human gut metagenome | biome: human gut; feature: human-associated habitat; material: faeces | place: Denmark | collected 2010 | reverse complement strand
TTTCCAGATTCTTTCATTTTTGAACTAAACCAGTTATACCTGGACTGTCCAAAGCGTTTCGCCCGTTCATAGGTCGATGGCCGATAAAAATTACTTTTACTGCTTCCTCTGCTGGATGATGAATATTTTCTGTTTCCAGCGTTACTTCCTCCACTTGAATACCTTCCCCCTGATGAAGATTTTCCGGATTTGTTTTTTTCTGATGAGCCACTACTGGATACTACATTTGTAAGTGCCTTTTTTGCATTTTGATAGGTATTGGATACCCAGTTTTTCGCCTTATTGTAGGTGTTTTTCACCCATGTTTTGGCTTTATTATAGGTATTTTTTACCGTAGTTGTAACTTTTTTTGCCGCTGATTTTATCTTACTTAAGATTCCATGTCCACTCGGATCACTGTAATTCACCGGATTGTTTTCCGCATAGGTATACAGGTTCTGGCTGAGTGGTTCTAACAGACTTCCCAAATAGCTGTCCTGTGTCAGGAAGATTCCTTCCTCTAGATCATAATATCTCGCTCTCAGGTACTGGTTTCCGGTCGATGCATCGATATATTCCGCATTGTAGGTATACGGATTCTGTATCTCTGTATTTCCACTTACGGAGACATTGCCAAATGCATCATAGCTGTAAGCTGTCTCAAGTATTCCTTCTGTGTTTGTCAGATGATCTACCGAACCGGTTCCGGTATAGCCATAGTAATACGTATCTGTACCGTCACTGTAATCCAGTCTCTCATTTCCGTAGGTATAAGTCTCTCTTACCTTCCCATTCTCATCATAGGCAGTCAGCACCTGCGTATACTGCTGATTGATATCATTGACGTAGTTCCGGCTTTCAAAGTAATCATAGGTGTCTGTCACAACCTTGTATGGGATCAGTGCCTGGCTTGTCTCACTTGGATAAGTGACTTCTCCCGCTCCCGGCATGTTCGTAATGCCGTCCGGGTTTACCACGATTCCCTCTTCATCCGCCCGGTCTTTCGCGATCTTTCTGTGATAAGCTGATACCAAATCTTCCCAGAGTTCTCTCCATGTCTGACCGATGGACTCTTTGGCTACCTGGAATCCCTGCAGGAAGTTCTGTCCGAATCCGTACCAGAACATGGATCCTTCTCTTCCCTGGTCAGAGGTCTTCGGAGATTTCTTTTTCTCCTTGAAGAGCTGATACTCCTTCGTATCTTCCGTGCGGTTCGCTGTAAACATCCGGTTACTGTCTCCGTCATAGAGTGCCGCCATCAGAAGTCCTTTTTCATCACGTACGGCTATCAGACGATTCTCCGTATCATAAGTATAAGTATGCGTCTTTTCATCCGCATTTAATTCCCTTACACGGTTTCCATTCGCATCGTAGATATAGGTTGTCTCTTTTCCATCCTGCTCGCTTGACACCAGTCGGTTTGCCGCGTTGTAGGTATTCTTTATGATAGTTTCTGTCGCCTGCTCCAATGCGTTTTCCGTACTTTGGCGGACTTCGATCTTGTTTCCTGCTCCGTCATAAGCGTACGTCACTCTCTGGATCACTTTATCTTCTGAATCCTTCATCACAATCTCGCTGAGCTGTCCCGCCGCATCGTAACCGTAATTAGATACCTTAGTCTCTTTCTTCGTTTTAATAGACTCTGTCAGGATATAGCCCGACAGGTCATAAGTATAGCGGTAGGTTGAGATTGTCTTTCCTTTTGCATCTCTGTTCTGGATCTCCGTCACCTGATGTGCGGCATCATAAGTAAGCTTTGCACTCGTTTGGTTTGCACGCAAAACTTCTGTCATATTTCCAGCCACGTCATAAGTATAACCGGTCTCTTTTCCTTCCCGATCTGTGACTTTTATCAGCCGGTCCAGTGCATCATATTCATACTGTACTTCGCTTCCGTCCGGATAGATCAGCTTCGCAAGATTTCCGTAGCTGTCATAGTTATATAAGATAACACTTCCGTCTCCCTGCTGTACGCCCGTGATCCGTCCATCCGCATCATACTGATAGGTGGAAGTTCCGGTCAGATCAGACATGGAAAGGCGTTTGCCTTCTTCATCATAAGTATACAATACCTGTCCGTCTGCTTCTTCCGAGTAATCCGTCTGAAGAAGTGCATCCAGCTTGTTATAGTCATACTGAATCGTATTTCCGTTTGGACGGGTGATCTTTTCCAGACGGTTATTCAGATTATAACTGTAGCTTTCTGTTTCTCCCAGTGCATTGGTTCTTGATGTCTGGTTGGACAACAGATCATAGGTGTAAGTCATCTTGTTGCCATTTCCGTCTGTGGTAGAAGTCAGATTGCCTACTTCATCATAGGTATAAGTATTCCGATTTTCATAGCTTGCATCTCCTGCCATCGCTTCCGTCAGCCGATCAGCCAGATCGTAAGCATATCGTACCTGTCTGCCTTCTCCATCGGTAACAGATATCACATTGCCGTTTCCATCGTAAGCGACCGCTGTGGTATTCCCATTTCCGTCTGTGGAGGATAGCAACTGTCCTTTCCCATCATACTGATAGGTAGTCTTTGCTCCGGTCGCATCTGTTTCCTGTACCAGACGGTTCATGTTGTCATACTTTTTCGTCTCTGTTTGCCCTAACGCATTGGTCAAAGAAGTCAGGTTGCCATTGGCATCATATGCATAACTGGTCACACGGGTATCATTCACAGTCTTTTTCGTCAAGTTCCCCACACTGTCGTAGGTATAGCTTTCTTTTCTTCCTGCCGGATCCAGTGTTTCTTCCAGTCTGTCCAGCTTGTCATAACTGTATCGCACAGTATTTCCCATCGGCGACACCTGTGAAGACAGATTTCCGTTCTCATCATAGGTATAAGCGGTTTTCTGCCCCAGTGGATTTTCTACACTTTTCAGTCTGCCCATGATGTCATATTCATAAGATATGCTCCGGTCTGACTGATCCGTCTCACGGATCAGATTGCCGGCGATATCGTAAGTATAAGACTTCTTCAGCCCCTGTGGTGCCGTCTGTCCTGTGATTCTTTCCAGCTTATCATAGGCATACGTGTATTCTGCTCCATTTGGAAGGATTTTCGATGTCACCTGTCCATGCAGGTTATTTTTATAAGAGGTTACATTTCCCAGCGGATCGGTTTCTTTACTCAGTGATCCGTTCCCGTCATATTCATAGGCATATGTTCCGCCATTCGGAAGGGTCTCTCCCACTTTCCGGTTCATGTTGTCATAGGCAGTTTCCGTTACATTTCCTTCTGCATCAGTATAACGGATCTGATTGCCCGCTGCATCGTAAGCATAACTTTCTTCTCCGCCCTCTGCGGTTGTTATTTTTGTAAGTCTCTGAAGGGCATCGTAAGTAAACAGCGTGTCATTACCATTTTTATCGGTATGTATCACCGGAAGAGACAGTGCATTATAGCCATATGTTTCTGTATTTCCATTGGCATCGGTCACACCGGTCAGATTGCCAAGTACATCATAGGTGTAACTTGTTCTCTCCCCTGCCGGATTGATTTCTTCTGTCAGCTGGTTTAGCACATTATAGCTATACTTCCAGATTCGTCCGCTGCTGTCTTCTTTCTGAGTGACATTTCCATTGGCATCATAGGTATAGGTTGTAATTTTTCCTTCTGCATCTGTGGCTTCCGTCAGATTGCCCACCTCATCATAGGTATAAGTGTTCTTAGCTCCATCTGCTTCCACGACTTTCACCAGCCGCTGATACTTATCGTAGGAATACCTCGTCTCTTCTCCGAATGCATTTGTTACAGAACTTTTATTTCCATATACATCATACTCATAAGTCTCTTCAAAGCCTTCATTGTCCCATGTATGAGTCACTCTTCCCTTGGCATCATATTCATACTCTGTCACCAGTCCGCTGCTTCTCGTCTCTTTCACCGGCTGATTTAAACGATTATATTCATATTTTACCGTTGTTCCGTCCGGCGCTGTGATTGTATCGTACAGACCTGTGGCAGTGTATGTCATCTCATAAGTGTTGCCGCCACCATCGGTCACACCGGATGGCAGACCCTTCTTGTTATAAGTATAGGTGATCTTTCCGCCCAGTGCGTCTGTCAGTTCTATGAGTTGTTCCATCTGATTGTAACGATAAGTTGTTACATTTCCCAGTGCGTCCGTCACTGTCTTCGGCTGGTTCTGCGTGCCGAACACTGTACTGCTTGTATTTCCGGCGGCGTCTGTCAGTGAAGTCTGGTTTCCGTTTCCATCGTAAGCGACTTTCGTTGTATTGCCCAGTGCGTCCGTCAGTTCCAAGAGTTTTCCATCACTGCTGTAGTGGTAAGTCGTCGTATTACCGTTGGCGTCGGTCATCTCTTTTAAGTGTCCCAGCACATCATATTTATAAGACACGGCTGTTCCGTCCGGATAAGTGGTCTTTGTCCGGTTATTCAGCCTGTCATATTTATAAGAGGTAACCTGTCCGTCCGCATCTTCTGTCAGGACATTCCCATTGTCATCATAGGTATAACGTGTGGTAAGTCCACCCTCGTCTGTGTAAGAAGTTGTTCTTGCCAGTTCATCATAGGTATAGCTGTCACTGGTTCCTTGCGGATATGTGATCTGTGTCGGAAGTCCATCCTCCTGAAATGTATAGGACACCTGTTCTCCTGCGGCATCTGTGACAGAATTTACCTGATTCTGTGCATAATCATAAGTGTAGCTTGTTGTATTTCCATTTTCATCCGTCTGTGTCAGGATATTTCCAAGTGCATCATAGGTGTAGGTAATGGTATCTCCTGCCGCATCTGTTTCTGTCAGTTTGTTGCCTCTTACATTATAGGTATACGTCGTTGTATTCCCTTCCGCATCGGTCAGGGATGTCTGATTGCCGACTGCATCGTAGGTATAGCTGTATGTTCCTCCTGTGCCGTTGTCCGCTTTGATTTTATTTCCCATCCCGTCAAAGGCGAAGGATACGGTATTTCCATTTCCGTCTGTAACAGCCATGACATTTCCTGATGCATCGAACGTATATCCCGTATGTTCTCCATCTGCAGAGGTCTCGCCGGTCTTTCGTCCTTCTGCATCATAAGTATAGACTGTCACACCGCCCAGTGTGTCAGTCATCTCTGTCAGCAGTCCATGTGCATTATAGCTGTAGGATGTCCTGTTTCCCTTTGCATCTGTCATCGTAATCAGCCTTGCACCGGAATAGGTGTAGGTAATGGTATTTCCATTGGCATCGGTGTCTGTCAGAATTCTTCCCTGTGCATCTACGGTATAAGTATGTTGTAATTTTCCGGCAATTGTTATTGTCAGAAGATTACCTGATTTATCATAGGTATATTCTGTAGCAATTCCGTCATATCCGCTCTCACGAATGACATGATGGTTCTCGTCATAGTCCCAGGTCTTTTTCTTCCCGTCAAACCGGGTCTGGCAGGTTTCATTTCCTGCCTCGTCATACTGATGTCCGGTCGTGTGTCCCAGTTCGTCAGTTTCACTTTCCAGCTGGTTTTCCGCATTGTATTCCATAGTACGGGTTGTGCTGTCCGGATTTTTTACTTTGACGGTCCGCATCTGATCATCGTAATAATAAACCGTCTGATTCCCATTGGCATCGGTCGCCACGGTCTGTCCATCTTTATAAGCGAGACTTGAGACTCCGCCATTGGCATCGGTCTGAGTGGTCACTCTTCCCTGATCATCATACACATTTTGGACAATTCGCATACCGTTCGCATCATACCATGCTGTCATGCGATGAGCGTCATCGTATTCATACCTTGTCACCGCTCCGTTGGCATCTGTGTAAGAGATCAGATTTCCGTTCCCGTCATAGGCATAGGACAGGGTACTGCCGTTCGGAAGCTGAATTGCGGTAATATATCCTTCTTCATTTGTTGTAAACTCGTATTTTATTCCTGCCGGAGATGTAATCTCCCTGAGATTATAATTGTCATCATAGGTAAGGACGGTCTGATTTCCTTTTTCATCTTCGATGGAAGTCAGCATTCCAAAGTAATTAAATGTTTTTGTTACATTCGTTTCATCTGTGATGGTGTACTGATAGACCGGATAGCTTTCTTCTCCTTCCCCAAAGTCAAACGTGTTTTCTTTGATCTTCTTCTGGTTCAGTTTCAGTTCATAACCATCTGGTGCTGTATATTCCCCATCTTTTTCAGTAAAGACCAGAATGCTTCCATCCCCACGGCGATAGTGTAGATTTCCATCTTTATCTTTTGTGATCTGTTCGGTGTAATCAAACGACCACCCACGACCGAATACACTGGCGAGTTCTGCTCCTTTGGAGTTGTAGTTCCGTTCAATCACAAAGTCATCCGTGTAATCTGGAATCGAAACATCGGTACGGTTCAGATAGAAATTTCCGGTGTTTAAGTTTACCGGTTCGAATCCAAACTCACAATGCAGCCCTCTTCCCATCAGTGCCGCATCAATCTTTGCCTTTTCTGTATCATCTAGTGCTGGTGGATTATATGGAACGGTCGCATTCTTCTTTGGATTACGAATAAACAGAGTATTATTCTCCACCAGAAGCATATCCTGTACCCGGTTGTCGTGCATAATCTTGGCAAGCGGTATTCCATAATAATTTGCAATCTTCGGAAGCGTGTCATACTGTGTCACTTTATAAATGGTAAAGTCATCACTCTTTTTTGTCTGGCCTGCGATTCCATCCTTCGCTGCAGTCCCACTGATGTAATAAAGCACATTAAATTCCGGCTCTGTAAAAGGATATACCGTCTGCCAGTTCCCAAGTTTATCTTTATATTTCGTCGTCCCCTTAGAAAATGCACTGTCAAAACTGCTGCTGTCCGGATATTTATAGGAATAGCTTGCCAGAGAAACGCCCTGATAATCTTTTTTCTCATCATTTAAGGCATAACCTACCATAGCTCCCGGTGTTGCGATGCCATCTGCAAACACTCCCTGGAACTGCAGTTTTCCGCTCTTATCCGTCAGTACCATACTTCTGAGTGCAACTGTTGTATCGTTAAGTCCGTAATTTAGGTTCACCGGATCCGGCACACTCCAGTTAATAGTGATACTTGGGCGTTTGTCCCAGGAAAAATCCACCTGCCCGTCAGTTCCAGTGGAATATGGCGTATAGAATGCACCACCCAAGTTCGTCTCGTTTGTTGCCATAACAACCAGTCCATTGTTATCTGTAATCCCCTGTACCCAGTTATTCACCGTTTCCCTGATATCAAACTGGTGCATCCCATGTTTATGGACAGACACTGCATTCTCTCCTGAAGGTTCCAATGAAAGTCCCACAGAATTATCCCATGTAAGACTTCCTGCATTCCATGGGGAATTGATCCGGTAACATGCAAAGGTTGCATTTGTCTGCGGATAATCCACATACTGATATACATTCAGGCTGGCACTGTCAATTTTTGCTTCTGAAGGAATACTCTTCCTGAAATCGTAATTAACTGCAAAATACATTCTGCTCCGCCCAATGTCCTTTGCCCCCGGCACACCAGTCATGGCACTGGTGATGTATCCGGCATAGCCATAGCCGGCTCCATGATAGGTTCCATGAACCGTACTTGTTGTGACCTCGATCAGACTTTCTGTCGGAACCGTAACCGTTGGATCGATTTTTACAGGATAAACCCTTTCTTCTGCCAGAAGCCATTCTTTGTCTGCGCGGACTGTAATCATATAAGTATGACCATCGGATTGTTTCTCTGCTGATATCTCAATTTTCTGGGACTGACTGCCATCAGAATCAGACATCAAAGGTGCAGACAGAACAAACAGGATGGTGTTCTTACCCTTTTCACGAATGAAGATCTGGTTATCTTTACTCTCTACATCATATCCTTTTGCATCGAAAAGATATTGAAATTCATTCTGCTCCGTTTTCTCCCGTAAGATGATATCTTCCTTTACTCCGGTCGTATCTACGCTGTACTGTACGTCGATATTCTCCTGTACACTGTTGTAAAGCAGTGCATGATCTTTCGTTGTCGCATTCCCATAAGTTCCTTCCTGCGGAAAAAGTTCCAGTGTATGTTCTTTATTCGTAATTTCAATCCCACGTTCCTCTGTAACATTCGCTGGAAAACTGACATCTATGCTGCTGTCCTTTGGTTCATAGATAAGGTCCAGATTTGGATCACGAATCTCTTCTTCTGTCGGAGTTTTTACTTCCTCTTTGCCTTCTATATCCTTGGGTATTAAAGTAAGGTCAACCGGACGCATTTCCCCGGAAGTTGATTCATGGGTATTCGCTTCCGATGTAAGCAATGTAACATAATGAGTCGCATCCACCTGGAATACTTTTTCATGTTCTTTTACTTCCACTGGCTCTCCGTATAACCCTGTCAGTTCAGCTTCTTTTTCATCAGTATATTTCGTAATTTCAGGCAGACGCAGTGAAACCTGTTCTTTTTCATTGAATGCACTTTCTACCAAAACTTCTGCATCTTTTAAGTTCTTTTTCGAATCATCGTTATTCTCTGCTGACTGCTCAGGCTGCACCTGTCCAACCGTTTCCTCATACTGCTTCTTATATAATTGTTCTGTCTGATATTCATCATATAGATTTGAAACCACTTTTTGAGTTTCTTCCGCTAAAACCGCCATATCAGAATCTAATAACATACATCCAGTAACAACGAATGCCAAAATTCGTTTTTTCCATTTATCCCACTTTTTCATTTATATTTTTCCTCCATGCACGATTACCAAAATAGACAATCAGCCCCATCAAAAAGATACACTGACATAAAAGTGTAACTCCACTTTGAAGATTTCTCTCAGGCAAAAATGCAGGCAGAGTCATTATCACGCACAACCCAAGAAGTACTGCGATCGCTCTTTTTCCCATGAAAATATCTTCTTTCCAATTTCTTTCATAAAATTGTTCCATCAATAAGTAAATAAACCCGACACGTATCATGTTCTGACAGAATCCGGATAACAGATAGATCAGCCATTTTATCTGTTCCTGGTCCAATCTGCCTGTCTTTGCAATCCCCCATCCAATGCCTCCCATTATACAGCTAACCACTAACTGACCAATTAAATACAGCATTCCACAACGTATCATTACCGATTTACAGAATTCTGTTTCCTTGGAAATATATTTTTTGAAAAGCAGGTATAACAGGATGATCCCAACACAGAAACACACTCCTCCCAGTATCATGTGCAGTGATCCAATACGCCGGTCATAACTCCACTGTCCCATAAAATACGGAAGTATTATAATTCCTGCTATTCCAATCGAAAACATGCAGCCAAACGCACTGCATAGAATCATTTTTCTGTCTTTCGCATATACCATACATTCTTTCATATCGTTTCTCATTCCTCTTGATTCTTTTTCTCACATTCTACTAATATTCCCTGAACCAGACACCTCTTCTGTTTATCATTTCTCGTGCATGTAGATAAAGTCAACAATGGAGGAGTAATCTCGGTTTCATCTTGTATTACTCCACCAGAATCTGCCACAAAATCAGGTATTTGCCGTAAATAATCATTTATTCCTTCTGTTGTACTAAAATCATAGGATGTCAGAATATGTTCTGCTGGATGTTCATAAGCAGCAATAATATGGTATGTTCGCTTTTCTTCCGGAGTAAATAGAAACACCTCATTATACTTTTCAAAGTAATCTCTGTCCAAATATTTATCCAGGCAACCAAACATACTGCCATCTTTCATATGATGTCCATATAGAACTGTATTCGGACTGGAAAAATCTTTTCCGTTAACTTTCTCTGTATAAATTGCCCCATAAATGTTCGACTCTTTATCAATATCGTGGCTCAGATAATATCCATCCTCGTCCCCCTGCACGACCGGATAGTCAATTTTTGTTCCCGGAATCCGAATCCACGCATATACATCCGCATTTCTGTTTTGCCAATAGTTAAAATCTATCCATTCCTCCGGCTCTGTTTCTTCACAGAATTGTTGGTATACTTTTGCAGTCTTATCCCGGATAGCTTTCCCAAAACAGAAAATGCACGTACACACAATTCCTGCAGCTATTACTTTCATGACCTTTTTCATACTTTTCCCACCAGTCTCCTTCCTCTATAGTACAACCTTAATTCTTCAAGCAACTTTCTCTCCACATTTCATATAATCAGGTTAAATATATTGTATTTTATAATTCACATCTTTTCAACCAATATTTAATCTCATGTATAAAAAATGCCAGGCACTGGAACTTCCCTGAAAATTTCAAATTTTCTCTTCCAGCCACCTGACACTTTTCACTTTTCTTTTTTTTCTAATTTTCTTCCCGCCATTCTTTTAATGCAGCCGAAAGTCTCCGGTCAATATCTTTCCTTGCTGCCTCACATTCATCCGGGTATTCCTTTGCCGCCTTGAAAATAAACCGCAGCACAAACTTAAGTCCCACAGGCAATACCATGCGGAGCATGGATTCCGGTAATACAAAATGCGTCCCATGCTCGTATACAAGCGGTACGTATTCACAGGTATGTGGGCGTTCTTTCAGCCGCCTGTCCATACGACGGATATATTTTCCTGCCTCCCAGAAGGAATCATCCTCTGCACCTACGAGGAACAACCGTCCTTTTATATTCTCAACTTTGATCATTTCCCTGCCATACGAAATCACTGGCTGTCAATCCGAAAGTCAGTGTGATCTTCAGAAAATAAGATCCTTCCTTTCACCATGAAATCGATCTGCTCTGTTAGCCTTTTATCATATCATCATGATTCCACAAATACAATTCCATAAGCCTCCGGACCGATATAAGTTGCGATTGTTGCACCAATCTCTTCCGGCTGCTTCATTTCTACTTTCAGATCTGCCTCCTGAAGGGTGGCCATGTATTCCCGGCAGTTCGTATCATCCTGAGAAAAAAGCGGGATTGCCTGAAACTCAGGATCTATTTTACATTCTTCTGCCAATACTGCCATGTCCCGCATCGCTTTTTTTGCTCCCCTTGTCTTTTTTACGACCTCAATTTCTCCTTCTTTTGTAAAAGTAATGATTGGCTTGAACTGAAGTTTATTTCCAATGGCTGCTACAGTCTTCGGCAGTCTTCCTCCTCTTGCAAGGTATTCCAGTGTATCCAGGCATGCGATCAGTCTGACTCTTGATCGGAATTTTTCCAGTTCTTCTGCAATCTCTTTTCCACTCATTCCTTTTTCACGTAACTCACAGGCATAAAATGCAATTTGCTTTTCCGCAGCAGCCGCACATTTGGAATCGATAATATAAATTCCTTCATAATCTACCATGGACTTTGCCAGCATCGCCCCCTGATAAGTTCCTGAAAATCCTGATGAAATCAGAATACACACTACTTCTTCTTTCTTATTCTTTGCTTCTTCAAAAATCTTCACAAAACATTCCGGTGACGGAAGGGATGTCTTTATATTCACCCCATCCAGAAGCATCTCCCAAAATGTTGTCATTGGTATCGTCTTATCATCAATATACGTCTTCTCGCCACATAAAAGCGGCATTGCGATCAGTCCAATCTGCTTCTCTTCCATTTCCTGCAATGTGATATCTGATGCGGAATCTGTAAAAATTCTGACACTCATTTTTCAACCTCTCTGACCGGGCTTCCCCCCGGCTCTCTTTCACTTTGTTTATATATTTTGACTTTTATCTGAAATGCAACTATAATAAATTAAATCATCATTCTATGCTCAATGCAACAAAAGTCGCAGAAAGAAATTATAAATTCATTTACCGCAAAAGGCAATAGCCTGTCCGGTATTTGCAACTTTTCCGCTCAAAAGTTGCAGAAAGGAGTTTTATGGGACAAAATGCAAAAGCTACTGACTTTTTAAAAGAATGCATGGCAGATGCATTGATCCAGAAAATGCAGGAAAAGCCATTTGAAAAGGTCACTGTAAATGAAATTGCGGATCTTGCCGGTGTGAACCGTTCAACCTGGTTTCGGAATTTTAAAACGAAAAATGATGCCCTCTCTTTTAAGATTGTCATTCTCTGGAACAGATACCGAAATGACCATGGTCTCTCATCTGAAAAATATACTTTGGATAATGCCCGGGATTTTTTCGCATTTACTTATGAGAACCGTTTCCTGTTGCAGCTTGCGTATACCGCCCAGGTTCAATCCTCTATCTATGATGGTTTCTATCAGATTATGATGTCACAATATGACGGGTCTGCCTATGAATGTTATCGTGGACGCTTTTATTCTTACGCCCTTTTCGGATTACTGGATGAATGGGTCAAGAGAGATTTTTCTGAATCGCCTGCAGATCTTTCAACAATATTTCATAAAATAATACAATCCTGAGGATTGCATTCCGCTGCCTCCATGCGTATAATACTTTATGTAATCTGTCGCAGAAAGTGGGGAACATCATGAGAACAATGGATTTTACAACCGAGCAGCCTGACTGCTGCCAGGTGGGTGATTATCTGGAAGTCGAAGAAAATCAGCTTCCTACATCCTACTGGTATATGCTCGAACATGCTTACGGTGCAAGTACAAATTATAAGAACCGTGAGCGTCTCCAGACCCGCAGAGGCAAGGTCACTAAGATATGGAAAGATGACCGCTTCAACTACATAACTTTGGAATTTGATGAAGAGGATGTAAAGTAATGTATAATAAAGATGATATTGTGTATATTTTAGAAAATGATCAGGTCGTCCGCAAGGCAAAGGTTGCCGGAAGACAGGATGATCTTTATATCGTTCAGTTGATCGGTTCCTGCGGTGCGATTCATCTGCCGGAAAGCCGGCTGTTTGAAAGTGCTGAAGCAGCAGAAGAAAACCGCCAAAAGACGAAACTGAACAGTGCCAATGTCAGAAATGACTTTATCAGTAACCGGCCTGACCCGTTCGACCGCTGGATCAACAGTCAGAAATTCTGATATTTTATCGCAGGTTGTATTTACCAAATAAGGTTAAAGAAGTTATATAGAAAAACTTCTTTAACCTTATTTTGCTCTTTATTCCTTTTTTTCTGCTTTTTCCCCTGTCTCATACGCTCTGATTCTGCGAAGTAGCTTTCTGTATAATTCATCCTGAAGCAGTTCCCTATGCTCATATGAAACAGGGTAATCATTCAGAAAGTCCGGGTGTTCTTCTATATATTTATCTCTTTCTGCCTGCCCGGCATTCAATAAATATTTCTCATAAAAATCCAAATCATCCAACTTCCTTTGATTCATGCCTACTCTCCTGACTTCAAAGTATGCCTTCTAAAGATCCACCACATTTTTCGATCTATTCACTAATCCTCATCTTAGAGTTTCTATCTGTAATTGTCAATAGAATTTGACTGGTAATATTTTCCATGTACTATACATAATTTCTATGATGTCAGGGTCAAAAGGTCTGAAACCACGTGTGCTTGCACACTGGTGATAGAATGACCTTTTGACCCCAACATCAATTTCTATCAGAATAGTAAAAATGTATCCGGGGTATCACATTTGCAGAAAATTGTTCCTATATAAAAATAGCACCCTGCATGATGCAAGGTGCCGTAAATAAGTATAACTATAAATTTTATATGTTTTTCCGCTTTTAAAACGGTGTGCCATACAGATCATACGGCGTTACCTGATATACGTAATAATTCAACCAGTTAGCATACAGATTATTTGCATGGGCTCTCCATGTCAACATCGGCTTTTTGGATGTATCATCTCCCGGATAATAATTTTTCGGAATAACCGGATTTAATCCCTTTGCCGAATCTCTTTTGTATTCTGCATCCAACGTCATCCTGTCGTACTCAGGATGTCCCATGACAAAGATCTGACGACCATTCTGTGCCATACACATATACACTCCCGCCTCGTCTGAATCAGCCAGGATTGTGATACGTTCATCTGCCTCCAAAAGATCCTGCGGAACTTCTGTATGTCTTGAATGTGGTGCAAGGAACATATCGTCAAACCCTCTCACGATCGGAATCTTACGGTTTCTTACACGATGCCAGTACAGACCGGAACGCTTTTCAGGAAGCAGTACCTTGTCAATTCCATAATGATAGTAGATCCCTGCCTGGGCTCCCCAGCACAAATGGAGCGTAGATACAACATTCGTCTTCGTCCACTCCATGATCCCTTTCAGTTCTTCCCAGTAATCCACGTCTTCAAACGGCATCTGCTCCACCGGAGCTCCTGTAATGATAAATCCGTCAAATTTTTTATTTTTAATATCTTCAAACGCTTCATAAAACTTATAAATATGACTGGTGGATGTATTCTTGGATACATGGCTTGTCACCCTCACAAATGTCACATCCACCTGCAGCGGTGTATTTGATAACGCCCGCAGAATCTGCAACTCTGTATCTTCTTTTAAAGGCATCAGGTTTAACAACCCGATACTGATAGGTCGGATATCCTGATGTGCTGCCCTGAATTCATCCATCACAAAAATATTCTCCTGCTCAAGGATCTCCTTTACAGGTAAATCATTTTGTACTCGAATCGGCATATGGCTCATCTCCCTTTTCTTTTAATATATTTTCCTCCATATGTACATAAGATCCGTCTGCCTGTACATATCCCTGCTCATCATAGCTGTCGGTATCTGTAGGAAGCTGCTTTTTTCTCAGTTTTCGATTCACAACCATACTGATGATATAATAAATCACTGCAAATGTAGGTACTCCCAGGAGCATACCCGGGATTCCAAATAATCCTCCTGCGATCAGGATAGAAAATACAACCCAGAATGCAGAAAGTCCAGTTGAATTTCCAAGGATCTTTGGTCCAAGGATATTTCCGTCAAACTGCTGAAGCAAAATAATAAAAATAACAAAATAAACTCCCTTTACCGGATCTGCAAGAAAGATCAGCAACGCACTTGGAATCGCCCCAATATAAGGTCCGAAAAATGGAATGACATTCGTCACACCTACAATTACACTGACCAACAGCGTATATGGTATATTTAAAATCGACAGCCCGATAAAGCAAAGTACTCCAATAATTGCAGAATCAATGATCTTACCAATAATAAATCCACCAAAAATCTCATTACTTTTGCTTCCGACATGCAAAATCAGGTTCGCCTTTGTCGGTCTGAAAATTGCATAAACGAGCTTCTTTGCCTGGCACATGAACTTTTCTTTACTGAAAAGGACATAAATGGACACGATCATTCCAATGATAAAATTCAGGATTTCACGTACCATCAGAATCACCCCTGCAGTAAGCTGCGTCATCCATTCATTCACTTTATCCATCAGATCTGTCCGCATCCAATTCTGGATAAAAGTCGTTGCCTCTTTCATCACATTTTCAAGGATCTTACCGACTGTGGAATCTGAGGAATGCATTTCATTAAATGCTTTTACAAAACGGTTCATCTGACTCGGTACATTGACGATCATATCCCGGATACTGGTATAAAGCTGTGGAATCATCATATTCAGCAAGGCTACAATTACCGCCACAAGCAGAACCAGTGATACTAAAATTCCCACTCCTCTTGAAAAAGTTTCTTTCCGTTTCATCTTCGGACATTTTTTTTCAAAAAACGGAACTAATTTACTGTCAATCACCTTGACGATCGGATTCAGCAGATATGCGATCGCCAGTCCGTAAATAATCGGTTTCGCAACCGATAGAAATGACTTCACTGCATACGATATCTCGCTCAGACGCAACAACGCAAAATAGAATAAAATGCATGCCGCCACCACAAAGAACATCGCCATACTTTTAATTACCTGCTCTTTAAAATTTGAAGATCTTTTCTGAGCCGAAAGTAACTGTTCCTTTGGTGAAAGCACAGTGTCCGACTTATCATATTCAGGAAATTTTTCCCCGGCTTTCTTTTCCTCCATCTTTTTCCTTCCTTTCCTTTACGCATATGTAGATTATAACGCGGCTGACCTATAAGAGTCAACCGCAGAAAAAGGGCATATGAAAAAGCAAAATTCTTTCACATACCCTTTCAGGATCACCATACACTTCATTCCATGACCGGTAATCTCTTCTGATTCATTTTATCTTTCCTTTTTCAAATATTAGCGGCACTGGAAAGTCGCACACTCTGTGCCTTCACAATGACAGGCATCACTGCCTTCCACACTGATCTTTCCTGCATGACACTGACAATCCTCATTATACATACATTCTGTTGCCTTACAGTCAACACTACAAAGATCAGAAGGAGACCGGTCTGAAACTGCTGCATTCATATAACTGCCTTCTTTTCTCTCCTGAAAGCTGTCGCAACAGGTCTCCTGTGCAGTCTTTGCAGTATCTCCTCCCACCTGAATCTTGTCCAAATCGCACAGGAACTTGTAGTTGTGCACACATGTCTGTACCGTACATTTTAAATCCGGCATACTGATTACCTCCTCTTATTTACAGAATCAGTATCAGTATGCCGGACTTTAGAACATTTTATACATTTTTTTATGCATTCTTTCCACAGCAATATTTATATTTCTTTCCACTTCCACATGGACAAGGCTCATTTCTGCCGATCTTTTTAGCCTTACGGACTGTGCCTGACTGCTTCTGCTCACGATACAGCTTTTTCTTTGTATCAGCATCAAAGATCTTATCCCACTGCGGCAGTTCATACAGCCAGTCAGCTTTTGCATCTACCATGTTCTTGTAAAGCATCTCTTTATCAAAAACTAAAGTAACATCTGTATTCTCATCCATCGTCTCGATCGGGTTCGGAACTTTCAGACTGTCATTAATTCCATCCAGGAATCCTACCATCGTCATCACGTCCTGACCATATTTCTCTGCGAGTTCCTTTACAGTTCCTCTTACTTCCTCTTCCGGATTGTCAAGAAGCTGCTCATATATTTTTTTCTCAATCGTAAAATATCTGCTCCAGAATGTCTCCAGTTCATTCTTGGAAAGATTTCTGTCATACGCCATATCACGCCACTGATCTAATAAACTTTTTTCGCTCATTGTATATTGCTCCTTTGTCTCTAAATAAATAATTCGAATTCAATCGCTTATTCATTATATAACAATTTCCGTTTGCCGTAAACTGTTTTTTCATTCGTGCCGAATTTGTCTATTACCATAGTCTTTTATCTACGCTAATTTTTCACGATTTTTCTGTTTTTTAATTCCGCTATTATCCGTCTTTGGTTATCTTATGGTGGGTAAAAAGTGGGCTTTATCTCATTTAAAAAGGAGCAGATTTCTCCACTCCATAATTCAAAACATATTTGCTATTTTCTGCATTTCTTCTGCTTTTGTATTTGGAAGTACATGACTATATAAATCCATTGTCATCGCTAAAGAACTATGCCCTAAAATCGTTTTAAGCACTTGTGGCGGCATCCCTGCTTCTATCGCTCTAGTTGCAAATGTATGCCTAAATACATGGCTCGTAATTCTTGGAAATTCGTACCCTGCTGCTCGAATTAAATTTGAAATTCTATCAATTTCATATTGTACACGGTTTCTGTTCAATGGTTCTCCATTTTCATTACAAAATAAGTATCTATCAATTTTTTCAACCTTGAATCCCCAAAAGTTTTTTTGGCTTTCCAACAAACTAATAAGATCCGGTGTAAGTGGAATATCTCTCAATGAGTTTTTTGTCTTTGGAGTATCCTCAAAATATCCTTGTTTGTCAATAAATTTCAATGTTCTGCATACATGGATCACACCATTCTTTTTATCAATGTCTATATATTTCAATCCTCGCATTTCCCCGGATCGCATTCCAGTACGCAAAGATACAGCAAAATAATTGTATAAATAACTATCTTCAGCATATTTCATAAATAATGCCTGCTGTTCTTTAGTCATTGTTTTTTGTTTTTGTTCTCCAGGCGTAATAACCTGCCTTGTTTTTACTCTCGCCCGTGGTAATTCTGTAGCATCTACAGGATTTCTTTCTATAATTCCATCTTTTAAAGCCTGTTTCAATGAATTGTTCAAAATTGCTTTCACAACTTTTAAAGTAGAAATTTTATAGTCTTTTTCCAGCAAATTATTATAAAATCTCTGGATATCAACACCTTTAATTTTATCTAACTTTACACTTCCAAACACATCCTTAATACACATGTCATAATAAGTCAAATATGTATCATATGTCCCGGCTTTTACAGTATTCTTTTTATAGTTCTTCATCCACTGTTCAAACCATTCTCCGTAGGTATAAGAGCTTGGTTTTACATATGTACCATGTACAAGCTTATACTTCAAATCGACTCTTTTCTTCTCTGCTTCTTTTAAAGTTCTTGCATACGCATAATAGGTTTTATTATCATGCTTCACTCGTATTTCATAAGAGTTTTCAGATTTTTTTCTAATTCCTGCTGCCATTTAATCACTTCCCTATCTTCGTAAATCATTTGAAATTTTTGTAATTAAATTTTGCATCTCTTTCCAGAATCTTAAATTGCTTTCTGCTGCTGGGGCTGTCGGGTCATCCTTCAGGCGTTCCCAAACTTCAAGTTCTTCTTTGATTCGCTTTCCCGTCAAAATAAAATACATGTCTAGCATACTAGCTTCCTCATCTGTTAAGCTAATCTGTCTCATTCTTTTCCTCACTCCTTTTAAAATTGTGCAGCTTCGCAGATTCTTTTAGCCTCTTCACAATACATTTTTGCGGTGCGAACAAGCCACATAAGCCTCTTATGCTCATGCAGAAATTTAAATGACATCTCCCCTGTATCGTTATTTTTTTCTCCTTGCATATACTTTTTAAGATCAACTTCATTTAACTCAAAAGAAGTATCATAATCATCTGTAAGGATACTTAATGCCATCATAAGCTCATCAAGTTCTAATTGAATCTCGTAAAGTGCTTCTTGTGAATCATTAAAATTTACTTCTAGGTTTTTTACATCTTCCATTGTGTATCATCCTTTCTTGATTTTGTCTTCATTCTACTACGTACGTAGTTTAAAATCTATAGTAATTTTAGACAAATATGTGCGTAGTAATTAGATTATTTTTGCTATGTACGTAGTGCTGATTTTATGATATAATTTCTATATTTAAATTATTTAAGGAGCTGTAAACATGGCAACGACTGATCCAAAAACTCAGTATGATCTTAATTACGCAAAAGAAAAATTAAAGCGTATCCCCTTAGATGTAAGAAAAGAAAAGTATGAGCAGATTAAACAAGCTGCTGAACGTTCCGGGGAGTCTGTAAATGGTTATATCAAAAAAGCTATTGATTTGCGTATGGATCAAGAATAATTTATAGTATTAAGGCAGGAAACTATAATTTTCCTGCCCTTTTACTGTTCTAATTTCAATTCTGTGACAATAACTACGCTCCTACGTGCCTAGTTTTCAATTTTATCCTCTTCAATGGTAAATTGTTCGGTTGTTGGTCGGTGTCCCATTCGATAGCGGTGTAGAGGGCAAGTTTTAACTAAACACTCCCGAACCTCCAGCCGTGATTCGCAGCAGCATTCCAGACATTTCAAACGGATTGATTTCATTGGTGTGATCTTTGCCATTACTCATGTACCCCCGAACACAGTAAAGCATCCATTGTATGAATCAGTTCAACGCTTTTACCATCTTTTGTCTTGAAAATAATTTCTGTTGCATCTTCTCCGTCAAACTTGATATTTCCCATAGATACAACTGCTGCCCCCTGCAAATGAGAAATTGCATCTGCACAATCAACCTCATGCATAAAGATATGCCCTTTCTCCTGTTCTACTTTTATTTCTTCTGGAAGTTCTTCTTTGGGATCCCCCATTACAAGGCCTAAAATATCTATGATTTTCTCAATTGCTTTGGATAAATGATGTGAAGCATCAGCAGATAAATTATTTATTTCATGAATCATGTCTTTATCTTTCGTTTCTCCCGGGACAAAGCAATCTCCTGTTGCAATCTGATAATCTGCAAACTCAATCAAATTCAGCAAATGATTTAAATTTGCTTCTGTCGGTGTCATTTCAAAAAAAATTTTGCTCATGGTTTTATCCTCACTTTATAAAATATCTTTTAATTTCTGTCTCATTCTTAATTTCTTTAAGCTTCTTTCTTGTACAGTACGCACATTAGTTTCTGATCTTCCAGTAATTTCAGAAATTTCTTTAAACGTCAGCCTATCTAAATAGATCATTTTTATGATTTTTAGTTCTTCCGGCAGCAGGCAACTTTCTAAAGATTCCCATAATTGGACCACAGACAATCGTTTTACTACTCTTTCCTCTAAATCATCCACGCCCGGAAGCAGATCTTTCAATGTGTTTTCGCCATCTTCACCAATAGGAACATCTATAGAAGTAACTTTTAAATCCTTTAAAACGTCCAATTCCCGCAAATACTCCCTTGAAATAAAATACTCACGCATCACAAGGTAACTATCTGGTATATGACCGTGCTGTTCTTCATAGCTTTCCCGGAACTTCTTTATTTGCAGTATCAATGAAAGTTGATTTTCCGTCACATTAGAATGTTTTGCCATTACTCTGTTTAAGTGCCATTTCACACAACTGTATAAATACGTCTTAAAGCTTGCTTCACGCTCAAAGCTATAGCTGTTTACGGCACTTTCCATAGCTAGAAAGCTTTCTTGCAATAAATCATCGACTTCCAGAACATTAGAATAATCGGCACGGTTACGGCATAGTTTTTTGAAAAGTGGCAAATACTTTTCATAGAGGCAGAGCAAGGCTTCTTGCTCGCCCTGCTTCGCTTTTTTTATAGTTTCGATTTCTAATAAATCCATTCTTACTCTTTCTTAGATGGTTCATAACCCATTTTTTCAGAAATTTCTCTAACCTTTTCTCTTTCTTCTTCAGTCACTTCTTCGGGTTCGTAATATTCTGGATCTGTTTCTTGTGGCTCAACTCCAAACCCTTTCAGAAATTCACCGTTTGCATCGGCTTCTTTCATTTTTTCTGCCTTGCGTTTATTAAGATCACGCTGAATTTCTTCATCAATAGATTTTGCAACTGGTGCAACAGTCATTTCTTCTGCCGGAATCGAAACCACTTCTTTCCAATACTTATTAACAAGATTGTCAACCCCGGCATCTGACAATCTCATAAAAGCTGCATTATTTTCATCATCCGCTGAAATTCTCAATCTAGCATTCATTTCATGGAAACTTTTGATTTTATCTTCTGGGCTTTTGTAATTGTTCAACTCAATTCCATGATTTAATGCATAATCATGGAGAAGTCTACTGTCAGCTTCATCGTTTTCACTCATTTTAGCCATATATAACAGCTCATTCTGCGTGTAATTGATTCCAGAATTAAGAGACTGCACAAGTTGTCGTGAAAGCCCTGCCCCTGGTAAATCAGCAAAATCATAAACATAATCCGCAAAGCCTTTTTCCAGATCACCTAAAGCAGCTTTGAAGTCAGCCCTACGCATCGAAATTTTCTTTGCTGCTTCTTCTGCTACTCTCTGTTTTGCACTGCTAGATTTCTCGAGTTTCGTTCCGTCTAAAGCATCCGCAGCAGCCACTTCTGCCTTAGCTAATTTTTCAGCATCCATAAATTTGTTGTAAAGCCTCTTTGATTCTAGTAAATAATCCGATTCACATTTTCCTTTAAATTTTGTCATTTTTATCTCCTTTCACTCCCATCCACTGGGAGCTTTTTATTTTTTTCCTTGCTTGAGCAGGTCAGTTGACCCCCGGGGGGCATTGCCGGCAGAACCCCCGCCCCGGTCTCTTGAACGCTCAAATACTACGCGTTTCAAGTCAACATAAACTCTTGATTTATGTTGTAATTTCTTGTAAAGCCCTATTTTATAGGCTTTTCAGCTATTTTTATCTGCTCATACCCTGCTAGCATACCCACCCAAGCAGAAAATCTATAGCCATATAATATTTTTAATTACAATGCTTATTGTGTGTCATGACTTTCCACATTTTTTCTATCACTTCTAGCAACGGTAATTTTCCTATTTTTTACCGTGATAGAGTGTGCTCAAGTCACTTATTTTTTTAGCGTGTTGAAGTCAATAGAAGTCAATCATTCCAGTAGATTAATACTTTACTTACTATTAACTACTACTTACTACTCTTAATTATTTAATACTTAAATAGTTAATGCTTCACGTTCTTTGGTGATCGCTTGCCACGGATTCCATGCAGTTCCATGTGGCATCTAGGACAAATTGCGATTAAATCTTCCAGAGACTCGTGACCAACACGATCATAGCTTAAATGATGTATCTGCAAGCCACCACGTTTGTAAGGCCGATATCCGCACCGCTCACACGCACCGCCGGAACGTTTCAGCACTTCAAAGCGTAGCTTTTGCCAGTTTTGCGTCCTCAAGTAACGCTTGTACGCTGTTTTATTCATTTCACACCCCTAAAGAAAAGTAATACCGTATGGTATATATAGATAATGTGTATACGTGGTATAACAAAGAGCAGTCTCAAACAAGGCTTTTTGCTATATGTTGTATAACATAATCTCTTTTCAGTTCCTTTTTGTTATATGGTGTATAACAGTCTGTTATATGGCATATACACAGTAAAATGTTTTTAACTGCTATCTTTCCACTTGCTACTAAACCGATAAACATTTATTTTTTTTCTATCTTTATTTGATTCATATTTTTCTATAAATCCTTTCTCTATTAGTTCATTGAAATATCTGTGTGTATTTGTTCGTTGTAATCCGTATTCTAATTGCTGCTTAGCCGGAAATACAAAACATGCGTCTGGATATTTCACGCCAAATTCTTCACCATGATTATGCAAACAAGCTTTCCCTGTACTGCTTTTATGCTGAATCCTACATAGTACATATAGCATTCTTGCAGGATTGCTTAATGCTTTAAACTGTTCAGACTTCACCATGCTTTCATATATCGAACCGAAATTTTCATGCTTGTTATTACCTATACAGGCGTTATAATCCGGCTTAAAACTCTTTCTAGCCATCTAACTGCCCGCTTTCCGCTATTCAGCTTTATAATTTTCTTCGATATAGTTTAATAAAGCATCCTTTTTGATTCTATAGCTTCTACCTATCTTACGAACAGCCCCAGCCTCTTCCGCTATCTCTCGCAATTTTGATTTTCCTAGTGAAGTACATTCACATGCTTGCTGAATCGTTAAAAGCTCCGCTTTCTGCTCTCTCTGTGTTGATAGATACATTTTATATCCTCCTATCGACTTTTTATATTGAAACCAGTTTCTGTCTATATCTTATAGTATCTTGACGGAAATAACAAGACAGTCTATAATAATATTATCGACAGTCTATAAACACTGTTTTTCAAAATTGCAAATGTCTAAAGGAGAGCTATGTATATGAATACACTTGAAAATTTCCATAACTTCTTGGAAATTCGTGAAGAAGATTACTGTATAGTATATGCAACTGGTAATATATTCCCGGTGGAAAATATAATTTCAGTAGAAAAAAAATATGGTGAAGTTATAAAAGATTTTCTAAATTTTGATTTTATCGATAAAATAGCTAATGCAATCAATCCTATTCCAGCAAAATCCAAGTATATAAATGATTACATTGATGAATGCTATCAAAAGCTAAAAAATAATAATGATGAAATTGTACTTATTTTTTTCTTAGAAGAATATAGATGTATATTACTTGATATATTTGATGATCCTAACGAAGATATAGTATCTAATGTCAAATTTTATCTATATTCATTGATTATGATTCAAGAGAATTTACTATCTTTTATTAGAACAGGAGAGATTTCAAATGGATTATTAACAATGCTCAAGTCTATAACAAACATACAAGTACGCATTGATTTTTCAAAAACTACAAGCTATAACTTTTTGTATGAAACACGTGATATATATTCTCTGCTTGCCATTGATATCAAAATGATTAAAGATAAGTCTATAATAATAAAAAAATGTGCTAATTGCGGGAAATACTTTATCCCCTCTAATCGTTCAGATGAAATTTATTGTGATAACGTTTTTCGATCTGGAAAAACTTGTAAACAAGTAGGCTATGAAGAAAAAGAAAAAAAAGATCCTTTCAAATCTCTTTATACTAAAGCTCGGAAAACTCAACATGCGAGAATTCACCGCAACATAGAAAACAAGCCTAATTATAAAGAAGCTCACTATATTCCGTGGAGAACTGCCGCCGAAAAAGCAAGAGATTATTACAAATCCATAAATGATTTAGATGGGTTTCAAAAATGGATTGAGGATAACAAAGACTCTTTCTAACATCTTGCGATTTTTTCATTCATATGTTATCCTGTTTTTGCTCCTTACTAAACTGTTTAGTAAGACTTCTAAAAGATTCAAGATATTATCATTGTTTCCTTACTTTTAAAAATGCCCTGGATTTAATCCGGGGCATTTTTGCTTTTTCGTTGTAGGGTGGGTAAAAAGTGATACCTAACCACATTTTACATCTGTCTTGTTTTCTTCTTCAATCCTTAAATCCCTTGCAAAATAAGGGTTTGTCGTTCTTTTATTCTTTCTTGTAATTTCCGTTTGCCGTAAACTGTTTTTTTGTGTATACTGAATATAGTTGATCCTTTTATTTTCAAAAGGAATCGCTCATTACACGATAATTGATTTTTATTTTTAGAAAGGTTCTACAATGAAAAAGGCAAAACGTATTCTGGCTCTGATCGGTGTCATATTTCTTGTCGCCATGTATCTTAGTACTCTTATCTTTTCACTGATCGATTCACCGCTCGCTTCAGATCTTTTGAAAGGTTCGGTTGCAGCCACCATTCTTGTACCTGTCGTTCTTTACGGATTTGTTCTGTTCTCCCGCCTTTTCGGGAATGACCATGATGACAGAAATGATTAGCTCTCAGACATAAAAGATATCTGCCAGTTTCAATGCACTGGCAGATTTTTCTCTCCAGCCCTCCCAGACCGTCTCCGGTTGCCTTACTACTTGTCTTTTCTTCAGGTATTCTTCCATTGATATGATGTCTATCGGTTTTTCCTCACTGTTCTTACGCATCGGTCTACCTCCTCTTATCAGATTGCCGGATCAAATTCAAATCCCCGGCTTTATATTATATTTCACTCTCTATTAAAATATGATTCAAATAATGTTAGATAAAAGTTAAAACAGGGAATATCTCTGCTCTCCGGCACAGATATTCCCTGCTTTTATTATAGATTCATATGCTTTTTGTTATAGAAATTCTTATTTATTACGGTAAATAATGTCATCTCTTCCCGGTCCGTTACTGATCATCGTGATCGGATATTCAATCTCTTTCTCAATGAATTCAATATATTTACGGCAGTTTTCCGGAAGATCTTCATACTTTTTAATACCGCGGATATCTTCTTTCCATCCTGGAAGAACCTTATACACTGGTTTTGCTTTCTCAAGAAGATGTGTCACCGGAAATTCTTTTGTAACCTCTCCGTCAATTTCATAACCTACACAAACCGGAATCTCATCCAGGTAACCAAGTACATCAAGTACCGTAAATGCTACGTCTGTTGCTCCCTGCATTCTGCAGCCATACTTGGATGCAACACAGTCAAACCATCCCATTCTTCTCGGACGTCCTGTTGTAGCACCGAACTCTCCGCCGTCACCGCCGCGTCTTCTCAGCTCGTCCGCCTCATCACCAAAGATCTCACTTACAAATGCACCTGCACCTACAGCACTGGAGTATGCCTTGCAGACTGTAACAATCTGCTTGATCTCATATGGCGGGATTCCTGCACCGATTGCACCATATCCGGCCAGTGTGGAAGAAGATGTAACCATCGGGTAAATTCCATGATCCGGATCTTTCATAGATCCCAGTTGTCCTTCAAGTAAGATCGTCTTTCCTTCTTTCAGTGCTTCATGGAGGAACAGAGATACATTCGCTACATATGGCTCCACCATTTTTTTGTATTCCATCAGTTCGTTATATAACTCATCAGGATTGATCAGCGGTTTGTGATATAAATGCTCAAGCAATACATTCTTCTGCTCTGCCACACGTACAACTTTTTCCTTCAGAAGTTCCTCATCAAACAGCTCACTGACCTGAAATCCGATCTTTGCATACTTATCTGAATAAAACGGAGCAATACCGGACTTTGTAGAACCGAATGACTTTCCTCCAAGTCTTTCCTCCTCATATGCGTCAAAATTCTTATGATAAGACATTACCATCTGTGCTCTGTCGGATACAAGAATCTTCGGCATCGGAACGCCCTTTTCTACAACAGACTGTACTTCTGCGAAAAGACGCGGAACATCCAGTGCCACACCATTTCCAATGATGCTGGTCGTATGACCATAGAAAACTCCTGACGGCAGTGTATGCAGTGCAAATTTCCCGTAATCATTCACAATCGTATGGCCTGCATTCGCACCACCCTGAAAACGAACAATAATATCAGCCTCTCTGGCGAGCATATCTGTAATTTTGCCCTTTCCTTCATCGCCCCAGTTCGCACCAACTACTGCTTTTACCATTTCAAACCCTCCTGCGTATGTCGCTTGTCAATATTTATGAGCGGTACTTATAAATTCTACCACTTTATGAATTATACTATACTTTTGCAGGGATGTAAAATATTATTTCTCTTTTTTTTACATTTCCTCTTATTGTAATCCCTCTGAAAAAGTATTAAAATGAAAATCAGCCTGATTACAGGTCATAAAGCAGATTATCTCATCAGAAAGGAGACCCCGGAATTGAAAAAGGGATTTAAAGTATTTTTGACACTTGCAGCCATTGGTTCTTTTATCGGTTTTATTCTTGCATACTTTTGCAAGTCTTCAACCAAGCAGGATATGGAATCTCTGGAAAATGAAGAAACTGATTTTACAGAAGATTTTAGTCTTGACGGAGATCTGAAACCGGTCTCTGATCGTGGATATGTCTCCCTTACCAAAGAGACTCAGGAAGGGAACTGACAGATAAGATTCTTTGCCACCATGGTTTAAAAGGTTCACGAAACTATTTACCATTTCCCCACAATATCAAACAGCCCTGCTGTTCCGGTTCACCGGCTCGGCAGGGCTGTTTTCTACTCTTTTTATTTATTTTGGAAGTTTAAATGAACTCTTCAGTGAAACAATCCTGTTAAATACCGGATATTCTGCCGTAGAATCCTTCGCATCGATGCAGAAATATCCATTTCTTACAAACTGGAAACTGTCATAAGCCTTTGCATCTGCAAAACTTGGTTCTACATACGCATCCTTTATTACAGTAAGTGAATTCGGATTCAGATTCAGTGAACCGTCTTCTTTATTGTATACACCTTTTTCCTCATCTACAAGATTCTCATAAAGTCTTACCTCTGCTTTCTGTGCATAAGGTGCCGGAACCCAGTGGATCGTTCCCTTTACTTTACGTCCTGTGAATCCGCTTCCTGCTTTTGTCTCCGGGTCATACGTGCAGTGAATTTCCGTTATATTGCCGTTTTCATCTTTCACAAAGCTCTCACACTTAACAAAATATGCATGCATCAGACGAACTTCATTTCCCGGGAACAGACGGAAATACTTCTTCGGCGGCTCTTCCATAAAATCTTCCCGCTCAATATAAAGTTCACGACAGAACGGAACTTTTCTCTGTCCCAGTTCTTCGTTCTCAAGATTGTTCGCAACATCCAGATACTCAACCTGTCCTTCCGGATAATTGTCGATTACCAGTTTAATCGGATCAAGCACTGCCATCATACGTGGACGCTTCATCTTCAGATCCTCACGGATACAATACTCAAGCATCGCATAATCTACAGAACTCTGGCTCTTGGATACTCCACATAATTCAATAAACATTTTGATAGATTCCGGAGTAAAACCACGTCTTCTCAGAGCTGCAATAGAAACCAGCCGTGGATCATCCCATCCGTCTACGATTCCGTCTTCTACCAGTTTCTTAATATAACGCTTTCCAGTTACAACATTTGTCAGATATAACTTTGCGAACTCGATCTGCCTTGGAGGATTCTCGAATTCACACTCTCTTACGACCCAGTCATACAACGGTCTGTGATCCTCAAACTCCAGGGTACAGATAGAATGAGTAATTCCCTCGATTGCATCCTCGATCGGATGTGCAAAATCATACATCGGATAAATGCACCATTTATCTCCCGTATTATGATGCGTCATGCGGGCTACTCGATAAAGGATCGGATCACGCATATTGATATTCGGTGATGCCATATCAATCTTTGCACGGAGAACCTTTTCTCCATCCTGATATTTTCCCGCACGCATATTTTCAAATAATTCAAGGTTCTCTTCTACAGAGCGGTTACGGTATGGACTCTCTTTTCCAGGCTCTGTCAGAGTTCCACGATATTCTCTCATCTGCTCTGCTGTCAGGTCACATACGAATGCTTTTCCCTTTTTGATCAGTTTTACAGCACACTCGTACATCTGGTCAAAATAATCTGACGCAAAATACAGATGCTCTCCCCAGTCTGCCCCAAGCCACTGGATATCTTCCTTAATAGACTCAACGAACTCCGTCTTTTCCTTTGTAGGATTTGTATCATCAAAACGCATATGGAACGTTCCGCCATACTTCTGTGCAAGACCATAATTCAAAAGAATTGATTTTGCATGTCCGATATGCAGATATCCGTTCGGTTCCGGCGGGAAACGCGTACATACGTGATCGTAAACGCCTTCTGCCAGATCTTTATCTATTTCCTGCTCTATAAAATTCTTTGAAACAGCTTCGTTCTCCATCTTATCCTCCTAATAACCTATAACATTCATGAAGAATATCTTATCACAAAACCGTTCTATCCACAAGTACAAGAATTTTTTCGGATTCTCTGCTGAATCACTTCCAATGCCTGCGTAAGAATCGCTGCATGATCTACTGCGACCATTCCGCCTTCTTTTACTTTATATTTCCGTTCTCTTACCAGCCCCTGCCGCTCTTCTTTGCAGATCACCGCCCTGATTTTCAGTCCCCGATCCTCATTTTCCAGTTCCAGTGAAAAATCCTCTCTTCTTATCACTGCTGCATCCGTCGTGATATCCTTCGATTCCCCCTTTTTTAATTTCACAGTAAACCATGCCGCATCCGCTGCATCATCCCCTGCCTTTACTCGCACTTCTTTTTCATTCACCAGGGAAAAATAAGCTGTCGTTATCACTCTTGCTCTCGGATCTCTCTGATAATCTCCATAACAGGCAAACTGTTCCACCGGAAGTCCTTTCACCCCGGTCTCCTCCTCCAGTTCCCTTCGTGCCGTATCTTCCAGATTCTCATACAATTCCACAAATCCGCCGGGCAATGCCCAATATCCGATACTTGGATGATTCTTCCTGCAGACCAGAAGTACTTTTAATGCATCCGTATCCGGCTTTTCACCTGCATAAGAAAATAAGACCATATCCGTCGTCGCACAGGGATTTTTATACTGATACGGATCATACTCCTTCAGAAATTCTTCCAGCGTCTGTCCTTTTTCATTCTTCTCACCTGTTCCGTAAAAGCTGGAAATATCATCCAAAAATGATGGCATTCTCCTCATCCTCTCTTTCTTCTCTCCATCTCTGATACAGTGCTTTCTCCCGTCTCTTTCTTTCATTCCGTTCAAAGAACCGGCTCATCTCTGCGATCATACCTGAGAGATAAAAGCACTCTTCCAGGTCAACTGAAGGATTATTTTCCCGGACATCATAATACTGGATCCCGATCAGTTTCCGATTTGCCTCTTTCCAGTCCCTGTCCAGGATCTCAAGCAGATACTCCACATCCTCTGCCTGCACGCATAAGAATAATTCGATATTATTCTTCATCCTGTCAAAAATCCCATAAAAATACGGTGGACTCGTCTCCATTTTCCAGATAAAATCCAGTAAATGTTCCAAGGTATCCTTCAGTCCCAGCAATTCCACTTTCTCATATTCCATATTTTCCCTTTCCGAGTAACTTATGCTCTTTCAGGAAACACCTTTGATTTTCTTTAGTATAACATCCTGCCATAAAGAAAGCTATCACTATCTGCGTGTGCAACAAAATGTGAAATTTCTTTTTGCAGGTTGTGTAACCTGCTGAGCATACGCTTTCTCTCCCCGGACTCCTCCGGGGATCTGCTTATCTTATCCGGAGTTTCTGACCGACTTAACAGAAGTGACCGTTGATGTACATCTGTTGGATTGCCTGATTCGAAGCAGCATGCGTAGGCATGGAGCCATAGGCAGCCTTATAAGGATCATAGCTTTTATCAAGGTTGTTTGCCTTTG
>OIWP01001373.1_pt1 | contig 30346 bp, 29 predicted proteins | sample 1587661 | NCBI WGS metagenome assembly OIWP01 (sample SAMEA3888899, study PRJEB22519) | human gut metagenome | biome: human gut; feature: human-associated habitat; material: faeces | place: Denmark | collected 2010 | reverse complement strand
TTTATTATTTCTTTTGTAATACATAACGAGCACCATCCTTTGTACAAGGATATAGTACCTGTTATATTGACGATATCGATGTCTATTTAGTACATGGGGTCGTTAGATGGGTACTCACATTATTTTATATTCCAAATCTTTTATGTATATTCTGCACTCATTTTGGAGTCACTGTGAGTGCATATTGAGTACAAGCGTGCATAACCAAACACCAGGTTCTCTTGCGATTTCTGATTTATGTACCTTAATACTGCCTACCTTCTGCAATCTTATCAATATAAAAGATCATTTAAGGACCTATTTCTACATTGTTGTTTACTTTCATGTTGATTAACACTTATGTACTTACTTGTAAACCTCAAAGATTATATCAAAGTGTAATCAGAAATGTACATTCTTAAATGAGCAAGCCGACTGTACATTTTTAAGCTACCATTTAAGTACTCTTCCACATCCATAGATACAATCCTTTTGTTTCCAAATAGTAATACATTATCATATAAAGAATCTAGTTCTGGTTTATATACTAACATCAATATTCTATAGACAATACTGTAAGATATGGATTGAATAAAATGAATTGATGTATCCAATCTAAATTTGTTTCATCAATCACAGCATGAACGACCGTGAACAAAAATTAAGCTCAATCTGGAATATATCTTCTCATTTTTACTGCAGCAATTTCATTTGACAGCTTAATATAACCTGCTTCTATAGAGTTTGAAATAATTTTTGAAACTAATGACTTTCTATTTTCTTGAATTCCAAATCTTTCTCTTAGAACACTATTTGATACTTCAATATCGTTCACATAACAATAACACGTTCTTATTCTATCTGTTTTAGGCCATTCATTTAAATCTTTACACCAATAAAGTTTAGTTCTTGTAAAATCTTCAGCTGTTTCTACTTTTGTTACTTAAATTTTTAATTCATTCCCCATTCGATCAAAGTCACTACCCTGTTCTTCACAAATTCCAATAATCCTAAAAAATCTATGTTTATATCAAATCTTCACATTTTTTATATCCCTTCTCATAATATATAAATATATAAACATAATTATTCCGTTCATTAAATATGCCCCAACCCCTCCAAATAGCTCGCACATTATTCCTGCTATAAAAGTTCCTAGTGGTACAGCTATATTTGAAAACAATGTCATTATAGAAAAAAATTGGGTTTGCTGATCTATCTCCACATTTTTTTGAAAATAGCCGATCATAGGAACATTAACCAATGTAGAAGAATAGCCTGAAAGCAAACAAAGAATTATATAAATCGTGAAAAATATCATTGGTTGACCTCTTAAAAAAAGTGAAAGTATTCCTGTTACAATCATAATTATCGATTGAGTATAAAATGCATAAAGAATGTTACTCTTTTTCTTAAATATACTCATACAAGCACCTGCAGTAATCACTCCTATGCTTACGGCTGTACTAGTTAAGCCAAATAAACTATCAGAAAATTTATAAATCACTTTTATAATTGCAGGTGCAAATACATTTTCGGTTGGTGCTACTAAAAAATTCAAAATCATAAAAGTCAAAAATAATAACATAATATTTGAATTACTCTTTATATACACTAATCCTTCATATATGTCTTTTATCTTATTCTTTTTTTGTATAGAAGGTCCACATTTATCAATATACTTTAAATGTAACAACATCAAAAAACAAAGAGCAAAAGACAAAATATTTATTCCAACAACCACAGAAAAACCACCTTTTGAATATATTACAGTTCCCAAGGTTGGTCCTAATAATGCTGCAAAATTATCAAGTACACTTTTCAAACTATTTATCTCATCTATATCCTTTTTTTCAAACAAAATTGGAAAAGCACTTTGAGAAGAAATATTAAATATAGCAACATTGATTTTCTCAAGCATTGTCAAAATCATAAATAAAATAAATGACGACGAGAAAAATTGCTCATTGATAAAGACCATAACAAAAATTACAACTGATATAACATTCGATGCTAGCATGGTATGCTTTAAATTTTTATTTTTTAGGAAGCTTCCAATAAAAGGCAACAAAACCACCATTGGTATCTGAACCAGTGTAAAAAAAGCACCCGTTATCATTAAAGATTCAAATTTTTCTAATAAATATAAAGGAATGCAAATATTATATATACTATTCCCAATTAAATTAACAAATCTTGATATTAAATACCTTTTTTCATTATTCAACATAATCCCCCCTTTATGCAGAAAGAGAATCAAGCAGTGCTCGCTATCTATCTATATATATATTTTGTATGTGACCCACATACTTCTCGTTCTGCAGTAATTTTGTTATCTTCAATCATTCTTTAATACTATAAGCCCCAAATTTAACATACGTAAAAATATTACATCATCTATATCAGCTACGTTATTCAACACAGAGATTTCTGAGTTGATTTTTACTGTATTTTCTGTCATTGTATTTTTTACTATAAATTGCTTTTCTACAATAGGTGCATAAAAATTAAAATTGGATAATTTAAACATACTTTTATTTAAACGTATTTCTGTTTTATCAAAAATCACTAATTTTGAATTCAAATAAAAATGCAAATCAAATTTTAAAATTTCATTTACAACTCCAAATTCAACTGGAATCCTTGTGCTTTCTGTAAAAGAATCAATAATGAACCTATATATTTCATCTTTATTTGGAATATCTAAAACTTCATAATAGTTGTTTTTCCAATATACATATCCATTCATATCTCGACATAAAAAGTTAAAATCTACTAGATATCGTCTTAATAATGGAAAATCATCATAGACTCCCTTTAGTATCCGATTTACTTCACTCTCTCTATAAAATACATTGCTTTCAAAATGATCAATTACCAAATTTAGAATCTCTATCTTATCTTTATTCTTATGTGGTATTATTCTAAGCTTTGAATTTGTTTCATCGCAAAAAAAACGGCAAATTTCTTTTTTCATAAGCACTCACCTTTCGCAAACTATTATATAGTTTGTTTTTCTATTTTACAACATTTAATTATTTTGTTTTGTTATTAATCCAAATCACTTTTCAAAGAAAAAAAAAGGCATAGCCGGCACAATAGTAATTTTGTGCTAGTTATGCTTAAAAAATATATGAACCAATACAACTTATAAGAACTATTTTATGTAGATTTCAATATCATCTTTTTGTGATTCTTTAACATCAATTCATCAGACACATTTATTATATATTTTTCCATCAGACACATTTATTATATATTTTTCCAAATGCATCTCTAGTAAAAAAGCCATATTCGATTAAACTTCTTCTTAAAGATGCATAATCCTCATAAATATTTTTCAACACATCATTTAATTCAGTTTCAGAATATTTACTTTTAGTTAATTGTTGACATATCAATCTTAAAACAATTATTTTGTACTTTTCTTTTCTTGGTATTATCTTTAGTTTTAAAGGATTCAGTGATTCAAAAAAATCCTGTTTCACTTTTTCTTCATCTTCTATTGTCGCAATATACCTTTCATCAACTTGTTTTGCTGTATTATGTATATTCAAAAAAGAATCATCTGGTTTTTGGTTTAAATTTTTCATTATTGCCAGATAAATTTTACTTTGCTTTTCTTTTTCTCTCATTGTAAATCTTTGATATCGTATAGTAGATTCCTTCAAATTTAAATTACTGGCAATCTGTTTATCAGAATAGCCTTTATTAATCATATTTATCAGATTCACTTGATGTTCTGACAGTCCATTTTCTTTTTTCGACAAACTCAAAAGCATATTCAAACTTGATTCATGTTCAATCGCAATATGTAATTTTATCATTCCTAAAGCTGTATAAAACTTATTATTATAATTATAAACTTCCTCTTTATAAGTTTTAAAATCACAATATATGCATTCATACGTAAATTCTGTTTCAATATATCCATTTGCAATTTGATCTATAGTTAAATCTGTCAATTCCATGTTTTATTACCTTCATCTTATATTACATCTTACAATCAGTATACCATAACGTTTATCATAAGTAATATTAACTAATCAAATAAAGAGCATATGCCAACAACCCACCACAGCATTGAAAATAAAGATATTTCCCTGATTTATATTATCTTATCCCCTGTTCATACAGCACTTATCTATCATTAATTAAAACTTGAGTAAAACATCATTTATTCAAACTCTTTGTTTATCCATATTCAGATGTTTTTCTAACTGTTTATTATACTCTCTATACTTTGATAAACATTTTCTTATATAGTCTAGACTCTTGATCTGACTTCTTAATACTTTAATATTCGGCGTTAGTGCTTTTGCTTCTTTAGATAGTTTTGCCTTGGCAATTAGATCCTTTTCTTTGTAGGATCTGGAATATAAGTGCTTTCTTTGTGACAGTAATCCATTCATCTGTTTATCTAGTAAATCTACATAGGATTCTAGTTTTTCTAATGTATCAATATCATTTTTTGCCATGATCGTTGTTGCATTTGTGATAAGATCGAGCTTTCTACATTCTTTTCGTATTTTTTGAAAGTTTTATTTTCGTTGCAGAATAATTCGGAAGAATACCTAACAACACTTGAAATTTGACTACTTCTTTCATAAAACCTTTAAACATTCCACTTTTATATTGTCCATAAATACGATCTGCATCTTTTTGTTTGTAAACGATCTTTAATGGAACATATCTAACTTCTTCTTTTTCTATTCTCTGTTCAATACAATCCAAAGAATATCTTTGTCCCAACAACAACAATGGTATTGGCTTATCATAATTAGGATGAACTACGCAGTCCAGTCCTTCCACTTCTTCAAATGAATATCCTTCCAGCTTCATGTCTTGAACAAAATCTTTGACTGTAAATGCACGTATGCAGGCAGCATCTATGTCTTTTTTTATTTCTCGAATATAGCTCCTAGCCGAATGGCTAAACGGATACAATTCTGTTCCTGACACAATATTAACAGTCACGGATATCGGCAATATGATCAGCCAACTATTCGAAATTGACGGCCTTTCATTTCAGGTAGAAGCTGAAATGAGTCATAGTTCTTCTAAAGACAAAAGTGAATGTATTCATCCTAAAGTAACTTTTACATTGTTGAATAATGATGCTCTTGGCGACAATCTAATTTCCTATTTATATGAGATGCAATCCATATGTTTTGATTACTCAAACCACTTGATTTCAGAAGAAGAATCTTTAAACAAGAAATCACAGATATATGAGAAATATATGATTCCAATCTCATTTAAAAAATACAGAGGAACATCAGAAAAAGAAATGATGGAAACACAGGTAATGGCGCTACAAAAAGAATTGAATGACGAGAAAGAATCAAACAACTCCGAAGAAAAATTCACAGTTATCACAGGTAACATCAATAATCTTAACGACAAAAACGAATAAGGATTCAAAAAAAAAAAAAATATATATACCATACATATCATGTGTATGGTATTTTACATAGCTAACCTAAATTATTGATCGTCAGACTCTACCTGTCGGCTTTCTAAGATTTCCTTTGCTTCTTTAACAGTAATTGCACTTGAATCCGTTTCACTATTCAAGTAGATCTCTTCATTCCCATTTTGTAAGTAAGCTTCTCCACCTAGAAAGCCATCCCCTAATGGAATCACTTTTTCATCATCATCACATCCAGGAAAATAGCCTACATTCTCATTTGCTTCATTCACTTCTTCAACATTGACCGGTTCTTCACTCGATCTTGCAAAAGTGGGATAAGCCGAAACAGCAACTAAACCAATAAACAAAGGAATTAATAATCGAATCTTTTTCATTGTTTCACTCCCTCCATTAATCTTCATCCTCTAAATATGATGCTTTTTCAATTTCTTTTGCCTGCTTCACTGTGATAATTCGATCCCCATCCTGTAAATCAGATTTATCCGCATCTGAACCATCTTCATTAAGTAAATAGCCACCACCTTTTACTAGAATAATATGCTGACTATTCTTTAATCCTTTAAATTTAAAATCCACATATTGTTGAGCCTGTACCTCTGAATCAGCATCAACATTTATAGTAGGACTTTCCACTTGGATAGGTTCATGATAACTTGCTGCAAATGCTTTAAAGGTACAAAATCCTACAACAGCAGATAAACATTAAATATACATCGCTCTCTTTTTCATAAGTCTTTTACTCCTTCTTTTTTGCGAAAACGTTTTCCTATCTTCATTATATTCCGATTGTATATTTTTGCAAGCGTTTCGCATTTAAATTTATATTGCGTATTTTTAAAACAATGTTAAAATTATATTGGGTGATAATTATGATACAACTAACAAAAAAAGAAAGAAGTGTTATGGACATTCTATGGGACAGTCACATTGAAATGTCAGCAAGTGAAATTAGAGAAACCTCTAATGAAGAATTAAGTATTTACACTATCCAACAAGCTTTGCGCCATTTATTAGAAGTACATTTTATTGAAGTGTACGACATTGCCTTCAACAACAAATCTCTAACACGTAAGTATAAGCCACTCGTATCACAAGCTGAATATGTAGATTCTTTTATCAACAATGATACAAGACTTCAATTAGCCAGTAACTTTGTCAATAATACGGATGATTTAGAAGAATTAGAAAAGCTTCAAAAACTCATCGAGAAAAAATTAAGAGCATTAAAATGACATTTTCTCTGACTTCATTCTTCTCCGGATTATGCAGTGTTACTTTATTCATAATGTGTTTTGGATTCATACTACAACATAAAAAGGCATATGAATACTTTCGTACAGATGCACTCTTATTAATCATATGTCTGATTTTTATTCGCTTACTGTTTCCGTTTGAACATAAACATATGATCTATATTCCAATCCAAAAAGTAATGAATCCGCTTTTGGATTTCTTCAATCAAACACATGTAGTAAAGCTCTTGATCTTATTGTGGCTTATAGGAAGCGCAATCTTTTTAATCTACTTCACAAAAGACTATATTCATACAGAATATATCTACAAAAAAATAATGAAACAAAGTCAAATTGTTGGATATAGACAATCTTATCCTGTATACAAATCGAATTTGATCTATGGACCTTGTGTGATTGGATTACACAAAACTATTTTGTTTCCTGAAATTGACTATTCAGAATCGGATATAAATTCAATCCTCGCGCATGAAAGTTACCATATCAAGAAGAATCACAATCTAATCAAAGGCGTATTAAATATTATTTGTTGCATGTACTGGTGGTTTATCCCCATATATTTCTTCAAAAAATATATTTTCCTATATTTAGAAATGAAAACTGATGATTCTATAATCCAAAATCTTGATGAAAAAGAGAGCTTTGCCTATATGCAGACTCTGATTCAAATTCAGAAGCAATCCTCTCAGAAATCATTCACGTCCTATATTTCTTCAAATGGATTTATTCTTAATTACCGAATTCATTACATGATGAGAGGTCTACACAAAAAGAAAACAAATGCTTTTATTTTGGTTTCAACTATATTGATCTGTTTCTTATCTACCTTTATAAACATTTCTGGATATTATACAAATACTGAGTTAACAGAAAATACATTTGAAATCACAAATTCAAATGCGTATATATTCGAAAACAAAAACAATCCTCCATCCTTATTATTTTATTTAGATAATCAATATATCTTAGGTGGATATACCAACTTAAAAGAAATACAAGACGAACAAAAACTACCAACATACAAAGACCTTGGAAAAACCCGAAACATTCAATCAATCACAAATACACAGAATACAGTCATCAAGAATTCAAAACAAACTACTTACCGATGGAAATATAAATTAGAAGATGGTTATGTGTACAGAAGGCTGTATAATGCATGTAAAAACACTTGGGTATCCGATTGGATGTCAGCCTGAAATTTATAACGAAGATTACCACAGTCTTCGTTTTTTTATTAAAATTCACATGGATTTCTACCCGTGAATTATCGGTTCCCGATAATTCATTCAATAAATTGTGTACTCATTTTGTACTTACGGCCAAAAACAGCATATAAAAAACACCTTATATAAAGTACTTTTGATGTTTATTGAATTATTCAAACTCGATTTTGTATACTTTTAAATCCATACAACATATGCATTATATGGTCATTTACACAATTACTTCCTGTATTATTTTATATTCCTGATCTTTTACGTATATTTTGTACTCATTTTGGAGTCACTGTGAGTACATATTGAGTACAAGCATTTTAATATCTAGCACTATCACCATTAAAGAATGGGAGTGAATCAGCCTAACACAATAAAATATGCAATGGTCAAAAAATTATCATAGATCCGTTGTTTAAAGAAAAATCATATTTTTTTGGCCAATATAGAAGTTATAAATAACAAACTTAAACAAATCATTCCGCAACACAAAAATGTTGTAGAAAATCCATATATACCAGAAAAATGTCCAACCAATGGAGAAATAAGCATGCCTGTTATAGCAATCAATAAACTACGTAAAGAGAGAATCGTACCACGATTTGTATCTTCTATACTTTTTTGAAGACATGAATTGTATGAAATATTATTAATGCTCATTAAACTTGCACAACAAACATAAAGTAGCCAGGATAATAATATATGTCCTTGAAAAATAGACATTATTATAAATAAAGTTACTATAATAAAAGGCAGTTTTCTAACACTAAAGTCATATCCTAGTTTAGAATTAATTTTTTGAGCACAAATTCCAAATACCGATTGTGAGAACATTACACAACTGAACATAAAACCAATTACGTTTTCAGTGATGTTATGTGACTTTAGTAATACAGAATAATAATCCTCATAAGGAAGGAAGCATATTGCTAAAATTGCAGGTAACAGAATCAAATATATAACTTTGTAATTTAAAAAATCAAAACCACGAAAAAATCGAAAACACTCTTTAGGTTCTTTTATCTGATTGTTATTGAACATCCGTGTTTCTTTAAATATAAATATAAAAATAAAGCATATAATTTGTATAGCGATATCAAAGTAGAATACAGTAGCATAGCTATATCTAGCCAAAAAGCCACCAATTATACTAGACAATCCGATACTACAATAGAACAATATTTTATCGATGCCCATATAGTAATCCATTTTATCTGGAAAACATTTTAAAATAGACTCACTAAAAATACAGTCAGCAGTTCCGGATAAAAACGCAAAAGAGATTCCTCGAATGATAGAAATCAATAAAAAGGAGTTATATGAACGTGTAATAAGAGTAGAGATCAAAAAAACAATTAGTGAAACCTGTCCAAAATAAGCACATGTTTTTCTACCATATTTATCAGAAAAAACACCACTTGGAACTTCAAAAATAAGTTTTGAAATCTGATACACTGAAATAATAAATCCAATTTGTGTTAAAGACATATTTTATTGCTTAAGAAAAAGCGCATAAATAAAGCTTAATGGTGATAAATTCGTTAAAAAGCCAAAGATTAAGAATAAATATATATTTCTTTTATACTCCATATGCATTTTCCTCCAATAAATTCTTTATAAACAATTCTATTAGGTTAATAATTTCTTTCTGGCTTGATTGATTGTTTTCAATGGCAACCACTACCACATGTTGGTTTAAGTAACATGATTTACATATATAATCATTCGTATAATATGCTACTTCAGCATTCTATCAATCATTTCACTGTTAATATTTTTAAAATATTTTCCAATATCAATCTTATTTATACACATTTTAAATCAATATTTCAAGAATTATTTCCTTATTTATACTTTTTAAATTATTTTCAAATTAGTAAAAAAAGCGCTAATGGCATAAAACTAATAATACCTTTCAATTTTATAAGTATTAAAAATGACTTTTTGCTTATGACAAACGACTCTTTTGAACATTTCAAAAAAATAATAGTTTTTCATTGATAGTAAAATATTGAAATTCAATTTTTTGAAAAGCGGATCTATGATAAAATCGAATATATATTATAAATATTTTTTGGAGATGAATGTATATGGTAAATTACGGTAAATATATAAAAATTAATCGATATCTACAGAAAAAATCAATCTCAGAATTATGCGATGGAATATGTACCCCTTCAACATTGAGTAAAATAGAAAATAACAAAAGTAATATTAATCCTAAGATTATCAATCAAATATTAGAAAGGTTGAGTAATATCAATATTGATATTTTAGAAGCAAATACAAATCGTCTTAAGCCTTTAAAAGAGTTATTTATACAAAGACTTATGTTAAATTTGGATAGATCAGATTTAATGGCAAAAATAGAGAAGGAGCAATCTAATTATCTTCATTCGGAATATATTCTCTTTTTCTATATTGCGAAACTCTTTTCTAACTTTGATTTATATCATATAAATAATCAAGATATTGATGAGGAAATCTTAGATTTGATAAGCGAAGTGATTGAGTTTGGGGATTTTAACGAGTTATATTTTTATAATTTATTAAAGATTATAAGATACAAGAATACCAATAATAGACTCAGAGATTTCAAAAAAATTATTGACGGTGACAGATATGGATGGTTGAGCTATTTTTATTGTGATGATTTGTTTCATAGTGGGAACATAAACGAAGCTTATATGGGCACAAAAAAATGTTATGGATTGGCCTGTGAAAACTGTAACATTAATCTAATGTATGGCTGTCTTCTTCTCTTGGGACTATGTTCTTTGGAATTAAGTAATACTAATGAGTCTGTAAAGTATTTTAAAAAGCTTGAAAATCTTGCTCCATTTATGAAATATGATATTAATTTTGTCATCAATTATAACTTGGGAGCAACTATGCTCGAAAAGAAAAATATAGAAAAAGCAAAATATTATTTAGAAGCATTAGAAGCAGATAAGTACGCTTTTTCGATTAGCTCTTTTTTTGTAGTTCATAAACTTGGATATTTATATACCGAATTAAAAGAATATGAAAAAGCAAATTATTATATTAATTGGATAAATGAATTCACCTCAAAACAAGATAGTAAAATATCAAATCTTTTAAAGAAGATATCGAATTCATTAGCCATCAAGTTAAAAGAGCCTGATTATTTAAGTAATAAAGAATACCAAGAAGATATTGAGTTTATTTTTCAAAATAGCCAAAATATATTTTCATATGGATTTCAGAAATTTTATCTAGCTGATCTAGAGGAAGTATATTTAATTCAAAGAAGATATAAGGAGCTTTATTATATATATAAAAACAGATAAAAGTCATGTGCATCAATCATTACCAAAGCTTTAATTTTTTTATAATTTTGGTAATGATTTTTATGTTTCTGAATTAATAAATATTCCATGGTGGCATAGTCAACACGGAATATTCAGGTAGCAGGTAGATACCTGAGATGAATTTAAATACGATTTAAAATAAATGACACTTATTCTTCTTAAAAGATACTATTTATATATTCTTCTACATCCATAGATACAATCTTTTTGTTTTCAAACAGTAAGACTTTATCGTATAAAGAAACTGTTTCTTTTGTTACTTTATGTTCAATAGATAGTACTGTAAGATCTGGATTGGATAAAATGAATTGATGTATTCGATCTGAATTTGCTTTATCGATTGCAGAAAAAGCTTCATCCAAGAAAAGCCATTTTTTATTTCTATATATCGCTCTTGCCAAACAAATACGTTGCTTCTCTCCACCGCTTAAATTCAAATGTTCAAAATCAAGATTGTCTCTTTCCTTATCAAATATTGATTCTAAATTAAATATAGTTACTAAATCTTTCAAGGAATATTTACTCATTTTCCTTCCTAAAGTAATATTTTGTTCAAAGGAAAACGGTAATAAGTCATTTTTTTGATTCACATAAGAAAACTTTTCGGCATATGTGCTAAATTGAACATCCTTCAAATCCTTATCGTTCACATAAATGCCATCTGCTTTCTTCTGCTTTGTTAAAATGTCTAAAAACGTACTCTTACCATCTCCACTTTTTCCAATGACTAAATACTTTTTTCCCTGATTTATTACCAAATTATTTAAATCCAATATTAGACGAGCACCACAAGAATAACTTAAATGCTTAATCTTAATGTCATGAATTTGTTCATCAAAAACAATTGGCTTATTTTCTTCATAGCACATTGAATTATCCAACAGTTTTTGTAGAACTGGCTTAGAAGATTGAATCATGTTTCGAAGATTTGCATAATTAACGATTGGCATGATCACCATATTACTAGCTTGTGCAATTCCTAATAATTGTCCAACTGTTAATCGATTATAATGTATTAATACAATGCCAAAGAGCAATGTCAAAAAAAACATGGCTTGAGAAATAAAAGAATTTATAGAAGTAAGTATTTTTATAAATCCATTATTTTTTAGAGTACTTTGTTCTAAATTCTTATTCTCAATGTCCAGATTGTCACAAAATACTTTTTCCAAATTTAAAACCTTTATATCATTAAAACAGCGACACAGATTTTTAATAGAACAAAGCCATTGCTTCATTGAAGCCAAATAATTCATTTGATTCTTCTTTAAACGATTCTTAAAAATACTATTTATAAAAATCGTTATAAAAGCACAAAGGAGCAGAAACATTAATATTTCTACACTTAGATTTGCGATATATAGACTTCCCAATATCAATGAAATGGTTAATGAGAACACATTTAATTTTGAAGAAACATAATTATCAATTACCACATTCACTTCATTATTAAATTCATTCAATATTTCACTGCTATCCTTTTTTTGAAATGATTCTATATTCCTGGAAGCATACGATTGATACAAATTTTTATTTAAACTATAACGTATTTTATTCTTCAACACCTCCACTACATATTGTTGCAAAGAGGAAACAATTAAATAGACACCTAAAAATACCAATACGATCACTATAAGGCTTGAAATTGAATCTAGAAGATGATCATCAAATATATAGCTCATTAAGATTGATTTCAATAGATCCACTACTGAATATGAAACAATGAGAATAAGCGAAATAAAATATAATACTTTATGATTCTGAACAAGTTTAAACATAAATAACCCCCTTTTCCTTAGGGTTATTATTTTTCAAGACAAAAGAAAAGACAAGAAACAGTCATTGAGAAATAAATGGGTTTCTTGTCTTTATTAAGTTCAATTTATCGTGTGATCTTGCACAAAACTAATATTAAATAAAATTATTTGCGACACAAATCTCTTTATATTTATGCAAATATTCACAATTTTTTATGAATAAAAATTTAAATAAAGAAGAATCATTTTTTAATTCTTTTAATCGATTCCGATAGTCTACATTCAATTGATAATCCTCATTTAGCATCATAGAGAAAACATCAATATACTTAGAATCATCCAATTCTTTGATTAATCTTTTTGCGTCGTGTATATTCTCTTTTAGAATTGCATATACAAATAAAGCCTCTTTATATTTGACTGCAAAGTTGACCGCAAAAAAGTCATCCGTACATGATTTTAATCCTTTCTTTAAATATTGATTCCCCTTTTCCATACAATACTTATGCTGTATCATAGTTGCTCCTAGATTAAAAAAAGCCAACATTTTATATTGTGAGTCATACTGAGCCGCACTTGTATAATATTTTTCAGCCTGATTTAAATCTATATCAAGACAAAGCCATCCTAATGAGCAAAGAATTTCCGCAATCAATTTTTTATTTCCTAATTCAATCGCATAATTTAAACATGTTTTATACAGATCGTATGCCGCAAAAGTATTTTTTTGATACGCACATAGATTGGCTTTGGCCTTCAACCTTCGTATAAATATCCATTCCTCATTATCAGATAGTTCCATATTTCCAGAAGATAATCTAAACAAATTAAAATATTCTCTTTGCGAATCATCCATGTATGAATAATACGCTTCCACTTCAGCAAGTGATATATTGATTTGAGAATTCATTTCGGAAGCATACAGTAAAAACAATTGATATTGAACAAATAAGCAGGATGACACAACCTCATCTTTATATTCCAACAATTCATCCATTACCTTAAATATTTTTGAATCCGATGACATATAGTATTTAAAGAAAAGATCCAACATCTGTTTAATTTTTTCTTCTTTAATTGTATCCATCGTAGAAATCCCTAATTTTTTAAACAACAAATTGTATATATCATCATTTGCGACCAAGATATTATTTTCAATTTTAGAAAGGTATGAAGGAGAACAAACCCCATGTGATAAAGCTTCTAATGATATGTCTAACTCTTTTCGTTGTTTCTTAATCAATAATCCTCTGTAATCATTCATGCACTGCCCACCTACTAATTCCAAAAAGTAATTCATTATTTGTTCCTAATTATATCACGAATTGAACCTCATCACTGAATGTTGAAAGAGGTTCTAAATACGTCCCTTGTTTTTTAGGCTATAGAAGTACTCTTTATTTTTCATAAGTTCTTCAAATGATCCCTGTTCAACAATCCGTCCTTGTTTAAATACAAGGATACAATCAAACTTCTTAAGTGTTTCGTCAAAATATTTATGTGTTACATATAATACAGTTTCTTCTTTTAAATCCAATATTCGATTTTCAATTTCGATGGCCGTCTGTGCATCTAGACTTGCTGTTATTTCATCACACAAAAGCACCTCTTTTAAATGTGCGATTGTACGAGCAATTCCTATTCGTTGAATTTGCCCACCAGAAAGATTACTTCCATCCTCACAAATATTCTGGTCTAATTTAAATTCTGGTAAATCTACAAATTCCATACATTTCAACAGTGTTTCATCTGTTTGTACAAGCTCCATATTCAAGTTATTTCGAATCGTGTCATCAAATATATGACTTTCCTGATGAATCATAGAAACATTCTTAGAATCCAAAACACTCACATTTCCTTTTTGAACTGGATAATATCCTAAAATCAATTTTAAAATTGTAGATTTTCCGGACCCACTCGGACCAACAATCGCATACTTTTTCCCCTTTTCAAATTTGAAAGATAAATCATCAATAATCATCTTACTTTCAGTATAGCCAAAAGATACATGTTCCAAATAGATATTTCCATCATAGTTCGATACAAACTTATTTGCCTGTCCATGAGAATCGATAATATTCAGTAATTTCGAATTCACGTCCGACACCGACTTAAATCCAGCAAGATTGCTTGAAATATCATTTAAATTCGAAATAAAATTATTAGAAACATTTACAATTGGCATCATATATATCATATCTAAATGTCCATATAATATCATCAATCCAATCAGCAACATGAAAATCAATTGAAAAGTGGCCGCAATACAATTAGCCCAGTTTCCCGTCAAAGATATTGCCATATTTACATTTCTTTGTTTATATTCCATGTTTTCAATCCATTCTTTCCCTTTATCAACGAACTGTTTTAGAACGCCCAAATCCAATATGATATCGAAATTTTGAAATATCTCCTTTAATTTTGAATTATATATACCTGAATAAGAAGACAATTGGTTCGAATACTTTTTCAATCTTTTTTCCATCATCTTCGGCACAAAAAGTGTTGCTACTGCAATCAAAACCATCATGAGTCCTACAAATACATGAATGCGAAGAATGTATATTAAAATAATAACAGACACAATGATATCGACAATCATACTTAATATTGGATAAAAGTAATATTCATCTACCATTTTTATATCATTAGTAAATAGAGATAACTGATTTCCAATCTTCTCTTTTTTAAACGTAGAATACGATTGATTCATCAAACTAGAATAGAGATCTTCACCCAAATCTGTTTTTAATTTTTTCCTATAAGTTGACTTCATTATTGAATTAGCAGAAGTCGTCATCAATGTATACACAAGAAATAAAACACTTGCAAAAAGGCATGTACCTGCTTTTTCAAAATGATTATTAAATGCAACATCCGATATTAATTGGATTACATACGCCAAAAATAAAGGTACGACACCCGCAAATAAACTAGTACACAGTGTCCCTATAAAATATTTTTTATTTCTCAATATATATCGGCACATTCTCTTCCATCCCCTACTTAGTTTAATAGTATATACCTATCACATCCCGTTATCTTTCTTTTTTAACATTTTATTTCAACAATTGATTCTTCTACGCAAATATAAAAAATGTTAAAATTAAGTAAATTATGAAGTGAGGAATACTATGCATTATTTAAAGATCAATGATTCCGATAAGAAGAAAATTGGATATCTAATCCATGTATATCGAACTCAACAATTTAAACATCTATCACAAAATTCTTTTTTGTTAAATGAGTATAATGAGCCAATATGCACTCGACAAACACTTAGTAAAATAGAACAGGGGGTTATTATTAAAAACGATTCTATTTATGAAGAATTACTAAAAAAGGTGAATCTAAAATTTAATACGGATTATTGTATTGAAGAATTCCTGCCAACTTCCATTTTTTCTGATTTATTAAATGCTTGCGATTATTATAATTTAGAAAAGCTTATATCCATCTCTGAATCCTATGTAAAACAATTAAATCCATTCAAAGAATACATTTTCTTTCATGAATACTACGAGTGTTTCAAATGGATCTACACCTATTATTCCTCATTTGAACTTCCGACTCTTCAAAGCACTGAATATATTATTTCCCTAAAAAACATTATCAATTCTAACCTCTATGAAGTCATGATGGATCTAGTTTTTAAGAAACGAACAATTAGTGGTATTTATGATTTTTCCTACTTTGATTTTAAAAATTCAAACAGCATGATTAATCGTGGAAACCATATGATGATTTTATATAATCAATCCAAATTGTCTGAAATGCTTGATTATTGTCAAGATTTAGAAGAGGAATATTCCATTAAAAACAATTACATTCGTCTTCTCGACATTTATTCTCTAAAAGGATTTGCCTTTTCAAATACAGAAAAAGAAAAATTTGAAAAATTAGTTTCTCAAATAAATCATACAGTAGAAGCACACAATTCAAACATACCTAAAATTAAAATATCTCAACTTCTAAAAAATATCGGTCTACAAGCCTTTAGAATTGATATGTACGATATAGCCATAAATTATTTTGAACAATATATAGCTATGGATTCACCTTATGCGAATATTGTAGGTATCGATTTATGCATTTCTTATCAAAAGACAAATAAAATCAATCAACTTAAATCCTTTATACAATCCAAAGAAGTATACAAAGGTGATAGCCAATACGAAAATCTTTTGAACTACTTCATTTTGAAATATAAATATCAAACTGACAATGATGAACTATCCTATTTTATAGTGAATAAAGTACCCATTATAATCGATAATACTATGGGGAAATATAAACAATTCTTTTATGAAGAACTAAGTATGCTTGTCGAACAAACCAAGCGTTATAAAGACTTGAAAACATATTTAGATTCAACCAGTGATATGTTGCCAATTTGAAAAAGCGGAAATCGAACGAGTAATTATTTATCAAACTAATAATAATATTAGATATAAAATACACATTCAATTTCTCATCAGGAACATGCTCTCTATATTATTGGTATCAATTTGGTAGCAAAATAGCCTATAACCGAATAAAAAGTGCCTTATATAAGGAACTTTTTATTCATTTTATCTCTACTCAAACTCGACCACTTTTTTTGCATATAGGCCTGAAAGAGCGTATAAAACGGCTTGTTTTAAACACTTGTAAACCGTGGCTTACAGGTGTTATTTACCAATCTGTGTTCACACGTTGTCACGCAGATCACTCCTTTTACATAACCAGTGATTCGACTGGTATGGGAAAGGAGTTTTTACTATGGAAAAGCGAAGGCAAAAGAAATTGCTATGCAAAAAAAGAAAATAGTTATGTAGAAATCAAATCTACTTCAATGGTATTATATTTTATAGAGTTTAATAGATAGTGCTTATATGTTTTAATCAATTTTTGCTGAATCAAAAGCGGAAAGGAGACCTTATAATGTTGATGGAGAATAATAGAACAGAATTTAAACAAGATTTAAACGATAAACTAGAAAAGGAAGTAGTTGCATTCTTAAATAATCGCGAAGGTGGAGTTTTATATATTGGCGTTGATGATAATGGTAAGGGCATTGGAGTTTCTAATTTAGATGATACTCAATTAAAAATCGCAGATCGAATTAAAAATAACATCCTTCCTTCTACGCTAGGATTATTTGATATAGTTACTGAAAGTGTTGATAATGTAACCGTCATAAAAATATTAATATCAAGTGGACTAGAAAAACCTTATTACATCAAGAAAAACGGAATGTCTCCAAATGGTTGTTTTACAAGAACCGGAACTTCAACTCAACAAATGACCACTTCAATGATTGATGACCTTTATAGTAAAAGAATACATACAACTTTAAGAAACATTCCTTCACCAAGACAAGATTTATCTTTTGCCCAATTGAAAATTTACTATCAAGAAAGAGGCCTTGAATTAAATGATAAATTTGCAAATTCTTTAGAACTGCTTACACCTGATGGCAAATATAATTACGTCGCATACCTTCTTGCTGATGAAAACGGTGTTTCTATTAAAGTTGCAAAATACGCAGGAACCGATAAAGTTGATTTGATTGAAAATGAAGAGTATGGGTATTGTTCTTTGGTTAAGGCGACATACAACGTGCTTGATAAACTAAAAATTGAGAATGCCACATTAGCGAAAATAACTTCGTCTGAAAGAATCGAAAAGAACTTAGTTGATCCAATTCCAATGCGTGAAGCTATTATTAATGCAATTATTCATTCTGATTATTCTAAAGAAATCCCTCCTGTTTTTGAGATTTTTGCTGACAAAATGGTCTTCACTTCATACGGTGGTTTACTTCCAGGGCAAAGTGAAGAAGATTTCTTCAGTTGTAGTAGTATGCCTAGAAATCGTGAATTAATGAGAGTATTTAAAGATCTTGGCTTAGTGGAACAATTAGGATCAGGAATGAGTAGGATTTTAAAAGTTTACAACAAGAACATCTTTAAAATTTCCGAACACTTTATAAAGGTAGAGTTTCCATTCTCAGTGCCATTAAATCTTTTATCTACCAACAATGGCGATATAAATGGCGATATAAATGGCGATATAAATGGCGATATAAATAGAGTTCTATTACTACTTGAAAAGCAACCATCTATTACTGCAAAGCAAATGGCAGAAGTGCTGCAAATTAGTCCTAGAAAAGTTAGCCGAATCATTAAAGAATTAAAAGAAAAAGAAATCATCGTTAGAATAGGTTCTAATAAAACAGGCTATTGGAAAATACAGCACAAATAAAAATTAAGCGTTGAAATTCAACGCTTTTTTAGACTTGTTATCAAACATGATTTACTAACCAAGCAACGTCTTTGGTCGACCAAAGACAAGTATTTAGGGAATATCCCTAAGACCCTGATTAAATCAAGGAACAATATGTTTCATGTAGTTTTTATTGAGATTGAGAATACTTCTTCAAATTGATAGAATGAATTTAGTAGTGAGACATTAAATTGAAAGAAGGAATCATTATTAGGATAATCAAACGTTTAAATAAAGATGATTATGCAGGAAAAGAATTTAAAGTATGTTATCAAACCAATGGATATTATGACATTGTTCCAGACAAATTAGGATTTAAAATACAATATGTTCCCTTTGAAACATGTGTTAGTCGTAGTTTTATAGATGAATTTTTCGGAGAATGGTTGGACAATCCCATTGCCTATGGTGCATTTGAAGATGAAAAGTTGATTGGATTTGTCGAAGGTGCCATCGAACAATGGAACAACCGATTCAGAATCAGTAACATCTGTATATTTGAGCAAACTGCACGTAATAATGGGGTTGGAACTGCATTGATACAGACGATTCTTGCAGAAGCAATAAAAACAAATACAAGAATGGTTGTATTGGAAACACAATCCTGTAATGAAAATGCGATTTGTTTTTATCAAAAAATAGGTTTTGATATCATTGGTTTTGACTTATATTCTTATTCGAATGAAGATCAAAAAAACATGAAACACGAATTGAAATGGGAATGAAACTTGTAAAAGAGTCACATATCGAAGATATGCTTGATGAAGCGGATACTGAAGCAAAAAACAATCAAGAAAGATTATCACATGATGAAGTATTTAAAGCTATAAGATCTTCATTAAAAGATACAACAAGCAATCATTAACTACATGCAGACAGCTATGAATTTAGCTGTCTTTTTTATTACAAATCGGAGGTGTTTATATGATGAGTATTTAGAAAAAGAGGAAAATATTACTCGTGCAAATATTCAAGAACTTTGTGGCTATAATGATAATCAAGCACGAAGAACAATTGAAAAATTAAAAAAAGAATATCATTCAAAACGATAGAACCGGTAGATATGCTAATTATAAATTAGTAAGAAAGTAGTGAATGATTTAACTCGTCATGCCGAGTTAAAATTTATATAATATTTATAAAAGCTTAGATTTTATGATCATACACCGATGGTGCGCTACACGCGCACCATTTTTCCGTCATATGCAGAATGGGTAATAATTCATTTTGTTTCATCTATTTTACATCGCTTTTATTAAATATCACCACGGTTACACCATACATTAGAATAGACCATACTACTAACATTAATACTGCATTTAGTGATGTCTGTGTTCCATTTCCTACTATCACAGTTAGACTGGCAAGAATGCTAAATGGATTTAACATAGGAAAGAATTCGATTGGATATGTTATTTGTTGAGAATATATGTGAATAAGCACAATGAATAATCCTAATGCATAGCTAACCCATGATTTTCTGACAGAAATTGAACACAACAATCCTAGAGTTACTGTAAATATTATTTTCATAATACCTAACCCTAAAGAAAGGATCAAAGGAATAAAAATATATGTATTCTCCATATTAATAGGCATATAATTATTCATCGAAATAAGGTGCTCATAAAACATAGAATTTGCATATCCATAATTGTAAGAAGTCAGATTTGTTTTAAAGCCAACAAAATTATTCCAGTCAATCAACATATATGAGTTTAGCCCATCAAATCCATGTTGAAATCCTAGAATCAGCGCAGGAACAAATAAAGAGATAAATATTATCAGGGTATAACTGATTCCTATTTCTATAATTCTTGATAGCAAAAATCTGTTTGAGCTTTTTGAATTCAAATAGGATAACTCAAAACTTTTACTTTGCTTTTGCTGCCAAATAACAATTAATGTATAAAAAGTACCAATTGGAATAACCATTAATGAAAATAGACTCCCTAGACGTAATTGGCGGCACAAATACGCCCATGGACCTTGCGCAATATTCAATATATTTTTATTGTTTGCTATTGCTATTTCATGAAATGAATTCTGAAGATTCATATAGGTATGATGATATGCATCTTCATAATCTCGGTTAAAGAACTTTTGCATATCATTTAATAATGATGCATCAAAAGATATATCAGGATATCCTATTTTAGCAAGTTCATTTTTAAACACCACTTGACTTAACTGCTTATCCGTTTTTGCGAAACAATCCATTTCAAACATTTGATTCCACAAGTCATACTTCTTTATATCAGGATAATTTTCAAATCCTTTAACGCCCTCTTTTTTTAAACAATCAATTGCTTCATTTGCATTTTTACTCTTCCAATTTAAATATTCTTTATAATTATTTAACACTTCAACCTGTTCAGGTTTTATTGTTTCACCCAATTGTTTTTTTATAACATCGATTTGAGAAATTGAGTTTTGACTCTCTACAATCAATTGCTCATTATAAATGATATTCCTTTCCACATCATTCTCCAGGTTTAAAAAGTTCATTGAAAACATATTTACAATCAAAAAGATCAATAAGCATACTAAGCTAGCTTTGCTCCTTAAAATACTTTTCATCTCATATTCCATATCTTTTTCTCCTAATTTGCCCCATTTAGATCGATTCTTTCTAAATATTTAGCCATACAAAAATGAATGATTACGATTAATAAAATAATAATCCAAAGAATCAAAGAATTTATTGAGAAGATAGAACCAAATAAATTAATGTCTGTTAATAAAACGAGCAGACATAGACAAGGAACTAATAGACTTATGCCACTGTTTTTTGTAAGAAGTGAAAGCACTTGAATCATAGTTGATAGAAAAGCTAGTAATACGATTGTTATCATTAAATTATTCATACACCACATGCTAATAGGCACGAATGTGTTTTTAACTGTAACAAATACTTCATCTCCTAAGCCATAAGCGTAATATCCTAATACAAATAAAATACTGATCATCATCAAACTCATAATCATTGTAGCTATTGATGTTACAATTGTTCTTGATAAATAAATTTTCGTTCTTGAACCCGTCATTGTGAACAGTAATTTATAAGTATTTGATTCAAAATCTTTAGACCAGCAGTCAAAATTAGATAATATTACACATGCAAGTATTACAATAATTGGGATCCCACCAAAAACAAAAAAATTAGATAACATATAATATGCTGTTGGCATTTTTTCGTATACAAAATCGTAGAATTGGTTTTTCATGTACATATCTTGAAGTTTGATTCGATTTTTTAGATCTCTTTCATCATTACGCAGCATGATTGAATATGATGAAAGATCTCCACCTTCATCAATCACTTTTTGAAGGAGCTTATCTCTTTTTATCATTGTTTCAGCAATACAATGTGCGTCTTCATGTTCAAGATTATAAGACACCAGTCTGCAATTTTCTAAATCTGCCTGCCAAAAATCTCTGGATTTTTCTAGTTTCTCTGTGTCTTCACCAATTTCTTTCATCCTATTAATCTGCTCTGTTATTATTTTAGATCTAGTTGCATCTGAAGTCACCATTTGCTCGTAATAATGAACTTGACTCGAAATATAATTATTGTGCTTTGGCACAAAGTAAAAACAAAAAATCACAATCATAGAAAGACATCCTATGATAAAAATGCCTATATTTCTTTTTGAAAAGAAAATACAGATTTCATTATAAATCAACGTTTTCATATGCTTATCCTTGGTACAAGTTTTGATAATATTTCTCTAGACCTTCTCCTTTATCTTCAATTGAATAAATAGAAATATTATTTTTAACCAATAAGTTGATTACGTTAGAAAAATCATTATCTGAACCACATTCTAATCTTATATATTCATTATCGTTCGTTACAATATAGTTTTTTAAAATCTTTTGTGCATATTGATTATCTGAAGTTTTGATACACAAAATATGTTTTTGATGAAGTTCGTCTATTGTCTTATGTGCAATAAGCTGACCATCTTTTATAAAAATAATTCGATCTACTAACTTATCTACTTCACTCAATTGATGGCTCGATAAAAGAATACTTGTACCATCATTACGTATATCCAGAAGTTTCTTTCTTAAATCAATAATAGCCTGTGGATCCAATCCATTTGTCGGCTCATCCAATATAAGCAGTTTGGGCTTTGTCATCATTGCCAACGATAAAATCAAGCGTTGTTTCATACCCATGGAATAATGCCTAACTTCTTTTTTTAATTCACTATTTAGGCCACTAAAATCTTCCATTTCTTTAATTCTGCTTTTATCCAGTTTTTTCCATTTTGCGACCATTTTAAAATGATCCTTACCTGTAAGATTGGGATAAAGAGCTGGATATTCGATACTAACACCCATGTTAGATAAAGCATTTACCCGGTCTTTATCTATGTCATATCCATTAATTGTTATTTTACCTGAAGTCGGATGATATAAACCAGCAATACACTTCATTATGGTAGATTTACCTGAACCATTAGGCCCAATCAATCCTAATATTTCATTTTCATTAATACTGAAAGAGATATCTTTTAAAATATTTACTTTACTTATTGATTTAAACAACCCATTTACCATTAAAACCATAGTGCACCTCCTTTGTGTATATTTTTTATAAATTTATCATAACACTTTTCTAAAGTCACAAATATAACAAATCATTCTGTTTCAATCCATCTTCATTAAATTCAAAATACATCATCATAGGCTATACTCCTTCTTAAGGTAATTCTATTTTATCATGGATCAGCTGGCATATTTTTGAACAAGAGAAATAATAAAATGAGTACCTTTTACGTACCTCAAGGCATTAAAAAAGCTAGAATATGCTTTATATAATGCACTTCTAGCGTTTATTCTTTATTCAAACTCGATTTTGTGTACTTTTAAATCCATACAGTATATACATCATATAGCCATTTATACAATTATTTCCTGTATTATTTTATATTCCAAATCTTTTACGTATATTTTGTACTCATTTTGGAGTCACTGTGAGTACATATTGAGTACAAACCATTTCATTCTAACAATACATACAATTAAAATATTGTTTCACTCAATTTCTAACATTTGACTCATCAATTGTTTTATTATTTCTAAATTTGTAGAAAACTCAATATGACTAGCATATTTATATTTACGACAATAATTCTTCCATAAATTCTGCAACGTTGAATCTTCACTTATTGAGCATAATATTTCTTCATAATGCTCTAATAAAGAAAGTGTCTCTCTTTTTCTACATGTTTTATCAAATGCCAATGATAAATCATTATAGTTTATTGAATCGTTATAACGATCAAATAAAGTCGTTACATCATAAAAATCACGCATACGTGTATTTAACAATCCTCTAGAAAGAATTGTTTGAATTTTTTCTGCAAGTATTGTCTCTAAATTATATGACCACAGTTGTATTGATTTGTCTTCTAACAACAACGGATATTCATATCTTATTTCTCTAGGTGTAATCACATCACCTGTTGATATATCTATTTTGATTGGCACTATTAAATTTTCTAATTTTGCATCCATATGAATTCTTATTCCTGGATACTCCATATTGTCCATGATGTCAGATACATCATTTAAGATAAATTCAATGTGATCATCAAGAGAAATATCTTTAATTTCATTTACAATCCTTGTGGTTTCTTCTTTAGTTAAATCAAAATTACGTATTGTTGTATCAATATCCATAGTCGATCGCATCGATATACCAATCATAGAAGTAACCAAGATTCCACCCTTAACAATGAAATCGTCTTTATATTTAGAATACGTTATTCTTTCAAGAAAACGCTCCATCATATAAATACGTAACAAAGTTATAGGATCCGATCCATTTTGTTTTGCAACATTTTTAATTCTACCTTTTATTTGTGCTGGAGTTAGATACATTACAATAAAACCTCCATATATTGTCTAATTATCTTTTCAATTCGAAATGCTTTTGCATACACCATTAAACGATTAAGATCCTTATCACTTCTTTGTAAATAAGTTTTAATCGCCATATTAAAATCCTGAATTTCGAAATTACGTCTACTTCTCACTAAATCACAAATTGTTCTTTCCAAATCATACATTGGGATTTCATGACCAAATTGATTTGTGATTGTAGTCTTTCCTAAATCTAAAAGTTCCTTTTTCACTGTATAAACCTTATAACCAGAGTTTGTTAAAGCAGAAGGATTATATCCACTATAAATTGTAATACAATGCACAAAAGGTTCTCGATCAACCAGACCATAATAATATAAGGCATCATCGTGAGAAATAACTCCTTTTGGACAACGCTGTGACAAAACATAAGCTTCATCTTCCAACACATCTTTTGAAATATAAATACCTGGGCCAACTTTTTCCATACAATTCCTTTTTATAAAATTATAAATAGACTGTCTCGATACACTCACATTCTTTAATTTTTTAACATTCAAAACCTCAATTTTTTTAGAATCCATTACTCCTTCCATACTCTCACCAACCTTTTACATTCTTGCTAATATTATACTTTATATTAGTAAGAATGTAAATTGACTTCAATTTATTTAATTATTCATATTCAATAATTTATGTGTTCATTTTGTACTCACGGCTAAAAACAGCATACAAAAAAGTCCTTATATAAAGGACTTTTGATGTTTATTGAATTATTCGAACTCGGAAAAGAAAGTTATAACATAAACATTATTGTTTACTATATATGCGCAAATTACACTATTTATATACAATTAACATGTATTATATATCTTAACTATTTCTATTGGTATCATTTTGGTAGCAGCTAGATACCTACAAGCAAATTTAAATATGGTTTAAATTATTTCATATGTATTCTCTTTTAAAAGCTACTATTTAAGTACTCTTCCACATCCATTATTTTGAGATTAATATGTCAAAGTAACTTCCCAATAACCATTTTTCGGCGATCCATGTCGTATAAGAATACCAAGCTCTTTTAATTTCTTAATATTACTTTCTATATTTCGACTGGCAATACCTATTCTATCAGCCAGTTTAATAGCCGATAATTGATTATCTTCCAAAAGCAGTTTAATAATCTTTTTCTGCGTATCGTTAAGTTCTATTTGTTGTTCTATTCCCGATACTTCTCCGATGTTTCTCCGATGTTTCTCCGATGTCTCTCCGATGTCTCTGCTTTCTTCCATCATCGGAAATAAATTACGGAATAATTCTACACGGAACATATTATCGAACTCCTGAAATCTAGGTTTCGGAAGTCCATACTCTTCAGCAGCGTTCAAAATTCTTTTTATTCCACTTCCCCATGCCTCAACAAGTCCCATTTGGCTAAATATATTGGCAATGCCTTTATTACGAATTTTCGAATGACCATTCATGACTTCCTCATAAGTCAATCCGTTATATAAGCCTCCCGGAGATGTCACTTCCAACCTGTCATCATAAATTGCAACCTGAATACAAGATTCATCCAACAGGTTACGATGACAATGGGCATTAATGATCATTTCTCTGATTGCTTCCGGTGGTAGCTCATATCTCTCTTTTCGCACCAATCCGTCGATTGTTGCTCCGAGTCGAATGTTTCTCAATACAAAATCTACAGCTTCTTCGATTTGTGTATAAATCGGTCCTTTAAGTTCTCTCTTATCCAAGAATACCGCACGATCTGTTCCTTTGAACACCGCACATTGCGTTTTTGAAAACGAAAAATAATCTGATGTCAACAATGCATAAGCATTTGTTGCCAGAAGTTGTCCCTCACTCTGCTTTAAGATTTTCCAATTTATAAGTTGCTCTTTATTTACAGAATGATCTGGCATTCCTGCTTTTTTTCGGAACCTTTCAATATCCTGACAAAGCTTCTCCGTAGCATCTTTTGAAACAGGATAACCTACACAGGTAAGTTCATCCCATGAGATTCTAGCACCTTCCATTTCCAGCTCTTTTATCTTCTCAGGAAATGCCAATCTTGATGTACCTGCCACACGTATATAAGTACCATTGTCTTTTCCCTTTGATTTCAGATAATACGGTCTGTTTTTCCCCGCTTCTACAGATACAACAACAACTGTTTTGCCATCTACTGTCTGTGGCTCAATATCAGGAATAATCTGAGGCACACAGGAATCAGAAACTGCATTAGCAATTCCATCCATCAATTGAAACAACACATCATTTTCAACACCAACAATTTGATGTGTTTTATCATCCACTCCAACAATCAGCTTACCACCTTGTGTATTGGCAAAAGCTACGATTGTCTTCATGTATTTTTCACTTTTATCTGGTAAAGTAACTTTATATTCAATATTTTTCGATTCTCCCGAAAATATAGTGTCTTTTGCCATTATTTCACTCCTAATCTATACTCACACCATTGGTGCGAATAATTCTATTTCCAGAGTAAATATCTCTGTATCATCAATACCATTATACGTTCCAGCCTCCTTTCCTAGCAAGTAAGAAAACAAAACGTTTGCATTTTCTCCAATAAAAAATTATTCACTTTAAAAAAAGAAATTGACTTAAGAGAAAAGCATTCTCTATATATACCTGATCATGCTTTAAACAATGCAAGAAACATGACTCGATGGAAATACAAAGATGTAGACGGGCATTTAAACAAGAGAAAATTCAATGCATATAAAAACACGTGGGATTCAGATTGGATTACATACGATAAACAAAAATAACAATAAATAAAAGCAGATCAACTGTGCCTAATAGTACATGTAAATCTGCTTTTTTATTCTAATTTCGGTGTTTTTTTGCTTATACAGTCATATGAGCTGTCGGTCCCGATAATTCATTCAATAAATTGTGTACTCATTTTGGAGTCACTGTGAGTACATATTGAGTACAAGAGGGCATCACCAAACACCAGGTTCTCTTACAATTTCTGATTTATGTACCTTAATACTGCCTACTACCTGCAATCTTCTCAATATAAAGAGAGCATTTAAGAAACCTATTTCTATTTTGTTGTTTACTTTCATGTTGATTAACACTTATGTACGTACTTGTAAACCTCAAAAATTATACCAAAGCGTAATCAGAGGTGTACATTATTAAATGATCACTTATCCGCGTCTAATATTGTAAATCTTTTCAATAAAATTTGACACTTATTTATAAAAGCAAAATCTAACAAAATCTTGTTTTTTTACATCCATTCTATGTCATTGCCATAATCTATCGGCCATCCCAGATAATCTATAAATTCTGGTGCATATTTTTTTATTCTACAAAGTATATTAATACATTCATTAATTTTATTTCTGGCACAAAAATGTTTGCATTGTTTGGATGGATTAATTTTATTAATCTCGCTATTTCTTATTTTGACCATATTTTCCCAACTAGTAGGAATTTCTGTGCCGTCAGTCAATCCTCTAAAATATGAACAAGGATAAATGCCACTGGGTGTTAATACAGTTCTATAATAACATGCTTCACATATTGTGTACTTTTTTTCTTGATTCATTTGGGAATAGTTGATTGATGAAGGATAAATAATAGAAAATGTATCATCACACAATTCATTTTTAATTTTATTAATTTGTTTTTTTATTTCTTCTTTTATTTTATCATCAATCTGAGTAATTTCTTTATCTTTAAAATTAAGTTCAGGCTTTACCTCTATATATTTTACATTTAATTCTTTTACATATTTTGCACAATTATATATTTCTTTATAATTGTTTGGAAGAATTAAAAAGCTAATTCCAACAGTTTTATATTTAGCAATTTTCTTTACAGAATCCGTTATAGATTTAAATACATTTAAACCACATCCATGAACGACTGAATGTGTATGTACGTTTGAAGAATCCAAACTAATTCTAATCCAATCAAAAGGTGCATTTATAATATCATCACAATATTTATGTAAGTTACTCCCATTTGATATTAATGCTATTCTGTACTGAAGTAATGATAGTAACTTGATCAAATCTTTAAAATGAGTATATGTAGTAGGTTCTCCTCCACCTGTTAACTCAACACAACTACATCCTTGCATTTTCAAATCAACTAATAGTTGTTTTAAAATTCCCCAATCTATTTCAAGATTATCTTTATTTACTGTTTCTTGGTCAACACAATGGTTACAACGAAAATTGCATTTTTTAGAAACATCTAAAGTTAATATAGGACTAACTTGAGATTCAAAATTTCCTTCCACAATTTTCTTGGTAAATTCCCAATTTGTTTTTGAAAACATTTTTTGTTCATGATTTAGTCTATCATCCATATTCATCACCTACTTTCTAAGAACCTGAACCATTATATCTTTTCAGTCCTCTTCGCCATAAAAAGGCTCCTATCACACCATAAATCATGTCGACTAAAGCAATCATAATGACATACACCCAATGCACATTCACTTTATTTAACAGAATTAAAGATGGATAATAATTTACCAAACCATACGGTAATAGTACCGTAACAATAAACTTAAATGCTTTATTAAATATACTTATTGGATAATGTTGTACACTTTCCTGTATTTCATTTGTACTATATAAAATAGATTTTGATTTCATGGTCCAAAAAGATATACAGCTCACTGAAAAAAGAATTGCGGTAAATACATACACTCCATTTATAATTGAGACTATAAATCCAAGCATAAAACCAACTGTAATTTGGATATGTAACATTTTTGCCGCAAATAAAGCTCCAATCATTCCCGTTGTAAAATCACATAAATCTGTAATACTAATTTTTTCAGATGCTAATTGTAAAAGAGGGCTCACCGGTCTTAATAGGAATCGGTCAAATGTTCCATTCACAATATGATTCTCTAAATCACTAATATGTCTAAAAAAAGTATTATGAAATCCTAAACAAGATAAGAATAAACAATAATTAAAAACTATCTGCCAAAAAGTCCATTCATTTAGTGTATGAAAGTTTTTCAACATGACCCAGATCAAGAGAATAGAAGAACCGTTGATCATGATAAGTCCGAAGAATCCTGCAATAAAACTTAAACGATATTCAGCAAATCGTTTTAAGCCTGCTTTTATTAGATCAAAATATAGTTGAATACTTTCCATACCCTAACCTCCTCATATAATATGTAGCGTAATCAGTTCAACACATTGTTGTTAAATAGATT
>OIWP01001345.1_pt1 | contig 30823 bp, 26 predicted proteins | sample 1587661 | NCBI WGS metagenome assembly OIWP01 (sample SAMEA3888899, study PRJEB22519) | human gut metagenome | biome: human gut; feature: human-associated habitat; material: faeces | place: Denmark | collected 2010 | reverse complement strand
AAATATAGGGTATCGGTTCTCTTCTCGGGCGTCTGTCTCTTAATGAATTAAATAGTACTATATCATTTTGGGGAGCCGCAGGCAAGGAAGAAAAGTGAATTTACCATAAGATACAAATTGCGAAAAGCAAGGATTTGCGTTATAATAAAAATCAGTATGTCGGGGCAGTCTTATTCAATTTTTGGAAAGAAAACAAGGACTGTAACAGCAAATATAGGAGGATGAAAATGGGAGTTTTGAATAATTTAGTACCAGAAAAAGTTTTTTATTATTTTGAGGAGTTATGTAATATTCCACATGGTTCAAAGAATACAAAGGCAATCAGTGATTATTGTGTTAATTTTGCAAAGGAAAGAGGATTAGCTTATCATCAGGATGCCAGTAACAATATTATTATTTTAAAGAATGGCTCTAAAGGATATGAAGATTCTAAGCCGGTGATCATTCAGGGACATCTTGATATGGTCTGTGAAAAAGAAAAAGATTGTACAATTGATTTTGAGAAAGATGGACTTGATTTAGCGATTGACGGTGATTATATTTATGCCAAAGGAACTACTTTGGGCGGTGATGATGGAATTGCGGTGGCAATGGCACTTGCGATTCTTGATGATGATACATTAGAGCACCCGCCAATTGAGGCAGTATTTACTGTAGATGAAGAAATCGGTATGCTTGGTGCGGTAGCGATGGACTGTTCTTCTTTAAAGTCACGTCTGATGCTGAATCTCGACTCTGAGAACGAAGGGCACTTCCTTGTAGGCTGTGCTGGCGGAATGATGGTAGAGTGTGTATTTCCAGCAGAGAGAAGACGCTGGAGCGGCAAAGTTGTTTCTGTTCATGTGAACGGAGTTACTGGCGGGCATTCTGGTGTGGAGATTCAGAAACAGGGAGCGAATGCGAATGTAATTCTTGGAAGAGTATTATATGCCTTAAAGAAAAAGGTTGCTTTTAACGTAATCTGTGTGGATGGCGGATTAAAGGATAATGCGATTACAAGAAGTTCCAGAGCAATTCTTATGCTCGCTCCAGGAGAAGAAGAGATTTTTATGGATATCATAAAAGAGCAGCAGGAGATTATTACAAAGGAATATCATAAGACAGATGCTAATATGTCTATTGAAGGTTTCTTAGAAGTTTCTAAAGAAGATGAAGCAAGCGCGGCAGGTAAGATGCCGCTGACAGAAGCTTGTGGTAATGCAGTGATCGCAGCGCTGCGTACATTCCCATGGGGTGTTCAGAAGATGAGCCAGGACATGGAAGGACTTGTGCAGACTTCTTTAAATCCAGGTATTTTAGCAACAAAGGAAGATGAGATTTCTCTTACTTTCTCTGTACGAAGCAGTGTGGCAAGTGAGAAGGAAGAACTTTATGAAAGACTGGTGTGCCTGACAGAGAGTCTTGGAGGTAAGGTAAATCGTTCCAGTGATTATCCTGCATGGGAGTATGTAGAAGATTCTAAACTTCGCATTCTTATGGGAGATACTTACCGCGAAATGTACAAAAAAGAGCCTGTAATGGAAGTGATTCATGCAGGTGTTGAGTGTGGATTATTCTCTGAGAAGATGCCTGGTCTTGACTGTGTGTCTTACGGACCAGATATTTTTGATATCCATACTCCGCAGGAACGTCTTTCCATTTCCAGTACTAAGAGAATTTACGAATATACAGTAGAAGTATTAAAGAGGCTTAAATAGTGGAAAAGCAACATAAGGTGCAGTGTTACGCTGCACCTCTTGAAGGAATTACCGGCTATATTTACAGAAATGCTCATCAGCATATTTTTCAGGGGGTTGATAAATATTTTACACCGTTTGTTACACCAAAGCCGAAAAAAGGGTTAAATACAAGAGAGAAGAACGATATTGCGCCGGAACATAATAAAAATATTCCTGTTGTACCACAGATTCTTACCAATAAGGCCGCAGATTTTATCAAGGTAGCAGGGATGATGGAAGAGCTTGGATATAAAGAGGTTAATCTCAATCTTGGCTGTCCATCCGGGACAGTAGTTTCTAAGAAAAAAGGAAGTGGATTTCTTGCAGATTTAGAGGGAATGAAGTACTTTTTTGATGAAGTGTTCTCTCAGGTAAATATAGAAGTATCCGTTAAGACGAGACTGGGTGTGGAGAATCCAGATGAGGTTATAGATTTGATGAACATTTATAATGCATTCCCGATTTCGGAGGTAATCGTTCATGCAAGGGTCAGAGAAGATTACTACAAAAGGCCGGTCAATCAGGAAGCATTTGCTCAGTGCCTTGCTATAAGCAAACATCCAGTATGTTATAATGGCGATTTATTTACCGCACAGGATATTGAGAACTTGACCGCAAAATTCCCAGACATTAAAGCAGTTATGCTTGGACGCGGAATGATTGCAAATCCACAGCTTACGGAAGTATTTTGTGGAAGGGAAGCACATGGAGATAGTACCAGTGTTGAAAACAGGCAGGGACTTGATTATGTGCGCTGGAAAGCATTTCTTGATGAATTGTGTTATGGATATGAACATATCATGTCCGGCGGAAGGAATGTCCTGTTTAAGTTAAAAGAAGTATGGTCTTATATGATTACATTTTTCCCTGAAAGTGAGAAATATGGGAAAAAGATAAAGAAGGCAAAAACAGTTGAGGAATATCAGAGAATAGTAGATACACTTTTTAGAGAAATGGGGATAGTTTAATATCCCCGGAGGTGAATGATATGTGGAAAAAAACAACCGCTGTGTTAATGATTTGTATACTTTGCATAAGTTTTTCTTTTCCTGTAAGTAATGCAGCAGAAATATCAGGCACAGCAAGTGATGTTACAAATTACAAGCAGATATCCAGTCTGGTATCCGATACATGGGAAAGCGATTATTTTGAAAAGATGATTATTTCGCCAGGTTCTGATTCGATGGAAAAGGACGGAGAGCAGGAGAGTGTCTCAGATGAATTTAACGTCAGTGTCTCTAAGGCAAAGGAGATAACGAAAACCGAGAATTCTATGGACAGCTATCTTGACAGGCAGGATGGAATTTATGAAGTAGAGAAGAATGATGACGGTGATCTGGAAGTGACAGCACCGTATCAGACAAAGAGAATTATTGTAGAGAATGATAATGTAGAAGATACATATGGCGCAAGCCATGTTTATGTAAATAAAGCGGATGGCGAGACTATTTTGCAGTATGATGCAGAAGAAGATACAGAGTCTGCCTTTGAGGCATTAAAGCAGACCTATGGACCGTCACAATGTTATTTAGATAAGGTTGTTTCTTTAGATGAGACAGCTATGGGACTTCCTCTTTCTCAGGAGATTGTGGATGGTGTGGATAGCTATTCCTGGGGTAATGACTATATGGGAATGAGTAAGCTCAAAAAGGAAGCGGCATCTTATGGGTATACACGCAAAGTTACCGTTGCGATTGTCGATACCGGAATTAATACTTCAAACAGGATGTTTAAAGGCCGGACAATTTCTTCGCAAAGTTATAACTTTTTCAATGGAAATAAAAATGTAACAGATGTTTTTGGACATGGTACACATGTAAGCGGCATTATTGTTGATGCCACTCCTGCAAATGTCAGTCTTTTAGTATTACGGGTTGCAAACAGTAAAGGGCAGTCTTCTATGCTTACGATAAAGACAGCGCTGCAATATGCCATTGCCAAAAAGTCTGATGTAATTAATTTAAGCATGGGATTTATTGATGCGAATGCAGATTTATATAATTATCTTGATTCCACGATTGATAAGGCGTATGAGAAGGGAATTCCAATTTCCTGTGCGGCAGGTAATCAGGAAACAGGCGGCATAGATGTCCGTTATTGTTATCCGGCAAATTATAGTAAGACGATTGCTGTGTCTGCAATTGATTCCAGCGGACGGTTAGCAAACTATTCAAATAGAGGCAATGGAATAGACTTTGCAGCTCCGGGAACAGGAATTATCAGTGCGGATTATAAGGGAAATTTGACTTTGCGTGCTATGTCAGGTACTTCTATGGCAGCTCCGCATATTACTGCGGCAATTGCATATTTAAAGATGATGCAGCCTAATTTATCAGTGAAGGGTGTCTGCAGGGAACTTGAACTATACTGTAGGAATCTTGGTGCCAAAAAGTACTATGGCAGGGGATGCCCGATTCTGACGAATTTATTTAAAAAGGGCATTACGAATAAAAAGTATATCGTAATCTTAAAGCCAACGCTGAGTTCTGTATCAAATAAAGGCAGTGGAATAAAGGTTACATGGAAGAAAGCTACAGGAGCTGCATCTTATTATGTGTATCGAAGAACGAATAATGGAGCCTGGAAACGGAGAGCAGTACTCTCTGCTTCTTCTAATTCTTACATAGATAGAAATGTAAAACAGGGAAAGAAGTATACTTATAAAGTACGGGCCTATAATAATGGAATATTCGGAAGGTTCAGTTCTGAAAAAAAGGTATATCGATTAAAGACGCTTACGAATATCCGGGTAAAAAATACTTCTGGAAGACGGGCAGCCGTGTTGTGGAAGAAAAAGACATACGCAACAACTTATCAGGTAAAATATGCAGCCAATCCGTCTTTTAATAAGGCAAGAAAAGTTTCGGCAAATAAAAAGAACAGCCGTTTAACAACAAAGAAGTTAAAGAAAAAGACATACTATTTCCAGATTCGTTACAGCTACAAAAAAGGCGGTGTAAAAAGCTGGTCTGCCTGGTCTAAGGTGAAGAAAATAAAAATTCGTTAGAATTAAAAATGTAATAAAAATAGAAAACATTACAGAAAGAGAATCAAACCATGAATACGGAAAAAGAACAAAAAGAAATAGAAGAAAAATGGCAGACTGAGCGCTTAGAAAAGCAGATAAACTTTATCCGCGAAATGGATAAGGAGAAGTTTATCGGGAGACAGACATATTTATCCGATGGAAAGCGCAAAGAAAATGATGCCGAACACGCATGGCATCTGGCATTAATGACCTTGCTTTTATCAGAATACGCGAATGAAAAAATAGATACCTTAAAAACGATGACTATGGTGTTATTCCATGATGTAGTAGAAATTGATGCGGGGGACACATACGCTTACGATGAAGAAGGGAAAAAGACACAGGCCCAAAGAGAACAAAAAGCCGCAGAAAGACTTTATGGCCTGCTGCCAGAAGACCAGGGAGCAAAATTAAAAGCTATCTGGGAAGAATTTGAGGCCAAAAACACACCGGAATCCCGCTTTGCCCACACAATGGATAACCTTCAGCCAGTTATTTTGAATGCGTCCACAGACGGAAAGGCATGGAAAGAACATCAAGTACGCCTAAGCCAGTTTATGGGCCGACAGGAAGATACGCCAAAGGGCTCCGAAACACTTTGGAGATATGAATGGGAAAAACTCGTAAAACCATTTTTAGAAAATGGAACAATTAGGGGGGATGAATAATTCTGTTCAATGGACAAGGAGACGAAACCGAGAACCCCAATAGCATCCTATCTGTGACTTTCGTCGCTGCAGGCTGAATGTTCGCTTACACGCTCGCATCCAGCCTTTGCTCCCAGGCCACAGATAGGATGCTATTGGGGTTCTCGGTTTCTGTCTTTGGCAGGATTGAAAGGGATTTTTCTATGGTGTTGCAGTTATGAAAAATTTTTCGGGTGCGTTATCTATGGATAGATTGAATGGAAGCTTTCTATGGGATTGCGTTGGTTGAATTATTCAACAATTTTCATACAGATTGAGACTTCACTTCAAATCAATCAAAAGATATGTGAGTTTTCCCTTTATAAGTATATGTGCCTGATTTGTGGAGCCAAAGACAGAAAATAAAGCCAAATTTATTTTCTTTGCCTTTGATATAGGATTTTCGTAAAATAAAATGTGTGGGGGAAAATTCAGGTGTGAGTTTATTCAAAGACTGAATGAAAAAAGAACCTTTCGATACTATAATTTTTGACTTTTGCGCTATGGAATTTTGACTGTAAGTCCTGCGAGCTCGTTTTCGAGCAGGACTTGTTTTATCAGGCAAAATGGAATGTTTAGCGCAATTGAAAAAATTATAGTATCGAAAGGTTCTTTTTTGCAGTACACTTTGCAATTGATATAACACCTGAATTTTCTCTATTTACAGGAAGAAAATCAGCATATCAATCAAAAATACTGGTATCAGGCAGCTTAGTGACCAGAGCATATATCCAAAGAAAGATGGCATTTTAATACCGTTCTCCTCTGCGATGGAGCGTACCATAAAGTTCGGAGCGTTACCGATATAGGTATTAGCGCCCATGAATACGGCACCGCAGGAAATCGCCATCAGAATTGTCTGTGGTATAAAGCTGGTCAGTGTCTGTATACCGGAGCTAAATCCTAAGGAGGCTGCAGTTGTGAAGAATACCAGGTAAGTCGGTGTGTTATCAAGGAAGCTTGATAATGCTCCGGTTATCCAGAAGAACTGCCAGGGTTCAGTCAGTCCAAGACTGGAACCCCGGGCTTTTAAAATAAGGAGTGCCGGAATCATCGTAATAAAGATACCGATGAAAAGAATGGCAACTTCCTGAATCGCATCCCAGGTAAAATGGTTGCTGCTGCGAACTTCCTTTTTGGTTGTCTTAAAGGAAAGATAAGCAGAAGCAAGAATCATCGCAATTTCGATAATGGAAGCATAGGATAAAGTTACACCCATTATAGTAAGTCCTTCGCTGAAAACAGGGAAGGTTGTTGGAAGTACTCCGCTTAAAATAACACCTGCAACGATGATAAGAAGAAAGAGAATGTTGTGTGCTCCGTCTAAATGAAGCTTTACTCTGTTTTCTTCTGTTTTCATTTCCGGGCGGAAACCGGCAGCAATGTCTTTTTTATATGCCCTTGTATCAATAAGGAAGAACAAGGTCAGTAAAATAATGACATTAATAATCATTACAGGGAGAAGATGGAGACTCCAGAAAAAGTCAACACCGTTCATAAATCCCATCAAAAGTGGCGGGTCACCTACAGGGGTAAGACAGCCACCAATATTTGAAATGAGGAAAATGAAAAATACCATAATCTGTACTTTACGCTGACGCCATTTATTTGCTCGGATAATTGGACGAATCATCAGCATACTTGCTCCGGTTGTACCAATCCAGCTTGAAAGTAACGTTCCGATAAGGAGAAGTACAACATTAACCTTTGGATTGCCGGCCAAATCGCCCTGAAGACTGATATTACCTGCAACACAGAAAAGACCAAATAAAAGGACAATAAAAGTGAGATAATCGCCCAGTGTAACCTCTATCAGGTGTTCTAAAGCGACATGCTCTCCAAAAGCGATGGCAAAAGGAATGAGGAACAGCAAAGACCAGAAGGCAACGACCCAGGGCTTATGTTTTTCCCACCATTCTTCCTTTATCAAAGGGAAAATCGCAATACTTAAAAGCATACCAGCAAAAGGAATACAGCTCCATATAGGAAGGGTGTTTCCGAGTGCAGTATCGGAAAGACCACTTTCAGCAGCAAATACATGCAGAGGACTAAACAGCAAAAAAGCCGACAGTCCGATTAATAGTTTTTTCATTTGTTAAACCTCCCGTATGTTGGTTTTGTATTTTTTTATTATAGGCGAAAGTCAGAAGGCAGAATTCACCAACGTAATAAAATAACTAAACTCATACTAAGACGAAGGCATTTCCTTGTCAAAGGACAAAGATAGTGATTTGTCTAAAATGGCGGAAAAAATTATAAAAAAACCAAGAATTTTATGTAAAATAAATTAAGAAAAAGCTTTTCTATCTGTTTAAAAATAATACGATGTTTGCTATAATATGTCATATCATGGAAAAGGGAAGGACATGGACGTGAAAGAAGAAATTAGTACAATAAAACAGATAAATAGTGAAGCTACGCCGATAGTAAGTCTTTCCGTTACGAATCTGGATATCGAGGTGGAGGAAGGGAAAGTTTATAAGGACTCTTTTTTCATCGAGAGTGAGAATAAAGTTCCGATAGAAGGATATGTCTGTACAACCAGCGATAAGGTGGAGACAGAGGCTGAACGGTTAGAGGGAACCCGGCAGGAGATTCCTTTTTATTTTAAAGGGAAACTGGCTACCGCGGGGAATACTTTTGAGGGAGATATTGTCTTAATAACGAACGGCGGAGAGTATAATATTCCGTACTGTGTTAAGGTAATTCATAAGTTTGTGGAAAGTTCGGGTGGACGTATCTCTACAATGGAAGAGTTTGTACAGATTTATGAGAATAATAGAAAGGAAGCAGTAGATATATTTTTCCTGCCGAATTTTGAAGAAGTGTTTCTTCAGGGAAAGCCAGAACAAAAGGAGCTGTATCACAGCCTGATGAAGAGTCGTTCTAAAAGCCTTATTCTGGAAGAATTTCTGACCGCTGCCGGTTATAAGAATACTTCATTTCTTGATGTATCACAGGATAAGCTGGTTTTAGAAGAAGAGGATAGCAGCGCACAGCTTGAATTACTTCTTACACAGCCAGGATATGTTGAGGGAAGTATCTACAGTGAAAAGGGTCAGATTCAGATTTCAAGGGAACGTTTTTCCAGTGATGATTTTACAGATGGGAAGCTGCTTTTTAATGTTGAGAAGAAGCAGAACCTTTTAAATGGCAGTGATATCATTCATATTGATACCGTTCGTCAGGATATTGAGATTTCTGTAGAATGGTGGGCGAAGCAGACAGCTTTGACTAAGGAAAAGGAGAAGAAGTTATACCTTAAGAAAAAGAGAGCACAGTTAATGCATAACTATCTGTATTTCCGAACAGGAAGTATCGCATTTGAAGATTTTGCAGAAGATTCCGGGCATGTATTAGAAGAATTGTCACGATATACAGAGGATAATGAGTGGAAGCTTTACCGAATGCATTTCTTCTTAATGGAAGAGCGAAAAGAAGAGGGAAAGGAACTGTTAGAACTCTTAGAAAAGGTTTCTCAAAGAGACGAATTTACGCCATTAGAAGCGAATTACTTTTTATATTTAAAGGCAATGTATTACAGAACACCGGAGGCAATCAGCAAAGCAGTATCTACGATAAGGGAGTTTTATGAGTTGTCAGAATATAAGGCAGAAGCTTTGTGGATGCTTATTTATCTTGATAGAGAGTATGTGTATAACAAGCGTCTCCAATATGATACGATCCGTCAGTTGTTTGAAGAGGGGAATAACAGCAGTCTTTTATATTTTGAAGCCTGTGATATTTTGAATGAGAACCCGAATTATATGGAAGAACTCGGGAAGTTTGAGATAAGTATTTTCCGCTGGGGTGTGCGGTATGGATATATTTCCTTATCATTATCCTACCAGTTTGCGCGTCTTGCCTTAAAGGCCAAATACTACAATAAGTCTATTTATTATATTGCGGAGAAACTGTATGGAGTAGAGCCGGATGAGCAGTTTTTACAGGTGATTTGTTCTCTTCTTATTAAGGGGAATCGTACAGGTAAGGAATATCATGAATATTTCAGACTTGCGGTAGAGGCCAATTTAAAGATTATTGGTTTGAATGAATTCTTTATCCGCAGTATGGATTTTGAGACGTATGATCTTATTCCACAGAGAGTTTTGATCTATTTTACATACAGCAACAGTTTAGATTATTTAGAGAAGGCATATTTATATAGCAACGTGCTTCGCAATAAAGAAAAGTATGAGGAAGTATATGGAGCTTACTATTCTAAGATGCTCCCGTTTATAGAAGAACAGCTTTTAAAAGGAAGAATTAATGAACACCTGGCTTACTTATATACCTGTTTCCAAAAGGAAGTACTGGAGAAACCAGATAACTGGAAAGCTGTCTGTGATATTTTATTCTACCATAAATTAATCTGCACGAATCCACATATTATTGGGGTGTATGTTTCCTGTCCAGAGCTTGGAACGGAGAAGTATTATCCACTTTCCGGCGGAACGGGCGGGGTAGAGATTTACAACGACAGGGCAGTACTTTATTTTGTAGATAATAATGAGCAGCGTTATGTGAAGGATATTAACTATCAGTTAAGGGAGTTTTTATCTCCACAGCAGTTTGAGGAAGAGTGGATACGCAGGAATTTATCCAATAGAAAGATTCTTCTTATGGAATCTGGCAAAATGGAAGAGAATATAAAAGAGCAGACTCTTCCAGTATTGCAGAGAATTGTATTTAATGATGATTTTACACGGTGGATGCAGGTGGAAGCCGTAGAAAAGATGCTTGTCTATTATGAGAATCATCAGGATAAGCGGAATCTGGCAAGATGGCTTGGCAAGATTGACTATTCGAATATTTCTACAGAATTCAGAAAGACATTGATGGATTACTATATGGAAGTAGGAATGATGGAAGATGCTTTCTTTGGAATCGAGCTTTATGGATGCGATATTATGGGTGCGGCAAAGATTTTGCGTCTGGCATCATTTGGAGCACAGTGCTATCAGGGAAAAGATGATGAAGCAACCCTTTCTTTGGCTTATGCGGCATTTATCCGTAAAAAATGCAATAAAGATACGCTTACCTATCTGATGAAGCATTTTAAGGGAGAGACAGCAGCTTTGTTGGAAATCTGGGAAAGAAGCAAGAGATTTGGTCTTGAAACAGCAGCCTTTGAACGAAGAATACTTGAGCAGGTAATGTTTACTGGTAATGATACAGAGGGCGTATTTCCTGTCTTTGAATCATTTTATGCAACCGATGAGGGTGACGAACTGATTGACCGTTATCTTGAATATGCTTCCATGAAAGAACTAGAAAGTTCAATGGAACTGAATGATTTTATGCACATGGCGATTGGTCAGGAAATTGTAAATGGCAGAATGGAAAACAGACATTCAAGAATTCATTTTCTGTATTATTTTGCAGGAAGAGAAGACTGGTATGATACGATAAAAGATACGGCAGTTTATATTATTAATGGATTTTTGCAGGAAGAATTTTATCTGCCAGTTTATCAGGCATATAGTCAGTGGATTACGTTCCCGATTCATTATCAGGAGATGACCTTCCTTACTTATCATGGAAGAGCGGGAAGTAATGTGATACTCCGCTACCAGATTGATGGAGAAGAATATTCTCTCAGAGAATTACATTTAGAAGAAGTACTTCCGGGAATGTATGTGTGTCACATGAACTTCTTCCAGAAAGATCATGTAAAATACCGTCTTGAATCGGATGGAAGTCCGGTAGATGAGGGGGCTGGTTTAGAGTTTGAAACTTTTGAATATGGAGACGGAGAAGAGAGTCGTTTCTTCACATTGAATCATTTAGATTCTGAGGAGTCTTCTTTGCCGGAGGTAAAGGATTGTCTTTTAAAAACTTTTTTTGCAGACCAGTATATGAAGCTTCTGTAAATAGAAAGATAAGTTAAAAAAGCAGAATGAGAGGTTTACAATGGAAGAACTGGAAACAAAAAAATATGCCGGAATAGACTTAGGCCGTACTTCTGTACAGTTTAGCATATACCGTGAGGGACAGGAGGAGATGACAGAAGTAAGTTTCCTCCTGTCTGAAGAAGAACAAAAAGAATATATAGAGTCTGGGATGCGGCAGGTTGAAAGATATATGGAGACAGGAGGGCTTCGGTGGCCTGATTTTCAGGCGGTTCATTTTTCGATGGAGGATGCATCGGAGGAGAATCGGAGTAAGCTCAAATCGGCAGTAAGTGAGGAGCTTCGGAAACTGCATGGGGTGAAGGTTATCACGCATTTCAGAGCCTTTGCAGAATATGTATTTCATCAGGAAAGAATCATGTGGGACCGAAATACGCTTTTGTTAGATTATCATGATAATCAGCTTAGTTATGTTTTGATTGACCAGATCAGACGCTCAAAGCAGAAGGCATACCGGGCATTGCAGCAAAGAATTGATTTAAATGAGTACCGCGTAGCAGAAGGAACACCGGAGCAGGATCAGAACTTTGGCCAGATGATGAAGCGGTTCCTTGTAAAGAATCCGGCGAATATCATTTTCCTTACAGGAAGTGGATTTGAGGGAAACTGGATGAAAAAGACACTTACCTATCTGTGTGCAGGAAGAAGAGTATTTTTAGGACAGAATCTTTATGCCAATGGAGCATGTCTTTTGGGAATTCATTCGATTGAACTGATGGATGAGGGAATGATTCTTATGGATGGGCCTGATATGGTTTACCATACTGTCGGTGTCGTTACAACAGAAGCAGGTAAGCCACAGTATGTTCCGATTACTTCAATTGGAAGAGAATGGTATAATACACATGGAAGTGTGGATATTATTCTTGATAAAAGTCAGAGAGTGGATTTCTTTTACCATAATACGAAAGAGAATGAAATTGAGGGAGCCGCCTGTGATATCAAAGGACTTCCGAAACGACCGCCAAAGACAACAAGAATCCGCATTGAAGTCAGCTTTACTTCGCAGACAGAGGGAGTGATTCTTCTCAAAGATATGGGATTCGGGGAGATGTTCCCGGCAACAGGAAAGATTATCGTCTTTCCGTTTACATTGATTTCGTGATCTGGAGTGACTTTTTGACACGCTCCAGAGAATTTTCGTAAAAAGAAAGAGGTAGAGAAGATGAGAGAATCACTAATCTGTATTGGAAAGATTGGAGAAAAAGGATATTATTTTGAGGATACAGGAATACAGATTTTCTCCTATGAAGAACTTTGCTATTATATGAGTCAGCATATGATCTGCTATATTCATACACTTCCAGGAGAAGATTTGCTGACCTATATACGGGATGAACTTGATTTAGATAAGCTATCGAAACAGTTATCTAAGCTGCTTGATCCGGAAAAAGATCAGATGAAGTATTTTGCGGCATTGTTCCGCGAAGGTCATTATTTTAATGAGGACGAAATCAGGGATATTCTTGATGAATACAGAGGATTGATGAATGCCCCTGTCTATTTACAAAAAAAGTGGATGGGAGATCTGCTTACGAGTTCAGGACGGGCTTCAAGGGCGATACGGTATTATCAGGAAGCATTAGGGCAAAAAGAGATAAAGGAAGAAGAAGTCGGACGGCTCTATCATAATATGGGAGTGGCAGAGGCAAAGCTGTTTCGGTTTGAGAATGCCAAGATTAATTTTATAAAGGCATATCAGTATACGGGAGAAGAAAGTTCCTTATTTTATTATTATTGCATCATGGCACTGGCTGATGGAATTGAGGCAGCCGGAGAAGAATTAAAGACCTTTGAAGACTCTGATTTTCTGCTGGATGCTTTTGAAGAACAGTTCGCTGCTTTTGAAGAAGATTTTGCTTACAGTGCAATGGCTGAAAAATATAGAAAAATAGTATTTTTAGATGAAAATGGAAAGCCGGAAGAGGCTCTGGCGAAAAAACAGAGACTGGTAAGTGCCTTAAAGAAAGATTTTCGAAAAGAAATTGACATTTAGGGCAAAATATTAGTGACAAATTCGCAAATAAGTTATACTATGATAGTCAGAGCTTTTTTTGCTCTGGTGTATTGTTTTTGCAGAATAAGTTAAAACAGTAAAAATATCATGTGCTTTTTGTAGTGCATGATTTACAGGATAAAAACCAGGAGGAATGAAACATGGCAACAGAGATGAATAAGACCTACAATCCTTCCGAGATTGAGGACAGACTTTATAAAAAATGGCTGGATAAGAAGTATTTCCACGCTGAAGTAGACCGCAGTAAGAAACCTTTTACTATCGTGATGCCACCGCCAAATATCACAGGACAGCTTCACATGGGACATGCGTTAGATAACACATTACAGGATATTCTTATCCGTTTTAAGAGAATGCAGGGTTACAATGCGTTATGGCAGCCAGGAACAGACCACGCCAGCATTGCAACAGAGGTAAAGGTTACTAATAAGTTAAGAGAAGAAGGTATTGATAAAGAAGAACTTGGACGTGAGGGATTCTTAAAGCGTACATGGGAGTGGAGAGAAGAGTACGGCGGACGTATTGTCAGCCAGTTAAAGAAACTCGGTTCTTCCGCTGACTGGGACAGAGAACGTTTTACAATGGATGAAGGATGTTCTAAGGCAGTACAGGAAGTATTTATCCGTCTTTACGAAAAAGGGTACATTTACCAGGGGTCCCGTATTATCAACTGGTGTCCAGTGTGCCAGACATCTATTTCTGATGCAGAGGTAGAATATGAGGATCAGGCAGGACATTTCTGGCACATCAACTATCCGATCGTTGGAACAGATAAGTGCATCGAAATCGCTACAACCCGTCCTGAGACCATGCTTGGAGATACAGCAATCGCTGTACATCCAGATGACGAGAGATATAAAGATTTAGTTGGAAAGATGGTTCTTCTTCCAATCGTAAATAAAGAGATTCCAATTGTTGCAGATTCTTATGTAGATAAAGAATTTGGAACTGGTGCCGTAAAGATCACACCAGCCCATGACCCTAACGACTTTGAAGTTGGAAAGCGTCATAACTTAGAAGAAATCAACATTTTAAATGATGATGGAACAATCAATGAGAACGGTGGCAAGTTCGAGGGAATGGACCGTTACGAGGCAAGAAAGGCTATCGTAAAAGAGTTAGAAGAAGGCGGTTACCTTGTACGTATCGAGAACCATGAGCATAACGTAGGAACGCATGACCGCTGTCACACTACGGTAGAGCCAATGGTTAAAAAACAGTGGTTCGTAAAGATGAATGAGATGGCAAAACCAGCGATCGAGGCAGTAAAGAACGGTGACCTCCGTTTCGTACCAGGTCATTTTGACCGTACTTACCTTCACTGGTTAGAGAACATCCGTGACTGGTGTATTTCCAGACAGTTATGGTGGGGACACAGAATTCCAGCATACTACTGTGATGACTGCGGTGAGATTGTTGTAGCAAAAGAGACTCCTTCTGTATGTCCTAAGTGTGGATGTACTCATTTCACACAGGATGAGGATACCTTAGATACATGGTTTAGTTCTGCATTATGGCCATTTTCTACATTAGGCTGGCCAGATAAAACAGAAGACCTTGATTACTTCTATCCTACCAATGTTCTTGTAACAGGATACGATATCATTTTCTTCTGGGTAATCCGTATGGTATTCTCCGGATACGAGCAGACTGGCAAATGTCCATTCAGTGACGTATTGATTCATGGTCTTGTTCGTGATGAGCAGGGTCGTAAGATGAGTAAGTCTCTTGGTAATGGTATTGACCCATTAGAGATTATCGACCAGTATGGTGCAGATGCCCTTCGTCTTACTTTAGTAACTGGTAACGCACCTGGTAACGATATGCGTTACTCTGAGAAGAAGATTATTGCAAGCAGAAACTTTGCCAACAAAGTATGGAATGCTTCCAGATTCATGTTAATGAATATTGAAAAAGCAGACCTCAGCAACGTATCTCTTGATGATTTAACACCAGCAGATAAGTGGATCTTATCTAAGGCAAACTCTCTTGTAAAAGAAGTGACAGATAACATGGAGAATTACGACTTCGGTGTTGCTGTTTCCAAGTTAAATGATTTTATCTGGGAAGAATTCTGTGACTGGTACATCGAGATGGTAAAACCAAGACTTTATAACGAAGAGGATACAACAAAGGCAGCAGCACTCTTTACATTAAAGAAAGTACTGACAATTTCCTTAAAGTTATTACACCCATATATGCCATTTATCACAGAAGAAATCTTCTGCAGCTTACAGGATGAAGAAGAGTCCATCATGGTATCTGACTGGCCTGTATTCGAGGAAGCATTTGACTTTAAGGCAGAGGAGAATGAAGTAGAAATCATTAAGAATGCAGTAAGAAATATCCGTAACCTTCGTGCAGATATGAATGTACCACCAAGCAAGAAAGCAAGCGTATATGTAGTATCTGAAAAAGAGGAAGTTCGTAAAGTATTTGAGGACTCCAGAGTATTCTTTGCAACACTTGGTTATGCAAGCGAAGTACATGTACAGGCAGATAAAGCTGGTATTGCAGACGATGCAGTATCTACCGTTATCCCTGACGCAGTAATCTATATGCCATTTGCAGAGCTTGTAGATGTAGAAAAAGAAATCGCCCGTCTTGAAAAAGAAGCAAAACGTCTTGAGGGCGAGATTAAACGTGCCAAAGGAATGCTCTCTAACGAGAAGTTCATAAGCAAAGCGCCAGCAGCAAAGGTAGAGGCAGAAAAAGAAAAATTAGAGAAATACACTTCTATGGCAGCACAGGTTGCAGAGCGCCTTTCTCAGCTTAAAAAATAAATAGAGATAAGAGGGATAGAGGAATGATGACCTACAGCGAAATGGAACGGGAAATTAATGAGATACCCAAGTTCGGTGCCAAAGCAAGTCTGTCCAATCTCTCCGATTATCTGGAATTAGCGAATCACCCGGAAAGGAATCTCCGGGTGATTCATATTGCAGGGACAAATGGAAAAGGTTCGGTCAGCGCATATATTGACTCGATTTTAAGACAGGCAGGGTATACGACAGCATTATTTACCTCTCCTCATCTGGTAAAGATTAACGAGAGATTTCGTATTAATTTTAAAGAGTGTTCTGATGAAGAATTGATTTTAGCGTGGTGTCAGGTGAAATCTTTTATGGAAAAGGGTGAGAAGCAGGGATTGCAGCCTCTTACATTTTTTGAGATTCTTTTTCTGATGGGAATGATTCTTTTTTCACAAAAAGAAATTGACTATTGTATTTTAGAGACCGGACTTGGCGGACGTCTTGATGCAACAGTACTTTCAGATCCAGTACTTTCCATAATTACTTCCATCAGTTATGACCATATGGAGATTCTCGGCGATACGATTGAAAAGATTGCAGCAGAAAAAGCAGGAATTATAAAAAATGGGATACCAGTTGTTGCTGTTGATGAAGAAAACGGGGCATTTCCTGTTATCGAAAGAACTGCGAAAGAAAAAAAATCCCCAGTTTACGGGCTGAAATCGCAAGACCTTACAATTTTAAAAAAATACGAGAATAAGATTGATTTTTCTATCAATAGCCGTTATTATAAGATAAGTAACTTAAAGGTAAAGAGTTATGCTTCCTATCAGGTACAGAATGCAGCGCTTGCAGCACTTGCAGCACATGTTCTTTTGCCAGATTTGGCGGAGAATGTTATCAGGAATGGCATTGTAGAGATGTTCTGGGCTGGAAGGATGGAAGAGATTGCAGAGAATGTTTATGTGGATGGAGCACATAATCCGGGAGCGGTTCGTCAGATTTATAACAGTTTAGCTGATTCTGATAAAGAGTGGCTCTTATTGTTTGCAGTCTGCTCGGATAAAGATTATACCGAGATGATTCGTATACTTGGAAAGATTCCGTGGAAGAGAATATACATTACAAAGATAGACAGTGCAAGAGGAGCGGATACTGCTGCGGTCAGACAGTGCTTTGAAGAAGCGGCAGGATGTCCGATATGCGAATTTGAGAGTGCCGGTGAGGCATTTAAGGCAGCTTTACGAGATAGAGGAGATGAAAAAGAAGAGAATCTTTTATGTCTTGGCTCCCTGTATTTAGTGGGAGAGATAAAGGAACTTGCAGCAACAATGTTTTGAAAGTGAGGATATATCATGTTTGATTATGATTTAGAGTTAAAGAAGTTTAAACCAGCAGTAGGCGTAGAAATCGGTGAGGATGAGCTGTTTAGTGATGACATTAAGGATATAACAGATCTTGTAGAAGAACTGGTAGCAGAGCGTGAGGGAAAGAAAGCTTCTAAGTAAGTTTAGTAGGAGGAATATAATGAAGTGTATTAAATGTGGTCGGCCAGTCGGCGCGAGCAGATACTGCAACGCCTGTGGTTTTGACAATAAACACATAGCAAAAGCATTAAATACCGCAGATTATTATTATAATATCGGCCTTGAAAAGGCGCAGATGCATGATTTAAGCGGCGCAGAGATTTATTTAAAGAAAGCTCTCAACTATAATAAGTCCCACAAGAATGCGAGAAATCTTTTAGGTCTTGTCTACAATGAGATGGGAGAAGGCGGAAAGGCCTATATCCAATGGAAGATCAGCGCAAAGCTTTCTTCTGTAGAAGAGAACGTTGCGAATCTTTACATCCGTCAGATGGAAGAACATCCTGCAGTATTTGAGGAGATCAACGAGACAGCAAAGAAATATAACACCGCCCTTTCCTATGCGAAGCAGGGAAGCGATGACCTTGCAATGATTCAGGTAAAGAAGGTACTTAGCATCACACCAAACTTTGTGAATGCACATCTGTTATTTGCCCTTCTTCATATGCGTGCAGGAGATAATGTTTCCGCACAGACTGATTTGAATAACGCACTTGCAATTGACCGCTATAACACAACAGCACGCAAATATCTGAATGAGATGGGCGAGACCCCGGACACTGTACCGGAGAAGCGTCCGGCAGATGCCTTAAAACCGGATAATGAAAACCTTAGAAATGTACGTCCGGTAGACCATTATGAAGATCCGAACAAGGAAACATGGAAACAGTTTGTTTACATGCTGATTGGTCTTGCTATCGGTGTAGTTGCGATGTTTGTTCTTGTTATTCCTAGTGTAAAGGCAAGCGTAAGCGTTGATTATAATAACTTAAAGAAAGAGTACAGCCAGACTACGAATAAAAAAGATGCAGAAATCAGCACATTAAAAGATGACAAGAAGAGTCTCCAGAAAAAGAATAAGAAGCTTACTAAGCGTCTTAAAGTTTACGAAGGCTCCAAAGGCGAAGACAGCATGTATGACAGCATCTTAAAGGCCAGTCAGGCATACTCCAGTGGAAATTATGTGGAATGTGCAAAGCATCTCTTAAAAGTAGACAAAGACTCTCTGCCATCCACAACAGCCAAGAATTTATATACATCCATGAAGGATAAAGCTTTCCAGAATGCTGCAGCACAGTTATATAACAGTGGAAAGGCTTCCTTTGATGCATATAAATATCAGGATGCATTAGATGACCTTGAGCAGTCCTATAAGTATGATAAGAGCTACAATACAGAGTATCATATTGCGATGTGCTATAAGTACTTAAATAAGAATACAGATAAGGCACAGGAATATTTCTATGATATTATCAATAATTCAGGAGATAGTGAGCTGATTCGTAAGGCAGCAAATCTTGGTCTTGATATGGTAATTAACTCTGCGAAAGAAGCAGCAGCGAAGGCAAAAGGCGGAAGTACAACGACAGACTCTAAGTCAGATACTGCGAGCAGTTCTGATTCTTCCACATCTAAGAAGAGTAGTACAAAGAGTACAACAGAAGAAGACTTCGGTGCAGATACATCAAATAGCAATAACTAATTTTATAAAATTATTACGAATAAAAATAAGTTCGACAAAATATGTCGGACTTATTTTTTTGTTTTCGGTAAAATATAGTTATTCAGAGTTAAATATTACAATAAAAATAAAAGGAGAGGGAAAAATGGGATGCTGCCATGTAAAAAATCAATGTTTGGTTATCAGACTTCCGAAAGAAATTGATCACTATCAGGCTGAAAAAGTAAGAAGGGAATGTGAGCAAAGTTTCATGAAATTTATTATCCGTGATATTATTTTTGACTTTTCCGATACATCCTTTATGGACAGTTCAGGAATTGGCCTGGTATTAGGACGAGTGCGGAAGATACATCCAATTAATGGGAAGGTATATCTGTTTGGAGGGAATGAATTAATTCAAAAGATGTGGGAAATGGCAGGAATATTAAACCTGGTTACAGTTTTAGACAGTATTGAAAAAGTAAAGGAGGTATACGAATGAAACAGGCAGGGGAGAATAGTAACAGTTTAAAAATGGTATTTCGTAATCGCCCGGAAAATGAAAAAATTGTCAGGACGACAGCAGCGGTATTTGCTTCGGTATTAGATCCGACATTAGAAGAAATTTCTGATTTTAAAACGGCTGTTTCAGAGGCAGTCACTAATGCGATTATCCATGCCTATCCAAAAACAGGAGGCGATATTGAGGCGTATTTTAAAAGAGAAGATAAAAAGATAACAGTACTTATAACAGACTATGGTATAGGTATAAAAGATGTCGGAAAATCGATGCAGCCATTGTATTCAACCCTACATACACAGGAACGTTCCGGGATGGGCTTTACCTTTATGGAAGCATTCGCAGATGAGGTAAAAGTGAAAAGTGTACCCGGAAAAGGAACGACAGTAAAACTTATAAAGATTATAGGGAAGGGGGAGGAGTGTGGAGAGAACCTGTGAATTAATTAAGCAGGCAAAAGAAGGAAATAAAGAAGCACAGTCAATATTAGTAGAAGAAAACTCCGGTTTGATCTGGAGCGTGGTAAAACGTTTTCAGGGACGGGGATATGATAAAGAAGATTTATTTCAAATCGGCAGTATCGGACTGTTAAAATGCATTGAAAATTTTGATTTAGAAAGAAATGTAAAGTTCTCCACCTATGCAGTGCCATTAATTATGGGAGAAATCAAGAGATTTTTAAGAGATGACGGTATTGTCAAAGTAAGCCGAAGCCTAAAAGAGGCTTCTTATAAAATCAAAAGAGAAAAAGAACACTATCAAAAATTATACAATAGAGAACCAACATTAAAAGAAATTGCGGTCACCTTAGATATGGACGAGTCCGATATCCTTATGGCAATGGAATCTGGTCAGGAGGTGTGTTCTCTACACCAGGTCATTTATCAGAGTGAGGGAGATGAAATTCATTTAGAAGATAAACTCGAACAGCAGGCTGACTTGATAGAACAGACCGTAGATAATATATATGTACAGGAATTATTAAAAAAACTAAATGAGCAGGAACGCCAGATTATCCATATGCGGTACTTCCAAAATCAGACCCAGGCGGCGATTGCAAAAAAGATTGGAATTTCCCAGGTACAGGTATCTAGGATGGAGAAAAAAATACTGAATAAATTGAGGAAGAATGCCAATACTAAGGAAAACGGAAATCTTTGAGGAATTTGTTATGGAGAAAAAAATTATTTATCTGAAGGCAGAGCAGAGTTCCTATGTAAATCATGAAAAAATTCATATTGGGGACATTGCTTCTGTTTTTTGTGAAGATAAGGAGATAGAGAAGAAAATCAAAAATATTGTTTTATATGAGTTTGATGAGAAAAACGAAAAAGAAGGGAGAGTTTTTCTATCAATCTTATTATTGATTGAGAAAATTTCGGAACAGATTCCGTATGGTGAAGTTCGAAATACCGGTGAGACTGATATGGTTATCTATTATAAAGCAGAAGAGCTAAAAAGCAAAAAATGGGTACAGGTGATAAAGATTTTATTTATTTGTGCGACTTGTTTTTTTGGAGCAGGCATTACAGTTATGGGATACAATAATGATGTAGACATGGTGAAAGTATTTGGCCAGCTTTATAAAGTATTTCTTGGAACAAAGCCAGACGATCCCACATTTGTGGAACTCTTTTATTCTGTGGGACTGGCATTAGGAATTTTTCTGTTTTTTAATCATGTTCCGGGGAAAAAAGTTACAAATGAACCAACACCAATTCAGGTGCAGATGCGCCTTTACGAGCAGGATGTAAATAGAACTTTTTTATTGGGAGCCTCACGGAAAGGAGAAGAACTGGATGTGTCTGGGAATAATGACAGTGCCAATAATAAATAAAGTTATTTTAGGCTGGGTTGCTTTTGGTGCAGGATTTGCTGTGGCAGGTGGGTTTATTGCATTTATCAGTTTGATTGGAATTGTAACAAGGCTGGCAGGACTCACGAAAACGGCAGACGCAATCCCGACCTACGAAAATAGCATGGCATTAGGATTGATTTTTTTTAATCTCGTATCATTATATCAACCAGACTTACAGTGGATTTCTTATACGGCAGCTCTTAGTATAATCAATATTGTCGGTCTTTTTACAGGAATATTTGCTGGATGTCTTGCCGGTGCACTTGCGGAGGTAGTAAATATCATTCCTATATTTTCCAGAAGAATCAAACTGAGAAAAGGATTTCCTTACATGGTAAAAGCCGCCGCAGTAGGAAAGTGCATAGGCTGTTTAATACAATTTTATGTATTCTGATTTGTTGAATTGGCAAAACTGACGAAACATCGAAATCCCATCGTCCATATTTGTGATTTTAGTCGCTGCGCGTTGAATGTTCGCTTATGCGCTCGCATCCAACACTTGCTCCGAGACCACAAATATGGACGATGGGATTTCGATGTTTCTGACAGTGGTTTCTGAAGTAAAATCAGAATTCATGTTGAAGAGATTTGGGGATTCCCCGAAAGACAGTGATTTTATGAGAAAATATAGTGAATCCATAACAGTATATTAAAAAATAGTATTTAAATTCGATTTTTTAAAGTTTTTATAGCGGATGTTTACTCATACAGCAACAAATCGGTGAAAAAATTTGAGAAAGTGAATCAGAGTAATATCTTTTTATACTATGTTACAGAGAAGCTAATTTTTTTTGCAAATTCATAATATTCTGGAGAATTCCCAAATCTCTAACGTGAATTCTGATTTTGTGCCAGCATCCACAGTCAGCCCGCAAAGAGAGCCTATCCCCTATATTTGTGGCCTCGGAGCAAGGTTTGGATACGAGCGTGTGTAAGCGAGTATTCAAACCGCCGCGACTAAAGTCACAAATATAGGGAATAGGCTCTCTTTTCTGGCGTCTGTTTCACAGCCTTACAAATCAGAATTCAAAGTTTCATTCATACTGCCTGTTCTATATCCTGTTAAGTCCATTGTAACGTAAGTAAATCCATATTCTTTGAAAGATTTCGTAATCAGATTTCGGTTGGTTTCTTCCACTAATTTCGGAAATTCTTCTGGCAAGATTTCGATTCGTGCGATTGTTCCGTGGATTCTTACTCGCACCTGATGGAATCCCATATCGAGGAGTAACTGTTCTGCCTTGTCTACCATTATTAATTTTTCTTCGGAAATAGTTTCTCCATATACAAAACGCGAGGAAAGGCAGGCAAATGATTGTTTGTTCCAAGTTGGCAGTCCTAAATCTTTTGAGAGGGCACGAATATCATCTTTATTCAATTTGCTGGCTCTTAATGGACTTTTAATCCCTAATTCTGCGACTGCCTGTAAGCCTGGTCTGTAATCGCCGTTATCATCAAGGTTAGAACCTTCTGCGATTGCCACTACATGCTCCTCTTTTGCTATTTTCCATATTTTTTCGAAGAGTTCTTTTTTGCAGAGATAGCAGCGATTCTTTGGATTATGTCGGAAGCCTTCAATGTCTAATTCTTCGGATTCTACGACTAAATGACGGATACCTTCTTTTTCACAGAAAGCTTTTGCTTCTTTTAATTCTCGTTCTGGAAAAGAACAGGATTTTGCGGTAACTGCAATACATTTTTCTCCTAATGTATCATGTGCAGCTTTCAGTAAAAATGTAGAGTCTACTCCTCCGGAGAAAGCTACCGCAACACTACCGAGTTCTTTTAAATAATTCTCTAAATCTTCTTTCTTTTTATTTTGTTCTACTGATGCCATAATAAAATCCTCCAAATGTTATATTGTCTGCATAGTACAATTTTATTCCTACTTTGTCAATAGGTTTATATGTTGTTATGGATTCTATTTTTCACTTCCTGTAACAGAATATTATTCATGACATCCTCTTACTACTTTCTATGTATGAAAAATAGTGCTATAATTTAAGAAAATCTTTATTTTTCAGCATAGATCATATAGTAAATTTGCCAAAATAAATTTTTAATCTGGCTCTCATTTGATTCTAACTGTGAAATTATTAAAAGATTTTTAAACCTATTATAAAACCAGCACTAAAAAGGAGATTTTGACATGGATTACAGACGTTTTAAAGATACCATTTATCTCCGCCTTGACCCCGGCGAAGAAATTATAGAACAGATTGAAAAAGTAGCGAAAAAAGAAAATATTCAGCTCGCACAGATTAACGGATTAGGAGCACTTAATGACTTTACTACCGGTGTTTTTGACACGGTAGAAAAAAAGTTCCACCCTGTTCACTTTGAGGGAGCTTATGAAATTGTTTCCTTGACAGGAACTGTCACAAGACAGGACGGCGAAGTATATCTTCATCTTCATATGGCTGCCGGGGACAAAGATGGACATGTGTTTGGTGGGCATTTAAGTATGGCCTATGTCAGTGCTACAGCTGAAATCCAGATTCAGATTAGCGATGGAGTAATTGACAGAAAATACGATAAAAAAATCGGCCTCAATTTGTTCGATTTTACTATTTAATTCATTAGACAAAGCCATTGTCCCGAATAAGACATATTTATGATTTATTCAGGACAATGGCTTTGTCTGTAGCCTATTAAACCAAACTTTATTCTTATATATGTTTTGTGTGTTATTGTTTATTCGTGTGTGTTAACTTATGTGGTTTTAATGTGTGTTGTTGTTTATTTATATTTCTTTATGTTTACGTTCGTATTATTCGCCAAAAACAGCTTTGTAATCAGCCTGGAATTTTACAATACCCTGATCTGTTAATGGATGTTTTGTCATCTGCTCAATTACAGAGTAAGGAACTGTTGCAATATCAGCACCAGCTAAAGCACAGTCTGTTACATGGATAGGATTTCTTACAGAAGCTGCGATGATTTCTGTATCGTATGCATAAATGTCAAAGATCTCAGCAATCTGTCTGATTAAATCAATTCCTGGCTGGCTGATATCATCTAATCTTCCGAGGAATGGAGAAACATATGTAGCACCTGCGTTAGCAGCAAGGATTGCCTGGTTTGCAGAGAAGATTAATGTAACATTTGTCTTAATCCCTTCTTTAGAAAGAACTTTTACAGCCTTTAATCCTTCTACTGTCATAGGAATTTTAACAACCATGTTTGGATGGATAGAAGCGATTTCACGGCCTTCTTTGATCATGCCTTCTGCGTCTGTTGTCGTAGCTTTCACTTCGCCACTGATTGGTCCATCTACGATAGAAGTGATTTCTTTAATTACTTCTGTAAAGTCTCTTCCCTCTTTTGCAATTAAGGATGGATTTGTTGTTACACCACAGATTACTCCAAGATCATTAGCCTTTTTAATGTCTGCTACATTAGCAGTATCCACAAAAAATTTCATTTGTTTAACCTCCATTTGTTTTTGCTTTGTTTGATGATATGAATATAACACATTTTAAAAGGAAATGCAAGCTTAAAAGCAAGAAAAAATAAGTAAAAATAAGTAAACAAAGCTTTTTTCTTGTTTTTATCCTCGAATCTTAACTTTTTCTCTCTTTTCACTGGAATAATTTCACGATTCAGGGTATAATGAAACAACAATATATTGGGAGGAACCTACTATGATGCAATTAGAACGCCAGAAAAAGATTCTGGATTATCTGAATAAGAATAGAAAAGCAACTACAAAGGAATTAAGCCAGCTTCTTGATGTATCCACCACAACAATCCGTACTGACCTAAACCAGATGGATAGGGAAAATCTTATTACAAAAACACATGGCGGTGCCGTATATAATGATAGAAGCCTTGATAACATTGAATTAACGGGGAGAGCATATTTCTTTGATGAAAGGGCTTTGGAGAATCAAAAGGAAAAAGAAGCAATCGCAAATAAAGCGATAAAATTAATAAAAAATCATATGTGTATTTACTTAGATGCCAGCTCTACCTGCTACACACTTGGAATGAAGCTCTCTGGTTTTACCAAACTTACTGTCATTACAAATGGAATCAATCTTGCTATGGCATTAAAAGATATTCCCGGTATCACTGTTATTTTAACCGGAGGAATCGTAACTTCCGTATCCTCCTCTATCGAAGGATTACTCGGGGAAGATTTATTGAAAAAAATTCATACAGATATCGCATTTGTATCTGCCCGTGGTTTTTCTGTAGAAAATGGTCTCACTGACTTCAGTATCTATGAAGCGGACTTAAAACGAAGATGTGTAAAATCCTCTGCTAAGACCATTGCGTTAATCGATCATACGAAGTTTAACACAACTTCTATTTCTAGTTACGCATCATTAGATGACTTGAATATGGTCATTACTGACTTTGGCCTGTCAGAAAATACAAAAGATATTTATGAAAAAGCTGGAGTGAATCTGGTTATTGCCAAAGAAATGAACTAATCAAATAGGAATTTGCCGCAGGCAAAGAGACGCCCCCGAAGAGAGTCTGGAGCGTCTATTTTCTCCTACAAATCAGAACTTTCATCAAACTCGTAATCATTTCCTGGAAGGATAATGTTTAAGAGAATCCCTGCGATGGCCGCAATGGATAATGCAGTAAGTGTGATAGATGTTCCTGCTACTGTGAAAGTTAATCCATCACCAAATCCAAGTCCACACACAAAGATAACACCTGTGATAATCAGATTTCTTGACTTTGTGAGGTCTACTTTATTCTCGACAACATTACGAACTCCGATAGCGGAAATCATACCGTAAAGCATAAAGCTGACACCACCAATAATGGCAGATGGCATCGTACTGATAATCGCAGATACCTTTGGAATAAAGCTGATGATAATTGCAAGGCAGGCTGCAATACGGATAACTAATGGATCATATACATGACTTAACTCTAATACACCAGTATTTTCCCCATAAGTTGTATTCGCAGGACCACCGATCAAACCAGCTAATGCAGTTGCTACACCATCTCCAAGAAGGGTTCTGTGAAGTCCCGGATCTGCTAAAAAGTTTTTATTTACTGTTGCAGAAATGGCAGACATATCTCCAACGTGTTCCATCATTGTTGCGATTGCTATTGGAGCCATAACAAGAATTGCCGTCACATCAAACTTACAAATCTGGAATGGAGGAAGTCCTACAAAACCAGAAGAAGCTACAGATGAGAAATTCAAAATGGCAGAACCATCTGGATTGGTAAAGCCGGCTGCATTCATAATCAGCGCAACGATATAAGAAATCACAACTCCCATAAGGATTGGGATAATTTTAAACATACCCTTGCCCCATATATTAAAGGCGATAATTACTGCCAATGCCACAAATGCTAAAAACCAGTTTGTTGAAGCATTGGAAATCGCAGAAGATGCGAGACTAAGACCAATACAGATGATAACCGGACCTGTTACAACTGGTGGTAAATATCTCATAACACGCTTAATACCAACTAAGCAGATAATAAGTGACATTACTACATATAAAAGACCGGCAACCACTACACCACCACAGGCATAAGCAGCCTTTTCATTTGCACTCATTCCTGCATAAATTCCCGTATTCAAATGCGCTACTGTAGAAAATCCACCTAAGAACGCAAAAGAAGAACCGAGGAATGCCGGAACCTTCATTCTTGCACATACATGGAATAATAATGTTCCAAATCCTGCACAAAACAGTGTTACCGCTACCGTAAGTCCCCTTGTCGGATGTTCTCCACAGGCATCCATAAAATAACTATTGACCAGAATCGGTACTAAAATCGTAGCACCAAACATCGCGAACATATGCTGCACACCAAGAATCAGCATCTTCGGCAGGCCCAGCTTCTTCGCATCACGAATTACTTGATTTGATTCATTCATAAACTTTCCTTATCCTCTCTTGTTTTTCTCTGCTATTATACGAGGATAAGATAAGAAAAACAAGAGGGAATTTATTTCTCATTCTTTCCTAATGATTCTAATTCTTTCAGGATTTCTTTATCTTAAAATCAGCTGCTCAAACGATTGTGCAAATCTCACATCGTCCTCTTCTGTCCGTTTTCTCGGTCCCTTCAGATGATTTTTATGAGAACTTCTTCTCGCCTTCTTATTCAGATGCCGCTCCATCAACATCTGGTCAATATTGTCATTCGTGTACCACTTGCCTGACTGATGAATCGCATACGCACCCTTTCCAAGTGCCATCGCTGCCACTCCATAATCCTGCGAAACGACAATATCTCCCTTCTGACAGATGCTGATTAATTTATAATCCACTGCATCTGCCCCTTCTCCGACAACAATCACCTCACTGTACTCTGAGTACAAAACATGATTGGTATCACATAATAAGGTGACGGGAAGATTGTATTTCTTTGCTATTTTTTCTACTATGCCGATTACCGGACAGGCATCGGCATCTATGAATATATGCATGATAAAACTCTGTTGTTAAAATTTATAATCCTCTTTTTAATAAAGTATTGTACTTTTTATTTTGCCTGCAGCAATCAGAATTTAAAGCACCTGTTTTGCTGCACCATAAATTCCCGCATCGTTTCCGAGAGTTGCCAGTGTAATTTTTGTTTTCTGATTTCCATAGAATGCATGATCATAGAAATATTTTCTTACAGTCTCTAAAAGAATATCTCCTGCTTTTGACACACCCCCGCCAATGACGAATACAGCAGGGTCAACGGTTGCTGCTAAATTTACTAATGCCTGTCCAAGATATGCACCAAATTCTTCCGTAATTTCTAAAGCCGCTGCATCTCCTGCTTTTGCTGCATCAAATACTTCTTTTGCAGTGATTTCTTTTCCAGTTAAAATACTGTTTTTCGTATTTTTCTCAAAATATCTCCAGCTTGTCGCCCTAATAGATACTGCTCATTCTCAGATAAACGTTGCAAAACAGTTTCCAAATCTTGTCCTTCTACCCAAGTCAAAATCATATAGACATTTCTATTTTGATTACATATTCCAAATTCAACCGGCATTGACATTGGAATACCCAATTTTGAATACTTGGTAATAATATCAAACTCTTTTTTTCATATTTATCAATATCCGCTATGCGAAGCAATAATACTTCTCCCTTTTTAGTATGTGTTTTATATTTCAGGTCTGCCGACCAGCCCTTTGTAATTTTGTGAATCTTCTTCCACTCCTTACTTTGAGCTATGTCATTCCATGGTTGTCTCCTTTTCCACTCCTCAATCAGCTTCGGCTGAATCAATGGATATGTCCAATTCTCTGGCAATTCATCCATAAGTTCAACCTTCTCTATCTCACTTTCTAACTTGCCTGAAAACTCATTTATTTCAGCAAAACATAACAATCCAAAAGATTCCTCACCTGTTTCATTCACGCTATTTTTTCCAGTTACGGAATATACACAAAGAGGCTCAATGTCAAACTTTACAGCTCCTGTTTCTTCCTGAAGTTCTCTTTTTGCAGTATCTAAAATATCTTCTCCTTCTTCGCGATGTCCTCCTGGAACTTCATATGTATCACGTTCTTTATGTTTACAGAATATCCACTTTCCATTACTCTGGGAAATAATCACTGCAAACTTCAACAATACGTCGTCTACTGTATCATAAAATTTTACTTCCAACATATCATCAAGCCTCCAACATCAACAACTAATTCAGATTTAAAACTCTTTTAAAGAATTCTAAAAAACCATCTTCTACAGCCATCTGTTCTAATTTATCTTCAGGCAAATCGTAATAATGTGTCAAGCTGAGGATTGTACATCATAGCTCTATTCTGCCTTGCTGCAACATACTGCTCACTGCCGCCCCGGTTGCCGCTTCTTCTTCGCATTCTGCCAGCACCAGTTTCGCGCCAAACATTTCTTCTACGATCTCGCAGAGAACCGGATTCTTTCGCAAGCCATTTCCGGAACCGATCATGCGTTTTATGTTCATTCCGGTTCCGTTTTGAATCGTCTGATACATCTGATAGAGTTCTCTGCTCATTCCCTCGAGCGTCCCATAAACAAACGCTGCCGGTGTGAAATTGTCCGCGCAGAGATTGGTAATACTTCCACTTTGCTCCGGATGTACTCTGGTTCCGTCAAATGTTGTTTCTATCTGAAGTTTCTGTTTTTCCTCTTTTCCCGCACAGGATGCTTTTCCGTCTCTTGCCAGTTTCTCTAATGTTTTATATAGCGGTTCATCCTGACCGGTTGCCGCTTTCACAAATTCTCTGAAGAATTTTTCCAACAGCGCATAGGCTTTTCCTCCGCACAGTGAGGATCCTGCAAGCAGGTAAGCACCATGTAAGAAAGGTCTTGCTTCGATTCCCTCCGCCGTAAAATACTGATCGGAAAGCACTGAAATCTGTCCGCCGGTTCCCATATTTCCCGCAATGTATTTTTTTCATTTCCTGCTGCGCCGAGAAAACTCGCCTGATTGTCGCCGATTGCTGTGGTCACAATGCGTTCTCTGTAACTTCCCAGTGCTTCGATTCCGGTGCAGACTTTCGGAAGCCACGGTTCTTCCACGCCCATTTTGTAAAGTTCTTCTGTCATAAAAGTATTTTTCTGTGCATCAAAGAATCCAAAACTTGCAGCATTACTTGCATGAACCAGTACTTCTTTTCTTCCTGTCAGCTGCATTCCGAAGTAATCCATGATCGTACAGAAACTCACTGCCGTATCCGGGATCAGATTGTGTCTTAAATTATAAATATGTGTGACCATCCCATAACCGGAAGCTGCCTGCACCTTACATGTCTGCTGAATCTCTTCCGTCAGGGAACCGTTCTTCTCCTCACAAAGACTTCCTCTCGCATCCTGCCAGGTATACAGCGGACTGACGCAGGTTCCTTCTTTGTCAATATACACGATCCCATGCATCTGTCCGGTAAGTCCGATCTTTTCCACTTCCGGATATCTGTCCAGAAAATCGTCCAGCATCTGTCTGCTCTTCTTTACGATATTTTCTGCATCCTGGATTCTTTCCCAGTCACTGTCCGTTGCGAGAAAGCTTCCGTTTTCTATTGTTTTTGCCTCAAGAATCCGAGCTTTTTGTGTTTCGTTTTTTTCCAGAACCACACCACTGATGGTTGTTGTTCCGATATCAATTCCTATTGTTTTCATAACTATTATGCTCCATTAATTTTCTGTGAACTTAATACAATACTCGCCTTAGTATAAATGAACGTTCTTCTCCACAAGCTTATCACCTTCGTATCTCAATTTCAGTGAGAAAAAGCGTTCCTCACCGGAAAGAAGCATTTCCAGGAACACACTGTCCCCTTCCCAGGTCGGCAGTTTGGGCACCTCCGCTTTGTCCACCCAGCAGAGATCCCCCT
>OIWP01001344.1_pt1 | contig 30840 bp, 30 predicted proteins | sample 1587661 | NCBI WGS metagenome assembly OIWP01 (sample SAMEA3888899, study PRJEB22519) | human gut metagenome | biome: human gut; feature: human-associated habitat; material: faeces | place: Denmark | collected 2010 | reverse complement strand
GTGCCGACAATACTTGTCTGGAGACGGACCGGGAAGATAGGTCAATGCCAACACAAGGGATTCGCTCAGGCGAATCCCTTGCTTAATGCCTCCTTAGCTCAACGGTAGAGCATCCGGCTGTTAACCGGAGGGTTGTAGGTTCGAATCCTACAGGAGGCGCCAGAGATATTGCCGTCACCAACCGTGGCGGCATTCTTTGAATATGGGCCTTTAGCTCAGTTGGTTAGAGCAACCGGCTCATAACCGGTCGGTCCCGGGTTCAAGTCCCTGAAGGCCCACCATTTTTTGATATATAGGGGAATAGCTCAGTTGGTAGAGCGACGGTCTCCAAAACCGTAGGCCGAGGGTTCGAAGCCTTCTTCCCCTGCCAAAAACGTGAGGTTCACTAGGATTTTTCTAATTCTAGTGAACCTTTTTTATTTGGGGCGGCCCCTTTTTCCTCTCTAGGTCTATGAATTCTTGGTTAGGTCTATGAATCTCTAACTTTAGAACTGTAAGGAGGAACCCCAGATGCGTATAACACTAACCGAGGCCGCCGCCAAGACCCTACCCGAATTAATCAATGAGTTTATTACTCGTAAAAAGGCGGATGAATATCACCGACTCTGCCAATAAAAATTCGACGAGGCTGAATGCAGAACCTATCCAGTTGAATTTAGAAAAGAAAAATGATACAATATAGAAAAAGATTAATAAAGTTCGTTCGCCAAAGGCAGCGATAAGCCCAGATGTTCAGGAAGCAATTGATAAAGTCCATGAGTTGCAGCGGAGTAATTAGCGATTGCGTTTTTATAAAAGAACTCCACGACATTAGAAACACGCCGAGGAACTTACTGGTCTTATAGGTGATGCTGCTTGGGATAAATATGAAGCAATGGCAGATGCCTTTATTAAGAAAGAATAGATATGGTTGATGTCGTTGGTTTTATAAGCGCGAAAGGCAATCAGATTAAGTTTCAGCATTCTACAGGTTTATTTGCCATATTCAATGATAAAGGAACAATATCTACATTGTTTATTCCCCAAAAAGAAATATGCGGAATGGAACCAGAAGAATACTGGTTAGACCAAATTAGAAAATTCACGAGGTAAAATAATGAATTATCCAGCCATTCGACAATGTCCAGTGTGCGGCAAGTATAGATTTGAGGTAGAGTTTGAAGAATGTCCTATTTGCAGTTGGATGAACGATGTTACGCAAGAAGAAAATCCCGACGCAAAAGGGCTAGCAAACATTATGTCTTTAAACGAATGCCGCAAGGCGTATGCGGAAGGTAAAGAATTTTACTAAGGCCGCAATTAAATAATTAAAAGCAAAGAGAGTCTAACAGCGATTTGTTAGACTCTCTTTCTATATTGTCGTTTTAACAGGGGTTAGACACTAAACAACAACTGACCTATTGGGGCGGCGCGGAGGCGGCCGCAACAACTATTAAATGGAGGTTTTTATTATGGCAGAAGATATGAATAACAATAATAATAATGAAAACGGCGCTGAAAATAATCAGCAGCAAGAGAATACACCCAAAACCGTAGGCCGAGGGTTCGAAGCCTTCTTCCCCTGCCAAAGCGCCGCAGACAGATGTCTGCGGCGCTTTTGACATTTGCAGCCGTCATCCGGTCCCGCTTCGCCTATACCTGCCTGATTTATTTCTGGACTGGTGTGTGGTCCTTTCTATGTGTGGATCCAGGCCTGCCGGAGTCCGGCGCACCCATCTTTACTCAGCTCTCAGCACTCTGCGACTGCTGCGCCGCTGAAATTGCTTTTGTCCGTGCACCGCGTCCATGTTTCCGCAGGTGCTACGATTACTCGCCATTGCCTGCCAAGCATGTATATTTTTGGGCGAATACATCTCTGCGACGTTCACATCGCCGTCAAATGGTGGTTATTTAGTCATTACTTTGTATATTTTTTAGATTGACCGGAGCTTTGAAAAGTTGTAGTATGGACACATCTAGATGATAGATGTCATTTTAGAATCCACGTTTAAGGAGGAACACACATGACAAACAAACCCATTGCGATCATTGGCGCCGGTAACGGCGGACAGACCACGGCTGCCTGGCTTGCCAATCAGGGTTACAAGACCAGAATCTTTGATGTGATGGAGGATACCGTTGCAAAACTCAATGAGCTGGGCGGCGTGAATATTTATGGCAATACTGATTACCCCGGCTTCGGCAAGATAGAGTTTGCGACTACCGATATGGAGAAGGCAATTGAGGGCTGTGAGCTCATCCTTCTGATTCTTCCGGAGAACTATCACGATTCCATCGCTGTAAAGATGGCTCCTTATCTCAAGGACGGTCAGATCGTCGTGCTCAATCCGGCTTCCGGCCTGGGTGCGATCTCCTTCAAAAAGGCGCTCACCGATGCCGGCTGCACGGCTGACGTGACGCTGGCCGTGACCTGCACACTGCTGTTTGCCGCGCGCATTAAAGAGACGGGCGATGTTCTTGTCACCGGCCAGAAGACGGAGCTGAGCATTGTTGCGTTCCCCGGCAACCGCAAGCAGATCGTTGAGGACGCAATGTATCCCGTGTTCAGCCAGCATATCTTTGCCAACAACATCATTGATACGGCCATGGAAAACCTCAATCTGGCGTTCCATCCGGGCCCGACGCTGCTGTACACGTCTCTCATTGAGCGCGGCATCACTTTCGATTACTACAACTCGATGACGCCGAGCCAGATCAAGCTCATCAAGGCCATCGACAAGGAGCGCATGGAGCTGTGCAGCATTTACCATGTCGACACGCCGAACGTCGAGGACAGCTTCGCGCGCATGTACAGCTATGAGGGCGATCTCTACGATATGCTGCGCAATGCCGAATGCTATAAGGGCATCAAGGGACCGAAATCGCTCAAGGTACGCTATCTGCTCGAGGACATTCCGTACAACCTGCGTTCGCTGCAGGCACTGGGTCAGATCGCCAAGATCAAGACGCCGGTCATCGACGCAGTTTGCACGCTTGGTGAGACGCTTGTCGGCGGCGACATGGACGAGGGCTATACGCTCAAGACGCTGGGCCTGAGCGAAGATATGACGGTCGACGAGTTCCTGAAGCTCGTCAATGGCTGATACGGAATTCATCTTTCATCAGGAGGTATAAGAGCATGACAAACAAACCTATTGCCATTATTGGCGCCGGCAACGGCGGCCAGACGACGGCTGCATGGCTGTCCAATCAGGGCTATCAGACCCGAATTTTCGACGTCATGGAAGACACGGTCGCAAAGCTCAATGAGCTCGGCGGTGTCAACATCTACGGCAACACCGACTTTCCCGGTTTCGGCAAGATCCAGTTTGCGACGACGGATATCGCCAAGGCCATTGACGGCTGCGAAGTGATTTTTATCATTCTGCCGGAGATTTACCACGTCTCCATCGCGCAGAAGCTTGCGCCGCACCTTGTTGACGGCCAGATCGTCGTCATCGACCCGGTCTCCGGTCTGGGCATCCTTGCGTTTAAGAAGGCGCTGGCTGAGGCCGGCTGCAAGGCGGATATTTCCCTCGCTGCGACCAGCACGCTGCTGTTTGCTGCGCGCATTCAGACCACCGGCGACGTCTTTGTCACCGGCCAGAAGACGGAGCTGAGCATCGTTGCCATCCCCAACAGTAAGCGCGAGGTCATCAAGGAGGCCATCTATCCGGTCTTCAGCCAGCACCACTTCATTGATAACAGCATCCAGCTTGCGCTCGACAACCTCAACCTGATCTTCCATCCGGGCCCGACGCTGCTGTACACCGCCCAGATCGAAAAGGGTGAGAAGTTCAACTACTACAATGACATGGTCCCCAGCCAGATCACGCTCATGAAGGCGCTCGATCAGGAGAGAATGGCGATCTGCGCGGCGTATGGCGTCAAGCTTCCGGACGCAGAGGCGGCTTTCGCGCTGGAGTACAGCTATGAGGGTGACCTCTACACGATGCTCAAGAACGCCGAGTGTTACAAGGGCATCATGGGCCCCAACAGCCTGCAGGTGCGCTACCTGCTCGAGGATGTGCCGTTCAGCCTGCGCTCTGTGCAGATCCTCGGCAAGATCGCCAAGGTTCCGACCCCGGTGATCGATTCTGTCTGCACGATCGGCGAGGCGCTCGTCGGTGATGTGATGGCGGAAGGCTATACTATGGAGGCGCTCGGCTTGAGCGAGGATATTGGCTTCGACGAATTCGTTGCGCTCTGCAACGGCTGAGTTGAAAGCATGAAAAAGCACGGCCGGAGTCAGACACCGACCGTGCTTTTGTTTTCGTTTTCGTGGGCTTCAGCCGGCGGAAGAGTCGTTCGTTTTCAGCCAGCGCTTTTTGTAGAAGAACAGCAGCAGAGACGCCAGAACGACCAGGCCGCCGCCGATAAAGGTGCGCACGGTCGGGATCTGGTGCAGGATGAAAAAGCCCAGCAGCGCGCTGAAGAGAATGCCCATGAGGTTATAAATGCTCAGCTCACCGGCGGGGGCGTAGTGGTAAGACAGCGTCATCAGGATCTGGCCGAGCGCCGCTGTGACGCCGATCATGATGAGGTAGAACAGATCCGGACCGCTCGGCACGACGAAGGTCGGGATCATGCAGATGCCGGACACGATCGTGCTGAACGTACAGAAGAACATGACCACGCTGTAAGCGTTGACACGCCCCGAAAAGTAGGACAGCAGCGGATAGCACACGGCGTCGCACAGCGAGGTGCAGAATGCAGCCAGCAGCGGCAGGAACGCGGAATCAAACCGCGGGTTTGCCGCGATGTACGCACCGGTGAAGGCGATCAGCATGGCCGGGATGTGCATCTTCGTCAGCCGCTCATGCAGAAACACGACCGAAACGATCGAGATCGTGAACATGGAGATGCGGTTCATGATGCTGACATCCGCCTGAAGCGCGTTTCTGGACGCGTAGAACAGCAGCATGACGGCAAGCAGTCCGAAGAGCGAACGCGCGAACATCTGCGGCCAGTATTTGCGCTCACCGAAGAGCGGCTGGTGGTTCTTGATGAGGATGAAGCTTGCCACGAAGATGCCGATCAGGTTGCGGAAAAACGTCTGCTCCCACAAGGGTATCTCCGGCGAGTTCAGAGCCGCAAAAATCATCATAAAAGAAAAAGACAGCGTAGACAGCAGGGCGAGGATCACGCCCTTGGTCCGCTGCGTTTCACTGATTTTCAGTTGTGCCATGTTCTGGGGCCTCCTTATAAAACGAGCTGAAATTCAGTATAGCGCTGTTTTGCGACACAGTCAATTGTGCAATTTCATAAATATTTTGTTGTTTAAGATGCAAAAAACAGGCACGAAAAAATGCGCATATTCGACAAAAATATATACAATTCTTGAAGAAATTTCGTCTGTAGGATTTGTGTCCTTTTTATTGACACATATAGACGCCTGTGCTAAAATTCTTTTATTGTTTGGCACGCTAAAGCGCTGCATTATTTTGGATGCGCGCCACGTGTGCGGAACATACCCTACAGGGCAAAGATAGAGAGTCAGAATTCGCAAGTTAGAAAGGAGAACCTACGTGAACTCAACCACGATCCTCATCCTGGTGGCAACGGTCGTAGTCATCGCACTTACATTGATCCCGACCTACATCATCTCCGGACGCAAAAAGACCACTCAGGCCGACTGGGAGGTCGCAGACCGCAGCCTTCCGCTTTATGTCGTCATCGGCACGCAGTTTGCCAGCGCAATGGGCGGCGGCATTCTGGTGGCGCATGTCGGCAATGCGTATACCCGCGGCATCGGCCATTTCATCTATGGCGTGCTGGCGTCACTGCCGTTCATCATCATTATGGTGCTCGCCAAGTGGCTGCGCCGCAACAACTTCACCACCATTCCCGATGTGCTCGCGCACTTCACGAACGGAAATAAGCTCATCCGCATCGTCGCCGGTGTTATGACGGTCTTTGTGCCGTTTGGCTGGGTGACCTCCCAGATCACGGCCTTCGGCAATATCTACTCCAACCTGACCGGCATTGACTACACGCTGCTGTGCGTGCTGTTTGCCGTGTTTGCGCTGGCGTTTGTCATGCCGTCCGGCCTGAAGACCGTCGCATGGACGGACTTCATCTTCTCCTGCTTCATGATCGCCATGTGCATCGTCTGCGTTGTGTTCGTCACGGTCATGGGCGGCGGCGTCTCCAATATCGTCAGCAACCTCAACACGATCGACCCGTCCATGCTCAGCTTCTCGAGCTCCATCACCGATAACATCGGTGTGGCGACCTGCATGCTCTGGATTTTTGCTGTTCTGCCCGGCGGCATGACCAACCAGATCTACTTCCAGCGCGTCTGCGCCATCAAGGAAGAGAAGCAGGTCAACAAGTCCCTCATTCTCTCCGCAGCCCTGTCCCTGCTGAGCTTTGTCTGGGCTGTCTACATGGGCCTCTCGCTCCGCTCTCTCAACATTGCAGAGATCGCCAACGGCCCCACGGCGTGGTTCATGGGCAAGCTGCCCATCGGCGTCATGGCGCTGTTTGCAGCGCTCGTCTTTGCAACGCTGATGTCCACGACTTCCTCCGGCGTGCAGACTTCCGTCACCAATATCACCCGCGATATCATCTCCACCATCAACCCGAACATCCCCGACCACAAGATGGTCACGATCTCGCGTGTGCTGTCGGCCGTGCTCATGGCCATCGCGCTGCTGATGTGCCTCGTCTGGACGGACACGCTCAACTGGCTGACCAATACCTACGCCTATTCTGCGGCGGCGCTGGCCTGCCCGGTGTTCCTCAGCTACGGCCTGCGCAATAAGCACTTCATCACGACGCCCGGTATCGTTGCCGGCATGGTGTTCGGTCTGGTCGGCTGCGCGGTCGCGCAGATCATGAAGACCTCCCTGAACTTCGCGTTTATCGGCATTCTCGTTTCCGCCGTTGCAATGGTGATCGTGAGCGCCGCCACGAAGAAGAAGGGCACGATCGTCGCGGACGCCGAGTAATGCGCCCCCGGCGGATCTGCTGATCCGAAACAAAACAGAGCCCCCGCTTCCTGATGTGTGTCAGTCGGCGGGGGCTTTGTGTGCGTTCCGGCGGCCGATTGCCGAAGGATACGCATTGCGGCGGGGAGGAAAAAACGTATTTTTTTCGCCATGTATCGCGGTGTTTACAGTTCTTTGATATATTTCTCATACGCGTGTGATAAAATACAACAATGAAATTCAGCAGCCTGGAAAGGTGATCGGTCATGAGACAACGGTTTGCAAAATGGATGATGGGCAGAAACGGAATGGATGCGCTCAACCGCCTCCTGTCCGTGCTGACGCTGATTTTGCTGTGCGTCAGCATGTTCGTGCATGGATACGCATCGCGCATTCTGTGGTCGCTGGCCGTGCTCGGCCTGATCGTGACCTATTTCCGGATGTTTTCGCGTAATGTCTACCGCCGCCAGCAGGAAAACGGCGCGTATCTGCGCCAGCGCTACAAGGTGACGAGCGCGTGGCGCGGCGCGGTCGACCGCTGGCATCAGCGGCGTGACTACCGCTTTTTTAAATGCCCCTCGTGCCGGACGCGTCTGCGTGTGCCGCGCGGCAAGGGCAAGATCAACATCGTCTGCCGCAAGTGCGGCACATCGTTCCAGCGCAAGACCTGAGGCGACGGCCGATGTTTGGATATGTGATCGCAAATCTCGAGGGCCTGACCCAGCCGCAGAAGGATCGCTATAAGGGCTGCTACTGTGGGCTGTGCCGGGTGCTCAAGCAGCGCCACGGCTTTTCCGGCCGCCTGACGCTGACATATGACATGACGTTTCTGGTGCTGTTGCTCTCGGCGCTGTATGAGGCGGATGAGGAGCGCGGCATGGAGCTGTGTCCCGCGCACCCGCTGCGCAGGCACTTTTACTGGCAGACGCGCTACACGGACTACGCCGCCGACATGAACGTCGTGCTGGCGTATTACAATTGCCGCGACGATTGGCAGGATGACGGCAGCGCGCTGAAGTATTGGGAGTCCGAGGCGCTCAGCCGCCAATGTGCCGCAGCGCGTGCGCGCTGGCCGCGGCAGTGCGCCGTGATCGAGCAGTGTATGGCGCAGCTGGGCGAGATCGAACAGGCGGACACAGGCGACATGGACGCTGCGGCGAACTGCTTTGGCCGGCTGATGGGCGAGCTGTTTGTGACAGGGGAGCTCTGGGATGCCCGCCTGCGGCCGTTCGGCGAGGCGCTGGGACGGTTTATTTATCTGCTTGACGCGGTGATCGACCTGCCGGAGGACCGCCGCCATGGGCGCTACAATCCGCTGCGCGCATTGCCGCAGGATGCGGATCTGCATGCGCTGCTGCGGATGCTGCTCGGTGAATGCTCGGCAGCGTTTGAGGCGCTGCCGGTCTTGCAGGATATCGAGCTGCTGCGCAATATTCTGTACTCCGGCGTATGGCTGCGGTATGACGCGGCCATGAAAAAACTTAAGATCGGGAGGAGCGCCGAATGAGAGACCCATACGAAGTCCTCGGTGTTTCCAGAAATGCGAGCGAAGAGGAGATCAAGGCGGCTTACCGCCGTCTGGCCAAAAAATATCATCCGGACCTGAACCCGGACGATCCGCGCGCGACGGAAAAAATGAACGAAGTCAATGCGGCCTATGACGCGATCAAAAACGGGACCGCCAATGCCTACGGCGCGTCCGGCGGCTACGGTCAGGCGGGCGGCTACGGCGCTTATGGCGGCTGGGGCGCGCAGCGCGACCCCGGTATCCGGCCGGAATATCAGGCGGCGGCGAACTATATCCACGTCGGCCACTTTGCCGAGGCGCTGCAGGCGCTCTCCGGTGTGCCGCTGGCCGAGCGCGATGCCAACTGGTACGCGATCAGTGCCATGGCGAACTCCGGCGCAGGCAACCGCGTGCAGGCGCTTGCAGACGCGCGCCGTGCGGCTGCGATGGATCCGGCAAACCCGGATATCCAGCGGCTGCTGCACCAGATCGAGAGCGGCGGCACGGCCTATGCGACCTATAGCGCCGGATATCCGAACAGCGGCTTCGGCACAGGAAGCTGGTGCGCGGATATGTGCCTGCTGAACCTGTGCTGCAACCCCTGCTTTTCCCCCTGCTGCTGATCCATATGACGACCCCGGCGGAACGAGCTTTGTTCCGCCGGGGCTTTTTGCGCTCAGACGCCGGGAAAGGTTTTCAGATACCGCTCCGTGAAGGCGCTCAGTGCGTCAAAGTCCATGCACGGGCGGTAGACGGCCTCAAGCTCGTTGTGCAGCAGCGCCGCCATGTGCAGCTGTTCGATGGCGCGCTCGAGGGCGAGCTGCTGCTGGCGGGCATCACTGCGCATGGCGCGGCGCAGTGTGCGCTGCCGCTCCGGATCGGGCAGAACATCGAGCCGGATATGGCGCTGCGACAGACCGTCCGGCACATCCTCGGCCGTCCCGGCGAGAAAGCCGACGCCGCGCGACGGGACGAGCACGGCCTGCGTACGCGAGGGGATGAGCGCATCCGGACAGGAGATGATGTTCAGACCGCACCGGACGGCGTGCGTGCGCACGGTGTGCAGAAATTCTTCTGCCAGACCGCATCCGTCGTCGAGCAGGTACACGCGCGCGCAGTGCGCGGCGACGGTGTCCGGAAAGAAAATTTCCCCCTCAGACGTGACGGCGCTCAGAAACAGACGGTCGCACCGGCCGGGCTTTGCGTCCTTGGACGGCGTGCCGAATTCGCGCGTGCAGACGCTTTTGGCGCGCCGGCGCGCGGCCTCGCGATCCTCGGGGAAGACCAGCCCCGGCGTCGCGCGCGGATCGAGCGCGGCGGCCGCCGTCAGGTACTGCTGTGCGCGCAGACGAAACATGGCGCAGTCGGCGTTCAGGGCGCGGATGCGCGCCGGATCGAGCGCCTCCGTGCGGCAAAACGCGCCGAGGTCGAGATATTCGCCGCTCGCGCCGAAGAGCGCGGGCTCGACGGTGTGCGGTGCCGTGCCGTCAAAGAAGCCAGCGTGCTTTTGCGGGAAATACACGCCGTCGAGCGAGGCCGGGTCGCCCGCGCAGTGCAGCCAGACGACCGAGAGCCCGGCGGCGCGCCCCGCGTCGCCGACGCGGCGCAGGAAGGTGGACTTGCCGCAGCCCGGCCCGCCCTTGAGGATACAGAAATAGCGCTCCGGCGGCCGGAGGAACTGCCGGTGCAGCGCGTAGTAGCCCGCGCCGGTCATGGCGCTGAGAAAGTAGCGTGTTTCCAGTGCGTTGTTCATGGCGAAACCTCACATTTTCATGGTTGCTACAGCGTATGCAGCCGGCGCGGCCGTTGACAATTTCGCCCCGGGATGCTATCCTTTTTTCATCCTGACAACGGAGAGTTTCTATGATCAAGACGATATTATTTGATTTTGACGGCACGCTCTTTGACACCGGTGAGGGCATCCTGCGCAGCGTGCAGTATGCGCTTGAGGGCTTCGGCATCCACGAGACGGACACGGCGCGTCTGCGCAAGTTTGTCGGTCCGCCGCTGCTCGATTCGTTCTCGGAGCTGTATGCCATGACACCCGAGCAGGCGCAGGCGGCGGTCGCGCGCTACCGGGAGCGGTATCTGCCTGTCGGCATCTATGAGTGCACGCTCTATCCCGGTATTCCGGAATTGCTCGAGCAGCTGCGCGCGCACGGCTTTCGCGTCGCGGTCGCGACCGGGAAGCCCACGCCGATGGCGCGCTCGATCCTGCAGCGGTTCGATCTTGAGCGGCTCTTTGACTGCGTGATCGGCTGCGAATACGACGGCACGCGCAGCACGAAGGCCGAGGTCGTTGCGGCCGCGCTCGCCGAGACGCAGACCGCGCCCGAGGCGGCGCTCATGGTCGGCGACCGGAAGTATGACGTCACCGGTGCTGCTGCCTGCGGTGTGCCGTGTCTCGGTGTGTACTACGGCTATGCAGAGCCGGGCGAGCTGGAGACCGCCGGGGCGGCGGCAGTGGTGCAGACCGTCGCGGAGCTGGGCGAGCGGCTGCTGCACTGGAACGAGGCATGATGCGAAAACTCCCTGCGGAATCTGAGTTCCGCAGGGAGTTTTCTGCTTTTTGTCAGGACACGGCTTTCCCGAGCACGCGCAGGGGAAAGGCGTCCGAGATCTCCAGATCGTGATAGGCCGGGTTGAGCGAGTGCAGCCAAACGCGCCCTCCGTCGCGCCGGAGCTGTTTGAGATAGGCGCTGCCGTCGTAGAGAAACACGCCGATCTCGCCGGGTGTGAGCGTCGGCTGCTGGTGCACCCAGACGGTCTGCCCGTCGTGAAAGCGCGGCTCCATGCTGTCGCCCGCAACGCGCACGCCGAAGTTCGCCTCCTCCGGCACTTCCGGACCGACCGGCTGCATCTCATAGCTCTCGCCGTCGAGAAACTGCCCCGTTCCGGCTGATACGGCCAGCGAGTACAGCGGCAGGCTGCGCAGCGTGGGCACTTCGGGCGCGGCGGCAAAGCGCTTGCTCTCGCGCAGCAGCGCGATGTATTCCAGAGCGCGGCGGCGTCCCTCCGCATTCAGCCCCGCAAGCAGACCGCCGGCATCCCCGCCGGAGAACGTGCCCGCGATATCATCCACGTCCAGCACGCGGCAGAGCGTCAGAAACTGCTGCGCGTTTGGAAGCGTGGCGTCATTTTCCCACTTTGAAACCGCCTGATTCGACACCGGCATCCCGGCCTCAGCCATGGCCTCAGCCAGCGCCTGCTGACGCATACCGTGCGCGCGGCGCAGGGAAGCGATCGTTTCGCCAAAGGTTTTGTACATATGCAGCACCTCAAACACAATATATCGCATCCGACGAAAAAATACAAGGAAAATATCCGAAAAAGATAAGAAAGCGCTTTAAATATCCCATAAAGAGATTTATAATAAAGGCAATCTCTTTGCAGGAGAACGTGAACATGGAACGCATGATCTTACATTCGGATATCAACGCCTGCTATGCGAGCATCGAGCTGCTGCGCCATCCGGAGCTGCGCGGCCGGCCGGTGGCGGTCGGCGGGGAGCGGGAGCTGCGCCACGGCATCATTTTAGCCAAGGATCAGATGGCGCGTGCCGCCGGTGTGCGCACGGGCATGACGCTCTGGGCGGCGCGGCAGCAGTGCCCGGAGCTGACGATCTTGCCGCCGGATTTTGACCTGTACTACGATTATTCACGCCGTGTGCGGCAGGTGTATGCCGACTTCACCGACCGGTGCGAGCCGTTCGGCATGGATGAGTGCTGGCTGGACATGACCGGCTGCGTCGGCCATGAGGACGCGCTGCAGACGGCGCAGGCGGTGCGGCAGCGCGTGCTCGATGCCACAGGGCTGACGGTGAGCGTCGGCGTGTCGTGGTGCAAGGTGATCGCAAAGCTCGGCTCTGATTACCGCAAGCCGAACGCCGTGACGGTCATTGACCGCGCGCGCTTTGCCGACATGGTCTGGCCGCTGCCGGTGGGCAGCTTGCTCTTTGCCGGGCGCAGCTCGGTGCGGCAGCTCGAGCGGCTGGGCATCCGCACGGTCGGCGCGCTCGCGGCGGCGGATGCGGATATGCTCCGGCAGCGCTTCGGCAAGAGCGGGGTGCAGCTGCACGCCTATGCCAACGGCTATGACCCCGCGCCGGTGCACCGGGTGGAGGATCTGCCGCCGCCGAAGTCCATCGGCAACAGCGCCACCGCGCCGCGCGACCTGATCTGCGAGGCGGATGCGCGCGCGGCGCTGCTGTCGCTTTCCGAGAGCGTGGGTGCGCGTCTGCGGCTGGAGGGGTATCAGTGCCGCACGGTAGAGCTGAGCGTGCGCACGGCGGACCTGCGCTGGTGCAGCCACCGCATGGCGCTGCGCCATCCGACGGATCTGACGAGCGAGGTGCTGGATGCGGCGCTGGCGCTGTGCGAGCAGGCGCACCTGTGGCCCGAGCCGCTGCGCAGCATCGGCGTGCGCGCGCTGGATCTCCAGCCCGCGTGTGCGCCGCATCAGATGGACCTGTTCGAGGACGCGGAGCGCCGCGCGCGTGAGCGCCGGCTCGATATCACGCTCGACAATCTCCGCGCCCGCTACGGCAAGACCTGTGTCCTGCGCGGCCGCGCCTGTTTTGACCCGGCGCTCGGTCTTGTCCAGCGCGAGGAGCACGCATTTTTGCGCAAATAAAAAAGCACGCACCGTTTTGTAAACGGTGCGTGCCGCTGTTTCATCAGAAGCCGAGCTTCATGCCGCCGGCGATCTTGTTGACCGTGGCATCGGAGGCCGCCTCGTACTGGCGCAGCGCCTCGTTGACGGCTGCCAGCACCAGATCTTCGAGCATCTCGACATCATCGGGATCGACCGCTTCGGGCTTGATCTCGATCTTGGTGACCTCACGGTTGCCGTTGACAACGGCCGTGACCATGCCGCCGCCGGCCTTCGCCGTGAACTCTTTTTCCTCCAGCTCCTTCTGCATCCGCAGGAAGTCCTGCTGCATCTTCTGCGCCTGCTTCATCATGTTGGCCTGATTCATGCCGCCATAACCGCCGCGAAAACCGCCTCTTGCCATGTTTGTATCCTCCTGTGAATCAAAAAATTTTTTATCGGATCGTTACGTTCGGGAAGCGTGTCAGCTCCTCGATCTGCCGCTGCTTGATCTGGGTCGCCGTGTCCATCGGCTGCATGACCACGCGGACGTTTTGTCCGGTCAGTGTCTGCACGGCCAGACGGAATTTCTCCGCGATCTCGGGCTTGTTGAACATCGGATAAGCCGGAGCTTTGTTCAGGTGCAGGGTCAGCGTGCCGTCGGCCAGCTCACCGGCCGCCTGCAGCGGGTCAAGCAGAAAATGATAGATGCCGACCGGCAGCTCGCGCTCCATGTATGCGCACAGCGCCTGCCAGTCAAACGTGCCCGCTTCAGTGGGCGCAGCCTCCGGCGCGGGCGCGGACACCGGCTCCGGGATCGGCTCGGGTTCGGGCTCCGGAATGGGAGCGGGAACGGTCTCCGGCGGCTCCCAAGGGGGAACGTCGTCGAATACCGGTTTCGGCTCGGGCTTTGCCTTCGGCGCGGAGACCGGCGGCGCGGGCGGCTCCCAAGGGGGAACGTCATCGTGTACCGGTTTCGGCTCGGGTTTTGCCTTCGGCGCAGAGACCGGCGGTGCGGGCGGCTCCCAAGGGGGGACGTCGTCGAATACCGGCTTCGGTTCAGGCTTCGCCTTCGGCGCGGAGACCGGCGGTGCGGGCGGTTCCCAAGGGGGAACGTCGTCGTGTACCGGTTTCGGTTCAGGCTTCGCCTTCGGCGCGGGCGCAGATGCGCGCGGCGCGGGGATTGCTCCGCTGTATACGGTCTGTTCGAGCTTGTCCATGCGCGCGCACAGCGTCGGCACATCGTCGCATAGCTCCGGCCGGCAGAGCCGGATCAGGCACAACTCCGCCGCGATGCGCGGGTTGGGCTGCGATGCCATCGCGCCGAGCGTCTGCTGGATGCTCTGAAGGTTTGCCAGCAGTTGCGCGGACGAAAACGCGCCGGAGAGCTCCTCAAGCGTGACCGGGTCATATGCGCCGGAGAGCAGCTCCCGGCCGCCGCGCGGCGCAACGGCCTGCATGAGCAGGTCGCGCTGGAGCATACTCAGCTCGTCGAGCAGGGCAGAGGGGTCTTTCCCATCCTGCCAGAGCTCACGGAACTGTTCGAGCGCACCTGCGGTGTCACCGGCGGCAACGCTTCGCAAAAGCTGCGCCGTGCGCAGGTTTCCGGCAAGACCGATGGCGGAGATGACCGCGTCGGTCGAGATACATTCGTTTCCGCAGCACTGGTCGAGCAGTGTGAGCGCGTCGCGCATACCGCCGTCCGCCATGCGGGCGAGCAGCGCGGCCGCATCCGGCTGCAGGTTCAGATGCTCCTGCTGCGCGACGAAGTTCAGGCGCGCGGTGATCGTGTCGACCGGGATGCGCTTGAAGCTGTGCCGCTGGCAGCGGGACAGGATCGTCGCCGGGACTTTGTGCAGCTCCGTCGTTGCGAGGATGAACATGAGGTGCTCCGGCGGCTCTTCAAGGATCTTCAGCAGAGCATTGAACGCCGAGTTGCTGAGCATGTGCACCTCGTCGACGATATAGACACGCTTGCGCACGCTGGCGGGGGAAAACACCGCCTCATCGCGCAGGGCGCGCACGTTGTCGACGCCGTTGTTGGACGCGGCGTCCAGCTCGACCACGTCGAGGATCGACCCGTCGTCGATGCCGCGGCAGGCGGCGCATTGGTTGCACGGATTGCCGTTGACCGGATGCTCGCAGTTGACCGCCTTGGCCAGGATCTTGGCACAGGTGGTCTTACCCGTACCGCGCGTGCCGATGAACAGGTAGGCGTGGGACAGCCGTCCGGTCTCGACCTGCTTTTTCAGCGTCTCGGTAATATGTTCCTGACCGACAACGTCGTCAAACGTCTTCGGCCGGTATTTGCGATAGAGCGCCTGATACATCATTTGCGCGCGTCACCTCCGGGAACGGAAAACATAAAAACGTGACCATTGACAAGACTGCACACCCACCTTTGAATAGACGACATGCCCGTTACCACAGCAGCCAGCTCGGGCTCGGCGCCCCCACGGCACACGGAGTGACCTGCTTAATGCTGCTCGGTTCCCCGCCTGACATGGTTCACAAGGCTCCGTTGCGCGGGACCGAACCTTCAACGCCGCTTACTGCGGGCAGACGACACATCAACCTATCCGGGGGCGGGAATTCATCCCTGCTATAGCGGATTGCAGGTACAGGACACCGCTGGCTCCCCGACTAGTGCAGCCTTGTCAATGGCCACGTGCAAGTATTCTACTACAAAAGCGGCGATTGCGCAAGAGCGGGAAGCAATTTTCTTTTTCGGGACTTTTTCGCACAAAAATGCGCCGGAAGAAAAAAAGGTCTTTACAAATGTGAAAAATGTGCTATAATGAACAAGCCTTGTGGGGGCGTAGCTCAGCTGGGAGAGCGTTCGGTTCGCATCCGAGAGGTCAAGGGTTCGAATCCCTCCGTCTCCACCAAACTTCAGAAATCCTCCCCGTGACCGTTGGGTCATGGGGGGGATTTTCTGTTATTCAAAGAAAAGAAGCGAGATCACGCATCCGCTGATGGGAGGGAAATTGCATGAAAGCTCAGATCATCGCAGCGCTGCTTTTTCTGATTCTGGGCATCGTGTTTGCCTGCGGAAAAGGCACATTTTTGATCGCGGGCTATAATACGCTCCCGGAGGAGAAAAAGGCACGGTATGATGCGCGCAAGATCCTGAGAGACATGAGCCGGATGATGTTTTCCTGCGTGGGCTGCATGGCGGTCGGGATCCTCGGCTCGATCGTGGACGCACCTTGGCTTGCGGCGCTCGGCATCGTCCTGACGGCTCCGGTCATCGTGTTCTTTCTGATCCGCATCAACCGGGAGAGTAAGCGGTAACGCCTGCTGCACAAAAAGTCACCCCCGCGCTTGTCGCAATGACAAGCGCGGGGGTTTTTGCATGCGCGAGCGGCCGGTTTTTTGTTGACATCGGCGTAAAGGCACGCGAGCGGCGTCATTCCTTTTCGCTGAGTCCGCGTTCAAAGCGGAACTTGGCCTTTTTCTCCGGCACCTCAACGGGATATTCCCCCGTGAAGCAGCCGGTGCAGAAGCCCTCGCCGCACTCGGCCAGCTTTGTTACGCTGTCGGTGCTGAGATATCCGAGGGAGTCGACGCCGATGATCTGCGCGATCTCCGGGATCGTGTGACTGCATGCGATGAGGTTCTCGCGGGAGTCGACGTCCGTCCCGAAATAGCAGGGGTTGAGAAAGGGCGGCGCGGACACGCGCATATGAACCTCCGTCGCGCCGGCCTCGCGGACGAGCTTTACGATGTGGGCGCAGGTGGTGCCGCGGACGATGGAGTCGTCGATCAGTACCACGCGCTTGCCCCGGATGGTGGAGGAGATGGTGTTGAGCTTGATGTTGACGGATTTCTCCCGCTGGCTCTGCTCCGGCTGGATAAAGGTGCGGGCGATATACTTGTTTTTGATAAAGCCTACGCCGTACGGGATGCCGGACTGCTTGGAATAGCCGAGCGCGGCGTCCAGGCCGGAGTCCGGAACGCCGATGACCACGTCCGCCTGAACGGGGTGCTCGAGTGCCAGAAAGGCTCCGGCGCGCTGCCGCGCGGTGTGGACGCAGCTGCCGTCTATGACGGAGTCCGGACGGGCGAAGTAGATGTACTCAAAGACGCACAGCGAGCGGGGGCACTGGCCGCAATGGGTGGTTATGCTGCGCAGGCCGCCCTTGTCCGCGATGACGATCTCGCCGGGGCGCACGTCCCGCACGAACTGTGCACCGATGCCGTCCAGCGCGCAGCTCTCGGAGGCAAAGACCCAGCCGTCTCCCAGCCTTCCGATGCAGAGCGGCCGGAAACCGTGGGGATCCCGGACGGCGATCAGCTTCTGGGGCGACATGATGACCAGCGAGTACGCGCCCTTGATCCTGTCCATGGCGGCAGAGACCGCCTCCTCAATGGAGGAGGCCCGCAGACGCTCGTTGGTGATGGTATAGGCAATGACCTCGGTGTCGCTGGTGGTGTGGAATATCGCGCCGTTGAGCTCCAGTGCCTCCCGCAACTCGGCGGCGTTTGTCAGGTTGCCGTTGTGGGCGAGCGCCATGCTGCCCTTGATATGATTGATGATCAGGGGCTGGGCGTTTTCGCGGCTCTTCCTGCCGGTGGTGGCGTAGCGGACATGACCCACCGCCAGCTGGCCTCCGCCGAGCTTTTGCAGGCGCTCGGGAGGGAAGACCTCACCGACAAGGCCGAGGTCCTTATATCCCGATATGACGCCGTCGTCGTTGACGGCAATGCCGCAGCTCTCCTGTCCCCGGTGCTGGAGCGCGAACAGGGCGCTGTAAGTCAATCCGGCAACATCTGTCTCGCCGCTGCTGTAAATGCCGAAAACGCCGCATTCCTCATGAATCTTTGAAAACATAGGCCCGCGCCCCGTTACGCGCCGAGCATACGGCGCAGGATCTCCTGATATGCGCCCTCCACATTGCCGAGGTCACGGCGGAAACGATCCTTGTCCAGTTTTTCGTGGGTCGTCTCGTCCCAGAGGCGGCAGGTGTCGGGGCTGATCTCGTCGGCGAGGACGATGCTGCCGTCGGGCAGGCGGCCGAACTCCAGCTTGAAGTCCACAAGGTCGATGCCGATGCCCTTCATGATGCCCTTGAGCAGGTCGTTGACCCGGAAGGCCAGCGCCTTGATCTGCTCCAGCTCCTTGGCCGTTGCCAGCTTCAGGGCCAGCGCGTGGTAGGAGTTGATGAGCGGGTCGCCGAGACTGTCGTTTTTATAAGAGAACTCGATGGTGGGGGCGTCAAACACAATGCCCTCCTCCACGCCGTACCGCTTGGCGAAGGAGCCGGCGGAGATGTTGCGGACGATGACCTCGAGGGGGACGATGGTGACCTTCTTGACGAGGGTCTCCCGGTCGGAAAGCTCCCGCACGAAGTGGGTGGGCACGCCCTGCTCCTCCAGCAGCGTCATCAGGTGGTTGGTCACCCGGTTGTTGATGACGCCTTTTCCGGCGATGGTGCCCCGTTTTTCGCCGTTAAAGGCGGTGGCGTCGTCCTTGTATTCGACGATCAGCAGTTCGGGGTTGTCGGTGCGAAAGACCATCTTGGCCTTGCCTTCGTACAGCTTCTCAAGCTTCTGCATAGCAATACCTCCATGATAAATTGATTTTTTTGGCAGAATGTTTTTATATTGTGATATTAGACCGAAAGAATCAGAAAAACAATATTTTTTCAAGGTATTTTTGCGATTTCGGATGGTATCACAATGAGAGCGGGAAAATGCCGCCTTGTTTATGTTCGTTTTGCTCCCCCCACGGTTTGGCGCGCCGTGTGCCGGATGCCGTCCTCGCCGGAACCGGGACGCTGAGCCGCTGGATGATTGGCTTTATGCGCCGCCGGGAAATCCTTCGTCTCCCAGTCTCGGCACAGGGAAAAGAGGCCGCTGTGCGCCTCCCCTTATCGCTCGGATTTCTTTGTTGACGCGCAATGGTTGGTCGTGTCGTTTTCCCCAAAACGATTCTCCTTGCAAATGATTACGCATTTGAAAAAGGCGCATCCCGATGCATGCGACGGCGCGCTTGCCGCATCCCGTTTTTGTGACGCGAAAACATATGTGACACCCCTCGACAGAACCGGTTTTGCGTGCTATAGTAAGAGAACAGTTTGTTTGGAAGGGATGTTTTCAGCAAGTGGAACGCAAAGGCAAACAGAAAAAGACGGCGCGCAATGTTATCATCATCCTGTGTGTGGTCCTTGTGGCGGTGTCGATCCCGGTAATTATGGCGCTCAGGAAATCGCACAGCCAGCCCACGCCGGCAGAGACTACGCCCACGCCGACCGCGCCGCCGGCAGAGGAGACCGTCAGCGCGACACCGTCGATCGAACTCCCGCCGTATGGCGGCTATTCGTTTGACAACGACGAGCTGGTGCAGCTGTCCGACTGTGCATTTGTCGGCGACAGCATCTGCAGCGGCCTGTTCGTCTATGATGTGCTGCCGAAGGACATGGTCGTTGCGACCGGAAATGTCGGCATCCGCAGCCTGCGGGAATATACATTTGATATCAACGGCGGTACGTATACCGCGCTTGAGGCGCTGAAGGTCATCGACCCGAAGTATGTCATCTTCTCTATGGGCATGAACGACATCAACATGACCAGCGAGGAGACCTATTGCCAGAATTACCTCAGCTTCCTTGCCGATACGCAGGCGGAGCTGCCGTCGGCAAAGCTGTATGTCGCGTCGATCACGCCGATCGATGCCGGGTCGAACTTTGCCTCGAATGATAAGATCGACCGCTACAACGCCGCGGCCAAGGCTGCCGTCGAGCAGGCGGGCTACGGGTTTATCGACGTCACGACGCACCTGCGCAATGACACGGGCGGCCTCAACCCGGATTGCGGCGGCGGTGACGGCATCCACGTCAACAAGCTCGGCTATTATTCCATGCTGACCGACGTGGCCAAGCGCCTCGTGGCCGACCGGCATTGAGTCAAACACAGAAAAAGAAAGGGCGAGCGCCCTTTCTTTTTTGTTGCCCGGCGGTGTGCACAAAGGCGTTGACAAACGCGCGCATCGGCATTATAATCGGCATATACCGAAAATAACAGCCTTGGAGGTGACGCTATGCCGAGACCACCGCGATGCCGGCGGGTCTGCGATGCGCCGCAGGTCGACACCTTCTGCCCGCAGGGACATGAGGAGGCGGCTCCCATTCTGCTGACGCTGGATGAGTATGAGGTCATCCGGCTTGTCGATCTCGAGCAGCGCACGCACCAGCAGTGCGCCGCGCAGATGGACATTTCCCGCTCCACCGTGCAGGAGATCTATGAGAGCGCCCGGCGCAAGATCGCCGCGTGCCTTGTATATGGCAGAAAGCTCGTCATCACCGGCGGCAGCTACCGCATCTGCGGCGGGCAGGAGCAGGCGCGCTGCACACAGTGCTGCCGGACAAAATCAGAAGATACCCATTCGAATATGCAAGAACACAAAGGAGAAGCAAACATGAAAATTGCAGTTACCTACGCAAACGGCCAGATCTTCCAGCACTTTGGCCACACCGAGCAGTTCAAGATCTATGAGATCGACGGCGACAGGATCGTCGCCTCCGAAGTGGTCGATACCAACGGCAGCGGTCACGGCGCGCTGGCGGGCTTCCTGATGCAGCACGGCGTGAACACGCTCATCTGCGGCGGCATCGGCGGCGGCGCACAGCAGGCGCTGGCACAGGCGGGCATCCGGCTCTTCGGCGGCGTCAGCGGTGATGCCGACGCAGCTGTCCATGCGCTGCTGGCCGGAAATCTCGGCTACAACCCGAACGTCCGCTGCGACCACCACGATCACGAGCATGGTGAGGGCGGCCACACCTGCGGCGACCATGGCTGCGGTCATCACGGCTGCCACTGAGGCGCGCAAAAGCTTTATACCATCGTTCGTTTTTGAAAACCGGAGCGGAAACGCTCCGGTTTTCGCTTTGCCCGGATGCGCCCGCAGTGCGATTTTTCCCCTTGCAGATGAGCGGCCTGTGCGGTATATTGTAATTTGTCAGACAGCATTTTGCTGCTGACGGAAAACCACGCGCGATAAGGAGAACAGACGCAATGGATAAGCAGGAATTGACACAGCTGCTGCAGCAGGTCGCCGACGGCGACGTGACCCCGGACGACGCGGCGCTCCGGCTGAAGATGCAGCCCTTTCAGGAGATCGGCGCGTACGCAAAGGTCGATTTCCACCGCGGCATTCGTCAGGGAGTGCCGGAGGTCATCTTCGGCGAGGGCAAGGCGAAGGAGCACATCCTCGGTATTGCCCGGGAGATGCTGCGCAGCGGCCAGCGGACGATCCTCATCACGCGCCTGTCGGCGGAGGCGGCGGCCTACCTGGAGACGGATCTTCCGCTGCACTATGACAGCACCGCCAGAGTCGGCATCATCGGTGAGCTCCCGCCGCCCGGCGGCAAGGGGCGCATCGTCGTCGCGACCGGCGGCACAAGTGATATTCCCGTCGCGGAGGAGGCAGCGCTGACGGCCGAGGCGCTCGGAAACGCGGTCACACGCCTGTATGATGTCGGTGTGTCGGGTCTTCACCGTCTGCTCGCCAATCTGGACACGATCATGTCTGCGCGCGTCATCGTTGCGGTCGCAGGCATGGAGGGCGCGCTGCCGTCCGTCATCGGCGGCCTGGCCGACTGTCCGGTGATCGCCGTGCCCACGAGCGTCGGCTACGGCGCGTCGCTCGGCGGGATCGCGGCGCTGCTGAGCATGCTCAATTCCTGCGCAAGCGGTATGTCCGTCGTGAACATCGACAACGGCTTCGGCGCGGGCTATCTCGCCAGCATGATCAATCATCTCGACTGACGGAGGCGCCATGGAACTCTCTGATTTTTTTGCGCAGCATCCGAAGGCAGCGCTCGCGTTCTCGGGCGGGGCGGATTCTGCGTTCTTGCTCTACAGCGCCGCTGCGTGCGGCGCAGATATCATGCCATATTATGTCCGCTCGCAGTTTCAGCCGGCGTTTGAGCGCGCCGATGCCCGCCGGCTGGCGGCAGCGCTCGGTGTGCCGCTGCGCGAGCTGGAGCTGGACGTTTTGTGCGAGGATGCCATTGCCGCGAATCCGGCAGAGCGCTGCTATTTCTGCAAGCGCCGCATCTTCGGCGCGATCTGCACGGCCGCCGCTGCGGACGGGTATCCCGTCGTGCTCGACGGCACGAACGCCAGCGATGACCGCGGCGACCGGCCGGGTATGCGCGCGCTCGAGCAGGCGCATGTCCTCTCGCCGCTCCGGCTCTGCGGTCTGACCAAAGCGGAGGTGCGCCGCCGCTCCAAGGCGGCCGGGCTCTTCACGTGGGATAAGCCCGCCTATGCCTGCCTTGCCACGCGCGTTCCGACAGGCGAGCCGATCACGGCTGAAAAGCTCCGGGCGGTGGAGCGGAGTGAGGCATTTTTGTCCGCACTCGGCTTCACGGACCTGCGTGTGCGCCTGCGCGACGGCGGTGCGCTGCTGCAGCTTCCGGCGGCACAGCACGCGGCGGCACGGGCGCGGTGGCCGGAGATCACCGCAGGACTGTCCGAATACTTTTCCACCATCCGACTGGACCCGAAAGCGAGGGCGGAGAGCGAATGAAAACTTTGTATATCGACTGCTCCATGGGCTGTGCCGGTGATATGCTCACGGCGGCGCTGCTGGAGCTGCATCCCGATCCGGCGGCGTTTCTCGCCGGGATGAACGCGGCGCTCGGCGGCCGGGCGGTCGTGTCTGCCGCGCCGGATGCCAAGTGCGGCATCCGCGGTACGCACGTCACCGTAAGCATCCACGGGCAGCAGGAGGGCGCGGACTCGCCGCATGCAGAGCATACGCACGGCGGCGCGAGTGCGGCCGAGATCATGGCCTTTCTGGATACCGTGCCGCTTTCGCAGCAGATACGGGAAAACGCTAGGGCGGTGTATGCGCGCCTTCTGGACGCTGAGAGCGCGGTGCACGGCTGCGCGGTCGAGCAGGTGCACTTTCATGAGGTCGGCGCGCTCGATGCGTTGGCGGATGTGCTGTGCGTGTGCGCGCTCATGGACGCGCTGCAGCCGCAGCGCGTGCTCTGCTCACCCATAAATGTCGGCAGCGGTCAGGTTCGGTGCGCGCACGGTGTGCTGCCTGTGCCCGCCCCGGCGACGGAGCGGCTGCTGCGCGGCGTGCCGGTCTATGCCGGCGGCGTGACGGGCGAGCTGTGCACCCCCACAGGTGCGGCGCTGCTGCGGCAGTTCGTGTCTGACTACGGTGCAATGCCACAGATGTGCGTCTCCGCCGCCGGTTACGGCACGGGCACGAAGGATTTTGCAGCGGCGAACGTCGTGCGTGTGCTCCTGGGTGAGAGCGGGAACGGCGATGAGCAGGTCGTGGAGCTGTGCTGCAACATCGACGATCAGCCTGCGGAGTCGCTCGCCTTTGCCATGGACGCGCTGCTTGCGCTCGGCGCGCTGGATGTGTATTTCACCGCCATCGGCATGAAAAAGGGCCGCCCGGGTGTTTTGCTCACCTGCCTCTGCCGCCCGGAGCAGCGGGATGCCATGCTGCACTGCATCTTTCGCAATACGACAACGCTCGGTGTGCGCGAGCGCACCTGCGCCCGTTACAGCCTCGCCAGATGCACGCAGACCGTGCAGACACGCTTCGGTCCGGTGCGCGTCAAAACGGCGCAGGGCTACGGCGTCACGCGCGAGAAGGCGGAATACGACGATCTGGCGCGGCGCGCACGCGAGAGCGGGCGGCCGCTTGACGAGATCCGCGCCGCCGTCGCGCAGGCGCTGCGAGACCGGAACGAGACCGATATGCCCCAAAAGTGATGCTTTTTTTACAGCCGCACATCCGCACCGTGTCCGCACGGTACGGATGTGCGTTTTGCCCAGCGGGACATTTCGCCTGCGCGCGTCTTTCTGTGAAAGTCTACATATTTTGTGCCTCATCAAAAAATTCCCTTGTCAGACGATCTCAGCGTGCTATAATCGACACATTATGAGGGCTTGCCTGTCGAAAAACAGAATACCACAAGCGCCCATGAAAGGAGAAATTATGCATCCCAGACTTTCCAGCAAAATCCTGCGTCCCGATTTTCAGGGCGAATTTACGGCAAGTATTCTTGCGGCAGCGGCATCTCCCGAGCTGATTTCTTTCGCGGGCGGACTTCCGAACCCGGTCTCCTTCCCGGTCGAGGAGATGGACAAGGCGGCACACAAGGTGCTCGAGCATAACGGCGTCATGGCGCTGCAGTACAGCGGCACGCAGGGCTATCAGCCGCTGCGCGAGTGGATCGCCAAGCGCTATGAAACGATGGGCGTCTTCGGCGTGCAGGCCGACGATATCATCATCACCAACGGCTCGCAGCAGGTGCTGACGATGATGGGCGCGTGCATGCTCGACCCCGGCGACAAGGTGATCGTCGAGGACCCGACCTATCTGGTCGCACTGCAGTCGTTCCACTTCTTTGACCCCGAGATCCTGCCGGTCACCATCAACCCCGACGGCATCGACTGCGATGCGCTCGCGGCGGCTGTTGCGGCGAACCCGGACGTGAAGTTTGCCTACGTCATTCCGAATTTCCAGAACCCCACCGGCCTGAGCTACAGCCAGCAGGTACACGACCGGGTCGTGGAGATCTTCCGCGGCACGGACATTGTCGTGCTCGAGGATAACCCGTACCGTGAGCTGCGTTTTTCCGGCACCGCGACTGACAGCTTCGGCAAGGAGCTGGGGGAGCAGTGCTGCATGCTCGGCACGTTTTCCAAAATCGTCGCGCCCGGTATGCGCATCGGCTGGGTGTGCGTGCGCAACAAGGAGCTGCGTGAGAAGCTCCTGAGCTACAAGGCGACCGCCGACCTGCACACGAACATCTTCTCGCAGCTCGTGCTCGCGCAGTACCTTGCGGACAACGACATCGACGCGCACATCGAAAAGACGAAAGTGCTCTACAAGCACAAGGCGGAGCTGATGATGGACTGCATGCGCAAGTACCTTCCGGAGGGCGTGGAGTTCACGCCGACCGAGGGCGGCATGTTCCTGTGGGCGAAGCTCCCGAATGGCATGTCTGCGGTCGATCTCTACCGCGTCGCGCTCACGAAGGGCGTGGCCATCTGCCCGGGCGACCCGTTTTATGAGAAGGCGCGCAATGTCAGCACCTTCCGCATCAACTACTCCAACAGCAGTGACGAGGTGATCGAAAAAGGCATCCGTCTGCTCGGCGAGGCCTGCGAGGAGCTGCTCGCAAAGTAAGATAACGCATTCTTTACACAAATCAAAACCGCCGCACCGTGGCGTCACGGTGCGGCGGTTTGCATATGGCAGCAGTTTATATGTAAGACCTTGTTCTGCGCATGTCGAGCACCAGCTCCGGATCCTCTGCGCGCATCCGCTCCAGAATGCCCGTGAGTGCGTCCGGGTCGCGCGCGACCGCGTCCAGCTCCGGCTGCGTGAGACCGACCAGCTGCAAAAACGCGACCCTGCCGTGCACGGTCTCGATCGGTGCGGCGGTCGTGTCGCTGACGATGGCCAGCGCTGTGATGGCCGAGTTCAGCTCCGGATGTAGGGAGCCGCCGTCACCGGGGATGTATGCGCCCGGCTCGAAATAGTTGCCGGTCTCGAACGTGTAGCGCGCCAGCTGCGCCAGCAGGTCGAGCGCCCACGTGCCCGTCTCGGCATAGCTCTCGCGCACCTTGAGCGTGAGCTCATAGCCCCATTTGCTGTATTCCGAGCCAAAGGCCGCCATGCTCGGGTACAGCTCGCTTAAGCCGTAGGTGACGATGTGCTGATAGCCCTTGCCCGTGTCGTAGACGGCAAAGCCGTCGAGATATTCCTCGCCGCCGAGCGCTGCACGGTCGTGCAGCTCGCTCTCGAAACGCACCGGCTCTGCCTTGGGGTAGAGCTTTGCAAAGGCCGCGTCGATCGCGTCCCAGCCGGGCGCCCAGTCGGGGTGCTTTTTCATCCGCTTCGCGTATTCTTCTCTCGTCATGTCGTGTCCGCCTTTCGTCGATTTACTCCAGTGCCTCGTGCACGGAAAAATGGTTCTTGTGATAGCTCAGCAGCCCCTCGCGCTGCATCCGTGACAGCTCGCTGCACATGGCGCTGCGATCGACGCTGAGATAGTCAGCCAGCTGCTGCCGGTTATAGGGGATGTCAAAGCTGTATCGCCCGGCGCGTTTCACGCACTCGGAAAAGTACGACATGAGCCGGGCTCGGATGCCCTTCGGCGCGGTGTGCAGGATGCGCTGCGAGAGCTGCAGGTTCTTGGCCGCGCACACGGTCAGCAGGTTTTGGATGAGCTTGGCGTGAAACGGGCAGGCGTTCGTGCAGGTCGTGAGCACCTTGCCGATGTTCAAAAACAGCACCTCAGTGTCCTCTGAGGCGGTCACGCTGATGAGCAGCGGCTCGCCCGGGATGCAGGCATAGGGCTCGGCAAACACCTCACCGGGGCCGACGTGGCCGAGCAGACTGTGGTTGCCCCAGACGTCGTCATAGCCGATCATGGCCATGCCGGAGAGCACCATGCCGAGCTGTTCGGTCGGCGCGCCCTCGGCGAGAATGGTCTCGCCCCGGTCGTAGTGCTTTTGCACCGCGCCGAGACATTGCAGCAGCAGCGGCAGCTCATCGGCGCCGATGCCGCGAAAGAGACGCGTGTTGGATAGCGTGATGTGCATTTTTTTGCTCCATTTGTTGTTCTGACAACGGAATTATGGCTTTTATTATGCTATCTTATCCTCAGAAAGTCAAGTCCGCCGGGTGGGGACCCGGACGATTTTTGGAAAGGGAAGGGATATTATGATCCGCAAAATCATCCACATTGACGAAGAAAAGTGCAACGGCTGCGGTGCGTGCGCGGCAGCGTGTCACGAGGGAGCGATCGGTATTGTAGACGGTAAGGCAAAGCTCCTGCGTGACGATTATTGCGACGGTCTCGGCGACTGCCTGCCGGCCTGCCCGGTGGACGCCATCCACTTTGTTGAGCGCGAGGCGGCTGCCTATGATGCTGCGGCCGTGCAGGCGAATATGCGCAAAAAGCAGGCGCAGAGCGCACCTGCGCACACCGGCGGCTGTCCCGGCAGCCGGATGCGCAGCATCCGCCGTGAGGAGGCCGCGCAGCCGCAGACCGCCGTGCCGCAGCTGTCGCAGCTTGGCCAGTGGCCGTGCCAGATCAAGCTCGTGCCGGTCAACGCGCCGTATTTTCAGGGCGCGAAGCTGCTCATTGCGGCCGACTGCACGGCGTATGCCTACGCGAACATGCACAGTGAATTCATGAAAGGGAAGATCACGCTCATCGGCTGCCCGAAGCTCGACGCGGTGGATTACACCGACAAGCTCACGGAGATTATCCGGGGCAACGACATTCAGAGTGTCACCATCGTGCGCATGGAGGTGCCGTGCTGCGGCGGACTGGAATACGCCGTCCGCACCGCGCTGCAGAACTGCGGCAAGCTGCTGCCGTGGCAGGTGAAGACTATCTCCATCAAGGGCGAACTGCTGGACGATTGACCGATTTCTGGCGATTTCACTGATTTGCATTTGCAATTTTCGTTCGAAACGTGTAAAATAAAAAGGTAACACCGCAGTCAAATTGTGTGGTGGTGCCTTTGGAATGACACCGCGCAACGCGGTATGTAGGAGCGAAAATTCATGGCAGTCACTTTGGCAGAGATCGCTGCGCTGGCGGGCGTTTCACGCGGCACGGTGGATCGGGCACTTAACGACAGAGGACGCGTCGATCCCAAGGTTGCGGCACGCGTGCGCCGCATTGCGGCAGAGCGAGGCTACCGCCCGAACCGTGCGGGACGCATGCTGGCACGCGCGAAAAATCCGATCAGGATCGGCGTGATCGTCCAGTCGGTCGAGACCATGTTCATGCACACGGTATTTGAGGAGATCGAACGCGCATCGGCGCACTTTACCACCACCGGTGCAGAGGTGCTCGTGCGGCCGCTGGAGGGCGTCGATGCACAGCAGCAGCTGGACGTGATCGACGAGCTGCTCGAGGCGGGCGTGCAGGGCATCGCGCTTTCTCCGGCGGAGGACGAGCGGGTGCGCGCCCGTATTCAGGAGCTGTCCGAGCGCATGCCGGTCGTTACCTTCAACTCGGATCTGCCGGACTCGGGCCGCCTGTGCTACGTCGGCGTGGACAATTTCGCGTGCGGACGCATGAGCGCTGGTCTGATGGACCTGCTGCTCGCCGGTCACGGGGAAGTCCTGCTGGTTGCCGGTCAGGAAAACAACTGGTCGCATCAGCAGCGTGTGGACGGCTTTCAGGCCGAGGCTGCCGCAAATTTTCCCGGTTTGAGCCTGCTGCCGCCGCAGACCTGCGGGGACGATCAGCAGCTGGCGCATGATATTGTGTGCCGCGCCGTGCAGGAGCATCCGTCGCTGCGCGGTGTGTACGTTTCGGTAAACGGTCAGCTCGGTGCGTGCGACGCGCTGCGTGAGCTGGGTTTACAGGGCAAGGTGCACCTGATCTGCCACGATTTGATTCCGGCAAATACGGAGAATGTCCGCCGCGGACTCATCGACTTCCTGATCGATCAGGATGCCGCCCTGCAGGGCGCCCGTCCGATCGAGCTGCTCATGGACTACCTGCTGGCAGGCGAAAAGCCGGAGACCGACCGCATTCTTGCGTGTATTGATATCCGCAACCGCTACAACGTGTGAGGTGCGCGATGAAAGAGGTTTTGCGGCTCAATCACGGCGTTTTGACACATTTTCCGGCATCAGCCGGACGGAATAAGCCTGCGCTCATCCTGTGCCCGGGCGGCGGCTACGAATACTGCTCCATCCGTGAGGGCGCACCGGTCGCGCGTGCGTTTGCGCGGGACGGTGTGGAAGCGTTCGTGCTCGAGTACGACTGCACGGAGGTGCCGCTTGGCGTAAAGCCGCTGCACACGCTGTCCGCGTCTGTCGCCTGGGTGAGAGAACATGCGGCACAGCTCGGCATCGCGGCAGACCGCATTGCGGTCGGCGGATTTTCGGCGGGCGCCCATCTGGCGGGACTGCTGGCGGCGACGTGGCACGACGCAGACTGGTTTCCTGCGGGCACGGATCTGCAGGCGCACCGACCGAATGCGGCGGTGTTGTGTTATCCGGTGGTCTCGGCGGGAGCGTATGCACACCGCGGCAGCTTTGTGCGTCTGGCAGGTGAAAATGCTGCAGAACAGCAGAGATTTTCGCTGGAAACGCTGGTTTCCGCGCGCATGCCGCGTACATTTTTGTGGCATACCCTGACGGACGCGACCGTTCCGGTCGAGAACACGCTGCTGCTCGAGGCGGCTTTGCGCCGAGAAAACATCAGCCACGAGCTGCACCTGTTCCCGCACGGCGTGCACGGACTCGCGCTCGCGGATTTGGAGACAGCCGACCCGATGAAAGGGCGCGTGCCCGACCGGCATATAAACCGCTGGCAGGCGCTCTGCGCGGAATGGCTGAAGGAGGAATAACAATGCAGATTCGACACACCCGGCCGGAGGATCTTCCGGCGATGCAGGAAATTTTTGCGGACGCGCGGGCATTTATGCGCGAAAACGGCAATCCCGATCAGTGGGGAGACAGATTCCCGACACAGGAAATGATAGACAGGGATCTGGCGCTGCACCGCAGCTACGTCTGCGAGGACAACGGCAAAATCGCAGCGACCTTTGCGTTTACGACCGACGGCGAGCCGACCTATCGCGTCATTCGCGGCGGCGCCTGGCTGGACGATGCACCGTACGGCGTTGTCCACCGTATCGCGGCGGCAAAGGGCACGCACGGCGCGGCTTCGTTCTGCATGAACTGGTGCATGGAGCAGTGCGGCAACATCCGCATCGACACGCACGCGAACAACAAGCCCATGCAGGGTCTGCTGAACAAGCTCGGCTATACCTATTGCGGTGTCATTGAGCTGGAAAACGGGCGCGGAGAACGTCTGGCGTTCCAGAAACGAGTAGAAAAGTAAGTAAGAAACAGAAAACGGCATACCGGAGAGAATCTCCCGGTGTGCCGTTTTTTTATTTCCGGACTTTGATAAAATTAAAGATTGACTTTAATATAATTTAATATTATAATGAAGTTACAATGAAAGGAAGTGATAGCCGTGGCAATCGAGGTAATGCCGGAGTGGCTTGCATCGCTGGACGAGGAGGACGTGTCGTTCATCAAGAGATTCGTGCTGGCCTCGGGCTCGCTCAAGGAGATCGCCGGCATTTACGGCGTGACTTACCCGACCGTGCGCCTGCGGCTCGACCGTCTGATACAGAAGATCAGGCTTGGCGAGCAGGCGGACGAGGAGCCGTATATCGCGCTCATCAAGCGTCTTGCGGTCAAGGACAAGCTGGATTTTGACACGGCGAAGCTGCTCATCAACGAGTACAAAAAGCTGAGAGAGGGGAATAAATAATGCTGATTGCAACGGTTTCTACAATTATTTCGCTGATTTTTCTGATCGCGTTTGTCGCGGCAATGATTATTTTGCAGGTCTATCTTTCCAGACGGGAGAGCAAAGTGCCGGGACTGGTACTGCCTGCCATCACGTTTTCGGGGGAGCTGTTCATCCTGCTGAACGTGGTGACGAATGTGGTGATGACCTCGGTGGCTGACAATGCGGTTGGCGGAGTGGATTCGTATGACGTGTTCGTGACGGTGCTCAACACGGTGCTGACGCTGCTTGTTATCTCCATGCCGACCATCGTGCTGCTGGTGATCTACTTCCTCTGCCGCAGAGGGATGAACCGCAAAAAGCAGATCGAGAAGATGAATATTCAGGATTTGTGAGTTTTTCGCTTACTTTAAGCGAGGGGATTCGCCGTCTGCGGACGGCGGGGATTTGCCGCGCCCCGCGGCGGGGAGTGCGCTGACGCCGCGCGGGCGTACAAGAGGGTAGACAACCTGCGGTTTTCCACCCTCTTGTAAATCTCCCCTTTTCC
>OIWP01001332.1_pt1 | contig 31092 bp, 16 predicted proteins | sample 1587661 | NCBI WGS metagenome assembly OIWP01 (sample SAMEA3888899, study PRJEB22519) | human gut metagenome | biome: human gut; feature: human-associated habitat; material: faeces | place: Denmark | collected 2010 | reverse complement strand
ACGCCTGTGTAATAAAGGATACGCTCGGTCGTTGTTGTTTTACCGGCATCGATGTGGGCCATGATGCCGATATTTCTTGTAAATTCAAGTGGTACCTGACGGGCCATATAATCCTCCTTAATACGTTTACAGGTAAATTACCATCTGTAATGTGCGAAAGCCTTGTTGGCTTCTGCCATCTTATGCGTATCGTCACGCTTCTTAGCAGCGCCGCCGGCGCCGTTCAGAGCGTCAAGGATCTCTCCGGCCAGTCTCTCCTTCATCGTCTTTTCAGAACGAAGTCTGGAATAGCTCGCCATCCAGCGCAGACCCAGGGTCTGACGTCTCTCCGGACGAACCTCGATCGGAACCTGATAGTTTGCACCGCCAACACGGCGTGCCTTAACCTCCAGGCTCGGCATTACGTTCTCCATAGCCTGCTCGAAAACCTCCAGAGCGTTCTTGCCCGTCTTCTCTTCGACGATCTCGAATGCTTCGTAAACGATCTTCTGAGCTACGCCCTTCTTACCATCATACATGATGTTGTTAATCAGGCGTGTGACCAGTTTGGAATTATACATAGGATCCGGCAAAACATCGCGTTTTGCTACATTGCCTCTTCTTGGCATAGTCTTCCCTCCTTCACATAATAGTATGAATTCATCGGTACTCGAAAGCACAAGCTCCCGCCGGCTAAGAAAAGGTATTTACGCACGATAATCAGTAGCTTATCTATTATAAATACCCTTAAAGCGAATTTCGCTTTTCCGGTCAAAAGTTCATTGTGTAACGATTAAATTTGGCTCTTTAAAGAAATTACTTCTTTGCAGCGCCGGCCTTCGGTCTCTTAGCGCCGTACTTGGAACGAGCCTGCTTTCTGTTAGCGACACCGGCAGTATCAAGTGTACCACGGATAATGTGATATCTTGTACCTGGTAAATCCTTAACACGACCACCACGGATCAGAACAACGCTGTGCTCCTGTAAGTTATGTCCCTCACCCGGGATATAGCTTGTAACCTCGATTCCGTTGGAAAGACGTACTCTGGCGATCTTTCTAAGAGCTGAGTTAGGTTTCTTAGGAGTAGCTGTCTTAACAGCAGTACATACACCTCTCTTCTGCGGAGAAGAAGTATTGGTTGGCTTCTTCTGTAAAGAGTTGTAACCTCTCTGAAGTGCAGGTGCTGTAGACTTCTTAACAGATGTCTGACGTCCTTTTCTTACTAACTGGTTAAATGTTGGCATTATTTTCACCTCCTGTTTTATTTGTATGAGATCATAAATTGATCTCGGCGTACGTATGCACGCTAAATCATTATATTAACCCTATCTTTTTTTGTCAAGTTCTTTTCCAAAATTTCCTTGAATTTCGCGGAATACGCGGGTAAAAAAGAGTTCTGCATGCAAAAAGAAAAGATGGAAAACTCCCAACGGATATCTTCCATCTATCTATTCTTCCACATTTTTACATGTTTATACCAAACGATCAGCCATTTGCCCGTTTTCTCTGCTTCTCCTGTCTCTCACTGGTCAGAATCATATAGATTCCCAGCAGCATCACACCGATACACAGAACATATTTCGGATTTAACGACTGTCCGGTCTTCGGCGTCTCATCCTTTACCTGCGAGTCATCCGCCGCCTGCGCATTATCCGCCGGCTGCTCCGTCTCCGCCGCTTCCGTCGTCTCTGCCGGCTGGCTTTCCGCCTGGCTTCCGCCTGCCGGTGTAATCACAAACCCGGAGGTTGCCTGCGCCGTTGAATCCGAGTGACGCTCATCCACTACGATGACATAATCACACGCATGCACAAAGGAAAATGACACATTGCCGTCCGCATCTGTATCAGACTGTCCCATATACTCCAGGATCTGATTATCTACATTATAATAGAACAAAGTGCCCAGCTTATTGGCGTTCGCCGCACCGACATTTACGGTCAGCTGCGCCGTCAGGCCAAACAGGTTGTCGTGCGCCAGATGCATCTGCGTTGACCATCCGCTTCCGGTTACTGTGCTCTGCAGGTTCGCCGGCACATTGCTTGTTCCCAGTTCCACGCCAAAATCCGTATCTGCTACAACGCTTGTGTCAATGCTGCTTCCGTCAATCGTCCATGAGATTCCATTTCCCATATCCAGAACCAGCGTCAGCTGCTTATCTGCCGCCAGTGTCAGAATATCCTTCGGCACAACCGTGGTGCCGTTCATGGTAATATAGATCGTTGAACCTGGATCCGCCACCGTCATCTGCGTGTAAATCGCATCCCAGCCCTTCAGTTCCTCATTTCCGGTGATATATGCGGTTCCCTGCTCTGCAAATCTGGTCGTCGCAGGCACTTCCGCCGCTGTCGGCTGCACATCTCCCTGTGTCTCCGCCGTCGTCGCTGCCGCCGATCCGGTACCGCTGCTCTGCGCGCCTGCCGCTCCGGCACTGCCCTTTACCGCACCGCTGCCTCTTCCACTACCGTTGCCGCTTCTGCTGCCTCTTCCAGATGATGTGCCGTTACTCTTTCCGCTGCTGCCGCTTCCGCTGCCCGTACTGCTGCTGTTATTACCACTGCTCGTGTTGCTGCTGTTATTGCTGCTATTGTTATTACTGCTGTTATTGTTATTGCTGTTGTCGCCGCTGTTATTGTTGTTACCGCTGTTATTATTGTCGTTGTTATTGTTGTTATTGTTGTTATTGTTGTTATTGTCATCTGCCGGTTTTTCCGTGTCCTCGGTCGGCTTCTCCGTATCCTCCGTCGGCTTTTCTGTATCCTCGGTCGGTTTCTCCGTGTCTTCCGTCGGCTTTTCCGTGTCCTCGGTCGGTTTCTCCGTATCCTCGGTGTCGTCCGGCTTATAATCCGTCACCACAATCGCACCGTACGTCTCCACCAGCTTCGGTGCAGCCGGAGCGCTTCCCGGCACTTCAATCGAGTGGATCTTGAAAGAAGTATTCTGCTCGCCAAACGTTTCTAAGGCTTTGCCAAGGCAGAGTGTCTGAATCTCACTGCCGTCAAACGCGCCGTCTTCCACGGTTGTCACGCTCTCCGGAAGTGTGACTTTTCCAAGCTTGCAGCCGTAAAATGCATTTTCACCGATCATCTTGGTACCGTCATACACCTCGATGGTTCTCGCCCCCTGCGGGCAGCGGTATAACGTAACCCCGTTCGCCGTGTAGAGCGCATTGTCGTATGACATAAAGTATGTATTTCCCTCTTCCACGTCAATGGACTGCATGTTGACACATCCGTCAAATGCGTCCGACGCAATGGTTTTGGTCGCCTCGGGTATCACGATGCTCTCGAGGGACTCACAATTTTTAAATGCTTCTTTTCCGATTGATGGAAGTTCCTTGGAAATACTTAAGTCCGTCAGTCCTGCACACTCTGCAAATGTGCCATCGCCGATTCCTTCCTTGCTCTCCCACGTTGCACTTTCCAGACTGGTACAGCCGTAGAACACATTGTCTCCGATCTTTGTCACGCTGTCCGGAACCGTGACCTCGGTCAGATATTCACATCCTGCAAATGCGTTATCTCCGATGGTTGTCACACTGTCCGGGATCTCCACCGATGTGATCGTCGTATTGAGGAATACATCATCATCAATTTTTGTAATATTGTCCGGAATAACAACCGCGTTCTCCGCTCCGACATACCCCTGCAGGGTTGTCCCTTTTATGACAAATCCGTCCTCCTGACCGGACGCTGCACTGAGCTCTCCGGGATAGATCATCACCACAAGCATGGCAACGACCAGCACATAACCTATTTTTCGTTTTATCCGGTATTTCATTAGCACTCTCTCCCATCATCCTTTATTTCGCCGCAGCCCGCCCGTAAACCTCACGCGCGATCCCACGCTTTTACTCTGCTTCCCTGCATTTCTTCGCCACCAGAAACAGTCTTCCGTCTTCTGTAAAATTGTTACAGGTCGACAGGGTCAATAGCTCGTCCCCGTAGACCGGCAGATCTGTTCCGGTAAACACCGAGAGTTGTATGATATGATCGAGGTAGTCGTTAAACGCCTCCTCGGAATCCGCCTGTATAAAATCATAATAACGAAATTCCTGTGAATTCCGGTACTGCACCTTTGCCAGACAGACGGCAAACACTTCATAGGTGCCTTTCTCATAAATTGTATCAAATCTGATCTGCGCGTGCTCCCTCCAGTAATCTTCATCCAGATACTTCTTGAGACTTCCGAACATCGCACCGCTTTTCATGTTATGTCCGTAGATAATAATATTGGTGCTGCGCTGCACCAGATCCGTTCTCGGATCCATAAACAAGGTTCCGTTGATATCGTCCTCCCCGTTTACATTACGCTTCAGATAATAATCCCCGTCATTCGGGGTAAGCATGACCGGATAGTCAATCTTCGTCCCGTCAATGGTGATCCATCCGGCAAAATCACTGTGCTGCGCCACGATGGCTTCATATTCCGGCAGAACCGGAGGAGGCGGTTCGTTCTCCCGCTCCGTCTGGTCTAATCCCGCCGCAAGTTCCGGTGCATCCTCCGAAAAAAAGGTGTCATTGTCCACCATCTCTGCGGCTTCTGTCGGATTTTCTTTTAGCATCTTCAAATACTCATTCGCCTGACTGCCGCGGTGATTCGTGTAATCTGACCAGAAATACCAGCCAAAACATAGAATCGCAGCCGTCACACACACCGCACCGAGAATCTTTCTGCTGCGGTCCTGCGCCACCTGCCGGGGTTCCTCCCCCGCTTGTTGTTCCGGCGCCCGTGCCTGCGTTATATTTTTTGCCGCGGATTTTGCCACGACATCTGCAATATCCAGAAAAAATTTCTTGCCGACTTTGCTGCCGAACTTGATCTTCCCTGTTCGGATCAGCCAATAGAGGCGTAGAGCGGTTTCCGGTTCATTGAGATCGACGGTGCTCTGAATCTTTTCGATTTTCTTCGCATCTTCGAGTCCTCTGGCATATTCCTCTTCTGTGTCAAATGTAAAATTCCCTATCTTATATGCCGCCATGATCGGAACCGCTCTCCCTCCTCTCTGTCTTTATTTTGTGGTTGTTCCGGTAACTGCTCCGGTAAACTCACCGTAGTAAGTCTCGCCGTCCGCCACCAGGTAGCTTCTTACTTTATAAGAGTATGTTGTCTCTGCCGCAAGCTTTTTATCGGTATAGAAAGCGTCTCTGGTACGCGTTACCTGCTGCCACTTTCCATCTGCGCCGGCACGGTATACTTCGTATCCCGTCACGGCACCGTCGCCCGTCCAGCTGATGGACAGACTGTCTGCGGATGCGCCTGTCACAACCGCCGCGCCCGCATCGCACGGTCTGATGTCAAACGTCAGGTTCTTTGTTGCCGTGTAATTGCCTTTTCCTGCAACTGCCGCCACACCGGTACCTGCCTTGCGGTTGTTGGAATACATCAGTGTGTAGTCGCTTAAAAGTTCCAGGGCTTTGCCGTCATCTTCCACCGTCACGGTCGGCTTGATGTCAGATCCGGTATATACCTGTGTCTGAATCGAACCAATGTCGCACAGATGTATGCTCTTGCGCAGAATCTGGAAACTCAGTTCCTTAGTACCTGCATAATGGGTTCCGCTTGCTGTGATTACCAGCTTCGCTACACCCGCGTTGATGTTGTCTTCATAGGATACCGTGTAATCCTTATCTTTTTCCAGCTGCACACCGTCTGCCCATACTTCCGGCTCCGGTGTGATTGCTTTTCCGGTATATGTGTAAGTAGAAGAAATACCCTTCACTTCCAGTCCGTCAATCGGCGTCTGGTCTACGGTAAACTGCTTTGTAACGGTTCCTGTATAGTTGCCGGTTCCGGCAGCCTCCATCTCGTAGATTCCTGCCACTCCTGCCGGTCTGCATGTCACGGTATAATCGGTGTCTCTTACGAGTGCGATCTCACCCCACTGGAACGTTACGTTCTGTGTAATCTGCTCTGAGTAGGAGACCGTGTCCTCAAATCCGCTCATCACCACATCTTCATCGGTGATGTCCTTCGGCGTAATCTCGATGGTGCATTTCCTGGTTCCGCCGTAGCTTCCCTGACCGATCAGAAGAAGGGTCTGTGTTCCGGCGCTCATGCCATCGCTGTTTTCATCAAATGCAAAGCTGTAGGAGTCTGTTGTAAGAACCGTTTCGCCGATGCGTACCTCTGTAATGCCCAGATCGTCCGGCGTATATGCACTTCCCGTAAACGGATAGCTGTCGTCAAGTCCTATGACCTCCGCCTGGCTGATGTCGCTCGCAATATTAAATGTGGCCTGGCGGTAATTCGTAAATCCACCGGTTCCGTTGATCCGCATCAGAACGGTGCCGATCTCTGTGTTGTCCGTGTCAAAGCTCAGCGTGTAGTCCTCACCCTGCTTTAAGGTGTAATCGCCGCAGGTCACTTTCACTTCCGGAATTACCGGCTGACCCGTGTATGCCTGATTCGGAATCGGATCCACCGTCACATCCGCCGCCGCAATATCGTGGCTTACGATGGTAAACGGTGCCGTTACGCTTCCCGCATAGCTTCCTTTTCCGGTCACGGTCACAGTCGCTGTGCCGCACGCCTTGTTGTTCTGATAAGATACCTCATAATCTGTACCCGCTGTGAGTACATTGCCGTCCAGTGTTACCTGCACTTCCGGTTCCACCCCGTTGTCGCTTCCCATATACGGATAGGAAGTTCCGTTCGGGAACGTGACAATCGCTCCGTCAAAGCTCTTCTCCGTAATCGTGTATTCCACGGTGCGGGATCCCGTATAATTTCCGATACCGGAAATCACCGCTGTCGCTGTTCCTGCATTGATATTGTTGCTGTATGCAACGGTAAAATCGCTTCCCTCTGTCAGCTGACGTACCTCAACCTCTGTTCCGTACTGATATGTCACAAGAACAGTCGGCTTCTTTTCCGTTCCGTCATAAGAAAAGCTGTCCGGAATCACTTCTACCGCAATCAGGTCGGTGCCGGATGACGGTTTTGCCAATGATTTCGCCACGATCTGGAAGGATACTTCACGGCTTCCGATTACGTTGCCTCCATCACCGGTAATCACGACTGTACCGGTTCCAACGTTCGTATTATCCGCGTCTGCCTTCTTTGCAATGGTATAGCTTCTTGCCGGCAGAATGTAATCCGTTGATCCGATGGTTGCCTTCAATGAGAACTCCGGCACAATCTCCTTACCGGTGTACTCTCTGCTTCCGATCGCGTTCTGCGTTCCGTCAAGCACCTTCAGGTCGTCCATCTGAAGCGGGTTAATATCAAAGGTTACCAGCTTGATCAGACCAGCATACTCGTTCTTGCCCTTTACCATAATGCTTCCGCCGTCTGTTCCCGCCTTGATATTCTCTCCGTAGGTCACATCATAATCGGACGTGGACAGTGTCTTGTTCCCTATCTTAACGGTAACCTGCGGGCGGATCTGTGTTCCGCGGTACAGGTAGCTGCTCTCTACACCACTTACCTCCAGAATTCCCGCATTTGCAACAATGCTGAAATTCTCTGTGAGTGTTCCGGTAAATCCGTTTTTCTCATTTCCGATTACCGTCACGCTCGCAGTCTTATCACCGATCTTCACGTTGTTTTCGTATGTATGAATCACAAAGTGCTTTCCGGATGTCAGCTCTGTTCCGTAGTAGCTGATGCTCGGGATTGCCTCCACCGGATCTCCGGTATACTGCTGATCTCCGATTGCCACCTGGATGCCTGCCTCCGAAAGATCCGCTTTGATCGGAACCGTCTTCTCCACGCTTCCCGCAAAGCCTCCCATACCCTTGATGGTAACTACTGCGTTGCCGACCCAGCTGTTGTCTGCATAGACCAGCGTATAGTCGGTATCTTTCTGAAGTGTTGTTCCGTTCAGCACAACACTGATCTGATCGTCAAACGTGATGTTCTTATCGCCGATTGCAATGTCCGTCTCTCCGGCATTCACATAATCTTTGAACCACAGTTCATCCGGAACGGTAATCTCGGCGTCCGCAATGTTTGCGCAGATCTTAAAGGTCTTCTTCACGCTTCCTGTGTAATTGCCGATTCCCTTGAGAATGACAACCGCGTCGGAGCCAATGCTGTCGTTCTTCTCATAAGTACAAATATAATCCGTACCCATGACAAGTTCTGTTCCGTTATAGTACAGCTTCGGCTGCGGTGTTGCCGTTCCGTCCACCAGCGGCTGCGGTTCGATCGCTCCGATCTTAAAGCCGTTTGCCGGTGTATATCCGCCATTGCCAATACTTGCAAGTGTGATCGTAAAGGTTGTGCTTCTCGATCCTGTAAAGTCCGTACCGTCCTTTGCCGTTGCCGTCAGCGTCACGGTTCCGCGGCTGGTATGATCCACCCCGTAGGATACCGTGTAATCCGTCGTGCTGATCTTCTGTCCGTCATAAGTAAGCTCCACTTCAGGCTCTACCGGGCTTCCGGTATACTGTGTCTGATAACTTCCATCGGTCACTCCGCCGACAGAGAGCTCTACGCTGCTGTCCGTAAGATCTCTCGGTGCAATCGCAAAAGTCTTCTGCCATACACCGACGTATCCTCCCAGACCTTCCACGCTTACCGTTGCGGTTCCCGCGTGGATATTATCCGTATAGGTCACGGAATAGTTAGAATCTTTTACCAGCTTTTTGTTGCCCTCGATCCGTGTTACCGTCACCTCCGGCTCAAATGCACTTCCGTCATAAACATACTGTGTGCCGTCGGTGAGTGCCGGGCAGCTGATCGTAAATTTGGTCTCGTTTGTGATGAGCTGGCCAATTCTGAATTCTGCCGTCTTGCTTCCGGTAAAGTTGCCGGTTCCGGTCACTGTCACCGTTGCGGTTCCGGTTCCTTTGTTGTTCGCGTAAGCCACCGTGTAATCGTTGACCGGGCTTAACGTATAGGTTCCGTCTCCAAATTCATAGCTTACCGACGGTGCCGGTGTGACAGCCATTCCGTTGTACTCCTGCGCATCGATCGGTGCGATCTTTACCTCCGGCTCTGCCAGATTCTTCGGCGCAATCGTATAATCTTTCGTAAAGGTTCCCTGATAGTTTCCTTTTCCGGTAATCGTCATCGTTGCGGTCCCGGCATCCACATTATTCTCGTAGGAAATCTTGTAATCATCCTCGCCGAGCTTTTTCTTCAGATCTGTGCACTGTACCGCAGGTACCGGTGTAATCTCTTCCGAAGTGTAAGTGTAGCCGGACTTTAATCCGCCAAGCGTGCAGTTGTTGTCCAGGCTTCTCGGCAGAATCGCAAATGTCAGTGTTCTGTCATCTGTTCCGTAGTAATCCCCCTTACCGGAAACGGTAATGGATGCCTCGCCGGCATTCAGGTTGTCCGCGTAGGAAGACTCGTCATACGCGATCACTTTCCCGATCTCATCGGCTGTCGTAAGCTTTGTTCCATCGCTCAGCGTCAGCTCGGTGATCTTCGGGTACAGACGCTCGCCGGTATAGGTCGTCTCATTCTCATCCACCTTCCAACTGATGATCTCGTCCAGGGATTTTCCGCTGATGGTGAATACAATAATCTTCGTTCCTGTGTAGTTGCCGTTACCCTGTATGGTCACATTTGCCATCGGTCCCGGTTTCTCGTTGTTCGCGTAGCTGCCAGCCACGATCGAATAGTCGGTCGGTGCGGTCAGTGTCTTCTTATTATAAGTAAGCTTTATCTCACTTTCTGTAAGGGTCACTGCATTTCCGTCGTACGCTTTCTTGATCGCCTCGTAGGAAACACCGGTTGCAATGTCCTTCGGACGAATCGTAAAGGTTGCACTCAGTTTTGTGGCGCCGTCGCTGTACACATAGCATCCGTTTGCCGTCGGCTGATCCTCCAGCGGGATCTGCTCTACTGTAACCGTCGCCTCCCCGGCATTGATCGCCTGATCCGCGTTGGTTCCGTCACTGTAGTTGACCGTATAATCTGTTCCCTGCTCAAGGACGCTCTTCCAGAGTCCGAATCCGCCGTCCGATACCGAAATCTCATCCGTAGCAAGCGTAATCGGATCTCCTGTGTATACCGGGTTTTCTGCCGGATTCACCGATACATCATAATCCTCATCAAGCTTGGATGCGAGCAGATACTTGATCTCCTGTTTGCCATAGAATTTGCCCTTTCCGGTAATCGTTACCGAAGCAGTGCTTCCTTCTTTTGAAATATCCTTGATGCCGTCATACTTTAATTCGTAATCAGTTCCTTTTACCAGCGTATTGCCCTGGTTATCCGTGAGTGAAATCTCAAGCTGGTTATCGTTTTTATTATTGGAATACCACAGCATTGCCCAGTATGGTCCGTCATATCCTGTCACCATCCTGTCCGCGCTGTTGGTTACCTTAAGGTTCTTGTCGTTGATCAGTGTCTGGATATCTACCGCTGTAACCTCAAACGTCCTGGTAACAACGCCTGTATAGTTGCCGCTTCCGGTAATCGTCATCGTGTAGGTTCCGATGTCTTTTACCGTTGTCGGTGAACATGCCACCGTATAATCGGTTCCCTTTTTCAGTGTATGATCTGTCTTTGATGCGGAATGATATACAACACTCTCTGTCGGAAGCGCAATCTCTGCTCCCGTATAGTCAAACAGCTCTCTGTCAATGCTGGCAGTAATCTTCGTGCTTGTAAGATTGCACTGGGCAATCGTATACGTCAGACGTTTCGTTGTACCGGTCTTAAAATTGCTGTTGGAATCGCTCGGCGCAATCTCAACGCTCGCCGTACCTGCAAATATCTTGGTGTCCGCAGAATAGGTCAGCTTGTAGTCCGACTCCGGAAGTGTTACCATGTCCGCGCCCTGCGCAAACTTTACAACCACCTTCGGCTTCACGTCTGCTCCGTCCGGAGAATATTCCATCTTATAGTTTGCAGTGCTTACCTCGGAGCCATCGGCATCCACATAGTAGCATACCGCCTTTGACATGTCCGCCTGCTCGATTGTGAATTTACCGGTCACTGCACCGCCGTATGTTCCCATACCCTGCAGCGTAATGGTTGCTGTTCCTGCATTCGTGTTGCTTGCGTAAGTAACGGAGTAATCCGTTCCCTCAACCAGTCCCAGATCGTTGTTGCCGCTCTTCCAGGTAATGTCCGGTTCCGGTGTCTGTGCATTGCCGTTATAAGTTACAGCCGCTGCCGTCACTTTCTGGATCAGGTCTGAGAGATCAGCGCCTGCCGCCTGATACTCCACCGTGTAGGTTCCCTGATAGTTTCCGATACCGGTGATGACACGGCGGTAGGTTCCGTTTCCGGCATTGATAATATCTGTTCCGACGGTGTAATCCCTCCCCTTCTCCAGCGTCATGCCGTTGTAGGTTGCAGTGATGACCGGCTCCTTGTCCGCTCCTCCTGCCGCAGCAGCCGTCACAGACACAGCCATGCCAACTTCTTCCTGATCCTTGTTGCCAATATCTTTTGCCTTGATCTCAAAATTTACCGTCTTTGTTCCGTAAAGAGAATTCTTTCCGGTAATCGTCAATGTGGCCTGTCCGACATTGACATTGTCAGAATATACCGCATCGTAATCCGCCTGAGAAATGGTCTCCCCGTCCACCAGAAGCTGGAATGCCGGCATCCACTCACTTCCGGTATATACATAGGAAGTCTTGTCAAAAACAACATTCGCGTCCGCCGCATTTCGCGGTGCACCGCAATATCTCTCTCCGGTATAGTTGCCGGTACCGGTCAGTGTAATTCCTCTTCCTGTCTTGCTGAGGGAAATCGTGTAATCTGTTCCTTCAACCAGATTCTTCACGCCGTCTACGGCATCCGCATCTGCACGCGCCGTATCCTTTACCTCTTGGATGCAGGCTGCAAGTATGGCAGATGCATTATCTGGATCTGCCGCCGCGTCAGCCAGCACCTTATCCCAGTCAATACTGTCCTGCAGTGTCACTTCCACTGCCGCGTCTGATATATCCTTCTGTGCGATCACGTATTCCTTCTGAATCTTTCCGCTGTAACCGTTCTGTCCTGTAATGTACAAGTAATAGGTTCCCGCATTCACAAACGCGGTTGTGTCCGTGGCAGGATCAAACGTTGCTGCCGCGCCACCAACCATCTGTGCATAGGAAAGCTGGTACTGATCGTTCTCTTTTAATATGGTATCTCCCACCTGTACCGCAACGGATGGAATCTGCTGTCCGCCGTTGTATACCGGATTCTCCGGGCTGACTGTCACCGCATCCTCTGAGAGATTCGGTGTGACTGTCAGATTACAGGTGTAGCTCTCTCCGGCATAGGCTGCCGTGATCGTCGTACTTCCTGCGGCAATACCCTCAATGGTTGCCGGGTTACCTGTACTGCTTACTTTTGCCACCGCTTCATTGCCGGAAACCCACGTTACCGTTCCCGTGGCATTCTGCAGTGTGAGATCCTGATCCGTCCAGCCCTCGCCGATGGTCATGCTGTTCTTGTTCAGTGCTACAGCGGCACTCTGCTTCACATTGCTGCTCTGCAGCGCCGCCTGATCAGCCGCATTGGAAGAACTTCTCCCGGATGTTGCAGTCACATCATAGGTATATGCTATTACCGCCGCACAGCTTCCGTTCGCTGTATACATATCCTGCCAGCCGGCATTGCCGAGAATATAGCTCTCTCCCTCTGCCGTACCGCCATATACATAAAAGGACGCCCCGCTCAACCGGACGATCACAGAAAACCTGGAACCATTCTCCATTACCTGATTCGCCAGCCCTGCGGAATAAGTATTCTTTCCTTCCTTCACGCTGACTTCTTTTTGGAAAATGCTCGTTCCCGCATCCGGCGCCATGCCTTCTACATCCTTGTAATATTCCACGGTAGCCGTTGCCTTGCTGCCGTCATCCACATGTGCGTAGAAGTCAATACTGTCTAACAGTTCTGCTCCGTCCGCATTGCGGTTCGCTGTAAATACCGCAGCTACAGCCTGGGCCTCGCACGGCGCTCCCGCCAGTACCCCGTCTCCGTTCCGATAGGTGTTTACCGTTCCCTGTCCTGCCCAGACAGTCGTCGGCCATTCCACCATCGTCACAATCAGGCATACTGTCAGCATAAACGCCGAAATTCTCTTGCATACATCCTTGTACATACGCGCCATCTCCTTTGATCTATCCCTTTAGCGTTCGTCCCATTTTATGAAACTCTAAATTATACCTTATCTATTTTATCGACATCTTTTCACGGTTCTTTAACATCTTTTCAAAAAAAACGAGGCAGCCATACATTATCTGGCCGCCCCATTCTGTAATGCAGATATAATCTGCGCTTTATTCTTCTGTATCCTCGGACTCTTCCGGCACATTCTCCTCTAATGCGTAATTCTCATCTGCCACATCAGTGTCATCAAAATCGTCGAAATCATCGAATGCAATCTCCTCGTTCTCATCAATATCCGAGCTCAGCTTGATATTGCGGTATCTCTTCATACCGGTACCAGCCGGAATCAGCTTACCAATGATAACGTTCTCCTTCATACCAATGAGCGGATCAACCTTACCCTTGATGGCAGCTTCCGTCAGAACCTTTGTGGTCTCCTGGAAGGATGCTGCTGACAGGAAGGAGTTGGTTGCAAGAGAAGCCTTTGTGATACCAAGCAGTACCTGCTTGCCTTCTGCAAGCTCCTTGCCCTCTTTCTCCAGAAGCTCATTTGTATCCTCGAAGTCAAGCGTATCTACTAATGTTCCCGGGAGCATATCGGAATCTCCGTTTGTCTCCACACGGACTTTCTGCAGCATCTGGCGCACGATCACCTCGATATGCTTATCGTTGATCTCAACACCCTGCAGACGGTATACACGCTGTACTTCGCGAAGCATGTAATCCTGAACGGCACGCACACCCTTGATCTTTAAGATATCATGCGGGTTGACAGAACCTTCCGTCAGCTCGTCGCCGGCCTCTAAGACTGCACCGTCCATAACCTTGATTCTGGAACCGTAAGGAATCAGATATGCCTTGCTCTCTCCAGTCTCATTGTTTGTCACAACGATCTCACGCTTCTTCTTGGTATCTTTGATATTGGCAACACCGCTGAACTCGGTAATGATCGCAAGTCCCTTCGGCTTTCTTGCCTCAAAAATTTCCTCGACACGCGGAAGACCCTGTGTAATATCGGTACCGGCAACACCACCCGTATGGAACGTACGCATGGTAAGCTGTGTACCAGGCTCACCGATGGACTGTGCCGCGATGATACCGATTGCCTCACCAACCTGTACTGCCTGGCCGGTTGCCATGTTGGCGCCGTAGCACTTCGCACACACACCCATGTGGGAACGGCAGGATAATACAGTACGGATCTTCACCTTTGTAAGCGGTTCTCCGTTCTCATCCACACCCTTGCTCATAACAAGCGCTGCGCGCTTCGGTGTAATCATATGATTTGCCTTCACGAGGACATTGCCCTCGGCATCGCAGATGGTATTGCAGGAGAAACGTCCTGTAATACGCTCCTGAAGGCTCTCGATCTCTTCCTTGCCATCCATGAATGCAGTTACCCACATACCAGGGATCTCTCTGCCTGTTCCCTCACAGCAGTCAGACTCACGAACGATCATATGCTGTGATACATCTACCAGACGTCTGGTCAGGTATCCGGAATCGGCGGTACGAAGAGCGGTATCGGACATACCTTTTCGCGCTCCATGCGCAGACATGAAGTATTCCAGTACGTCAAGACCTTCACGGAAGTTGGACTTGATTGGCAGCTCGATTGTTCTACCGGTTGTATCTGCCATAAGTCCTCGCATACCAGCAAGCTGTTTGATCTGCTTATCGGAACCACGGGCTCCGGAATCCGCCATCATGAAGATGTTGTTGTACTTATCCAGTCCGGAGAGAAGTGCATGTGTCAGCTGCTCATCCGTCTCTTTCCATGTCTCTACGACTTCCTTGTAACGCTCTTCCTCTGTGATAAGACCACGCTTATACTGCTTTGTAATGCGGTCTACGGTATCCTGGGCGTCCTTGATCATCTGCGGCTTTTCCGGCGGCTCGGTCATATCGGAAATGGATACGGTCATTGCCGCCCTGGTGGAGTATTTGTAACCCATCGCCTTAACAGCATCCAGCACCTCGGCAGTTCTGGTTGCGCCGTGAATATTGATGACTTTCTCAAGGATCTGCTTATTCTGCTTCTTTGCTACGAGGAAATCGACCTCGAGCTTTAATTCATTGCCCGGAATGCTTCTGTCTACAAAGCCCAGATCCTGCGGGATAATCTCGTTGAAGATGAAACGTCCCAGCGTGGACTCTACGATTCCGGTAATCTTTTTTCCATCCGGCATGGTCTTGCTCATGCGGACTTTGATTCTGGAGTGAAGTGTTACCGCGCCATTCTCATAGGCGAGGATTGCTTCGTTGACACTCTTGAAGAATTTGCCTTCTCCCTTTGCGCCCGGTCTCTCCTGTGTCAGGTAGTAAATACCAAGCACCATATCCTGTGAAGGAACGGCTACCAGTCCACCGTCAGACGGCTTTAACAGGTTGTTCGGAGAGAGCAGCATGAAACGGCACTCTGCCTGTGCTTCCACAGAAAGCGGAAGGTGAACAGCCATCTGGTCACCATCGAAATCGGCGTTGAACGCGGTACACACAAGCGGATGAAGCTTGATTGCCTTACCCTCTACGAGGATCGGCTCGAATGCCTGAATACCGAGACGGTGCAGTGTAGGAGCACGGTTCAGCATAACCGGATGCTCTTTGATGACGTCCTCGAGCACATCCCAGACCTCAGTCTGAAGTCTCTCGACCATCTTCTTCGCACTCTTGATATTATGAGCGGTTCCGTTTGCAACGAGCTCCTTCATAACGAACGGCTTGAACAGCTCGATTGCCATTTCCTTCGGAAGACCGCACTGGTAAATCTTTAACTTCGGCTCTACGCAGATAACGGAACGTCCGGAATAGTCAACACGCTTACCAAGCAGGTTCTGACGGAAACGTCCGGACTTACCTTTTAACATGTCAGACAGAGACTTGAGTGCTCTGTTACCCGGTCCTGTAACAGGACGTCCGCGGCGGCCGTTATCGATCAGGGCATCTACAGCCTCCTGAAGCATACGCTTCTCGTTGCGGACGATGATATCCGGTGCGCCAAGCTCTAAGAGTCTTCTCAGACGGTTGTTACGGTTGATGATTCTTCTGTACAGATCATTTAAGTCGGATGTTGCAAAACGTCCGCCATCCAGCTGTACCATCGGGCGCAGATCTGGCGGAATGACCGGGATGACCGTGAGGATCATCCACTCCGGCTTGTTGCCGGACTCGCGGAATGCTTCTACAACTTCCAGTCTCTTGATGATGCGCGCGCGCTTCTGACCGGTTGCGTCTGCAAGCTCTGCCTGAAGCTCTGCGGAATCCTTCTCAAGATCGATCGCGTGTAACAGTTCCTGGATTGCCTCGGCACCCATTCCGACACGGAACGCATTGCCGTACTGCTCTCTGGCTTCCTGATATTCGCTCTCGGAAAGCACCTGCTTATACTGTAATGCCGTGTTACCGGCATCCAGTACAATGTATGATGCAAAATATAATACCTTCTCAAGAGTTCTCGGTGAGAGGTCAAGAATCAGTCCCATGCGGGACGGAATTCCCTTAAAGTACCAGATATGGGAAACCGGAGCTGCAAGCTCGATATGTCCCATACGCTCTCTACGAACGCTTGCTTTTGTAATCTCAACGCCGCATCGGTCACATACCACACCTTTGTAGCGGATCTTCTTGTATTTACCACAGTGGCATTCCCAGTCCTTGCTCGGTCCGAAAATCTTTTCACAGAACAGGCCATCCTTCTCAGGCTTTAATGTTCTGTAGTTGATCGTCTCAGGCTTCTTAACCTCGCCTCTGGACCACTCATGAATCTTCTCCGGTGATGCCAAACCGATCTTAATGGCATCGAAAGAGATAGACTGGCCTGTTGCCTCTTTATTCATTGTCTCTGGCATTTATGACACTCCCTTCTATCTATTCTTCGTCAAGAACGTCGTCTGATGACTCATCAAAAAACTCAGAATCGTCTTCATCCTCTTCCTCATCTTCTACGTCTACCAGTTCCTCGTTCTCTGTATCAAACTGCTTCTGGGAGAATCCCATCTTTGCAAAGGACTCGCTGTCTTCAAATGCAAAATCCTTATCGCCGGAAATGATAGAATTCAAATCGGTATTACCGTACTCACTGGTCTCCATGAGTTCTACTTCGTTGCGGTTCTCATCGAGCACTTTGACATCCAGTCCGAGGGACTGCAGCTCTTTTAAGAGAACCTTGAAGGACTCCGGAATACCCGGCTCAGGGATATTATCACCCTTGATGATCGCCTCGTAAGTCTTCACACGTCCGACCACGTCATCGGACTTCACTGTCAGGATCTCCTGTAAGGTATAAGATGCACCGTAAGCCTCGAGTGCCCATACCTCCATCTCTCCGAAACGCTGTCCACCGAACTGTGCCTTACCACCTAACGGCTGCTGCGTTACTAAGGAGTAAGGACCGGTAGAACGTGCATGGATCTTATCGTCTACCAGGTGATGCAGCTTCAGGTAATGCATGTGTCCGATTGTAACCGGTGAATCAAACGGCTCTCCGGTACGTCCGTCACGAAGCTGTACCTTTCCGTCACGGGAAATCGGCACGCCCTTCCACAGTGCCCTGTGTGCGCGGTTGTCATACAGGTACTTCATGACTTCCTCGTTCAGTGTGTCTTTATATTTTGCTTCAAAGTCTTCCCACTCGAAGTTGACGTAATCATTGGCAAGCTCCAGCGTATCCTGGATATCAATCTCCTTCGCACCGTCGAATACCGGTGTCTCGATGTTGAAGCCAAGTGCCTTCGCAGCAAGGCTTAAGTGAATCTCGAGGACCTGACCGATGTTCATACGGGACGGCACACCCAACGGGTTCAGCACGATGTCAAGCGGGCGGCCATTCGGAAGGAACGGCATATCCTCTACCGGAAGTACACGGGAAACGACACCCTTGTTACCGTGACGACCTGCCATCTTATCACCGACGGAGATCTTTCTCTTCTGTGCAATGTAAATGCGGACTGCCTGATTCACGCCCGGAGACAGCTCGTCGCCGTTCTCTCTTGTGAATACCTTTGCATCCACGATGATACCGTACTCGCCGTGCGGCACCTTCAAGGAAGTGTCACGCACTTCTCTTGCCTTCTCGCCGAAGATTGCGCGGAGCAGCCTCTCCTCGGCTGTCAGCTCAGTCTCTCCCTTCGGAGTTACCTTTCCGACTAAGATATCACCGGCGCGAACCTCCGCACCGATACGGATAATACCTCTCTCATCGAGATCCTTCAACGCGTCGTCGCCGACACCCGGAACATCTCTCGTGATCTCTTCCGGTCCGAGCTTCGTGTCACGCGCTTCTGCTTCATACTCCTCAATATGGATAGATGTATAAACATCATCCTGTACCAGACGCTCGCTCAAAAGAACGGCATCCTCGTAGTTGTAACCTTCCCAGGTCATGAATCCGATCAGCGGGTTCTTACCGAGTGCCAGCTCACCGTTTGCGGTGGAAGGACCGTCTGCGATCACTTCGCCAACCTCCACGCGGTCGCCCTTAAACACGATCGGCTTCTGGTTGTAGCAGTTGGACTGGTTACTTCTGGAGAACTTCGTCAGCTTGTATACATCTCTGCCGCCCTCGTCATTCTTGATAATGATCTGGTTGGACTCAGAGCTCTCAACAACACCGGCTTTTTTCGCCACAACACACACACCGGAGTCTACCGCTGCCTTCGTCTCCATACCGGTACCGACTACCGGCGCCTCTGTGGTCAGAAGCGGCACTGCCTGACGCTGCATGTTGGAACCCATCAGCGCACGGTTCGCGTCGTCGTTCTGCAGGAACGGAATCAGTGCAGTCGCGACGGAGAATACCATCTGAGGGGATACGTCCATGTACTCGAAAACTGTCTTCGGATATTCGGATGTTTCATCCAGATAACGACCGGATACGTTGGCATTTACGAAATGTCCTTCCTCGTCCAATTCGGAGTTTGCCTGCGCTACATGGTAGTTATCTTCTTCATCCGCTGTCATATATACAACTTCATTGGTTACGCGCGGGTTTTCCGGATCGGTTTTGTCGATCTTACGGTAAGGCGCTTCAATAAAGCCATATTCGTTAATCTTTGCATAGCTTGCCAGGGAGTTGATCAGACCGATGTTAGGACCTTCTGGTGTCTCGATCGGGCACATTCTTCCGTAATGGGAGTAGTGTACGTCTCGAACCTCGAATCCGGCACGGTCACGGGACAGACCGCCAGGTCCCAGTGCGGACAGACGACGCTTGTGCGTCAGCTCGCCCAGCGGGTTGTTCTGATCCATGAACTGAGACAGCTGGGAAGATCCGAAGAATTCCTTAACTGCAGCCTGTACGGGCTTGATGTTGATCAGAACCTGAGGAGAAATCTCCTCTGCATCATGAGTGGTCATACGCTCACGAACAACTCTTTCCAGTCTGGAAAGACCGATTCTGTACTGGTTCTGCAGCAGTTCGCCGACCGCACGGATACGACGGTTGCCCAGATGGTCGATGTCGTCTTCGTTACCGATGCCGTACTCCAGATGCATGTTATAGTTAATGGAAGCCAAAATATCTTCCTTGGTGATATGCTTCGGAATCAGCTCGTGCACATTCTTGCGGATTGCTTCTGCAAGCGCTTCGGGATCCTGAGAATACTCTTCCAGAATCTGTGCCAGTACCGGATAGTATACCAGCTCTGTCACGCCCAGCTCCTTGGCATCACAATCTACATAGTGGGTCAGCTCAACCATCATGCTGGAAAGCACTTTGACTTTTCTTTCCTCAGTCTGGATATATACATAGGGAACTGCGCTGTTCTGAATCAGGTCAGCCAGTTCTGCTGTTACCTTGGTGCCTGCTGTTGCCAGAATTTCACCGGTTGTGGTATCCACAACATCCTCAGCCAGTTCGTGACCGCGGATACGGTTGCGCAGCAACAGTTTCTTATTGAATTTATAACGTCCTACTTTCGCCAGATCATATCTTCTGGGATCAAAGAACATCGCGTTAATCAGGCTTTCTGCGCTCTCTACGCTCAGAGGCTCGCCCGGACGGATTTTCTTGTATAACTCTAACAGACCCTCCTGATAGTTCTCAGAAGTGTCTTTTGCAAAGCTGGCTTCAATCTTGGGTTCATCGCCGAACACTTCGCGAATCTCGTCATTGGTGCCAAGACCCAGGGCACGCAGCAGTACGGTGATCGGTACCTTACGGGTACGGTCCACACGAACGTAAAATACGTCGTTGGAATCAGTCTCATACTCCAGCCATGCGCCACGGTTCGGGATTACTGTACAGGAATACAGCTTTTTACCAATCTTATCATGACCGATGCCGTAATAGATGCCGGGGGAACGCACCAACTGGCTGACAATTACACGCTCCGCTCCGTTGATAACGAACGTGCCGGTCTCGGTCATCAACGGTAAATCGCCCATAAAGATCTCGTGTTCACTGATTTCTTCTTTTTCCTTATTATACAGACGTACCTTCACCTTGAGAGGAGCTGCATATGTTGCATCTCTTTCCTTGCACTTCTCAATAGAATACTTCACGTCTTCTTCACACAGCTCGAAGTCTACAAATTCCAGACTCAGATGTCCGCTGTAATCGGAAATCGGAGAAATATCATCAAACACCTCTTTTAAACCTTCATCAAGGAACCACTTATAGGAATTCTTCTGAATTTCTATAAGGTTGGGCATTTCCAATACTTCTTTCCGTCGTGCATAACTCATACGCATGTTCTTGCCGGTGGCAATTGGACGTATTCTGTTTTTTTCCATTGACACTTCACCCCGTTCTTATCATTGATTTCTTGAAACTATTACTTTTCGGTATCTAAGCAAGTAAATCCATTGCATAAAAAATGGCATACTCTAACACAATAGTGCACACTACAATCTAACACAATCCATTCTGTCTGTCAACTGATATTTTTAAAAAATTGCGAAAAGGAAAGGCGTCCGCATTCGCGAACGCCTTTGTGGTAAGATATGGTCTCAATTATTTCAGAGTAACCTTAGCGCCTTCAGCATCCAGCTTCTTCTGGATATCTTCAGCTTCTTCCTTGGAAACGCCTTCCTTCAGAACCTTAGGAGCGCCGTCTACAACTTCCTTAGCTTCCTTCAGGCCCAGACCGGTAATTTCACGAACAACCTTGATAACCTTAACCTTGTTAGGGCCAACCTCGGTCAGTTCTACGTCGAACTCGGTCTTTTCTTCAGCTGCTGCTGCTTCGCCGCCTGCTGCTGCTACAACAACGCCTGCTGCTGCGGATACGCCGAACTCCTCTTCGCAAGCCTTTACCAGATCGTTTAACTCTAATACGGTCATCTCTTTGATTGCTTCAATAAATTCCTGAGCGGATAATTTTGCCATTTTAATTTACCTCCGTTTTAAATTATTGTTTTGTCAGCCGCATCTGCGGCTCAGTTTCTTTTTCGGAAAAAAGATTATTCTGCAGCGGGTGCTTCTTCTGCAGGTGCTGCTTCGCAGTTTGCTGCGCCGCCTTTCTCTGCGATCTGATTCAGAACGCGAGCCATGTTGGTGATAGGGGACTGCATGCTGCCCAGCAATCTGGAAATAAGAGCTTCTCTTCCAGGGATCTTAGCGATCTCCATGATTCCTGCTGCATCGTATGCATTGCCTTCTACAACGCCGCCCTTGATCTCCAGCTTTTCAGCTGTCTTAGCGAAATTAGCCAGCTCTCTTGCAGGAGCAGTTGCGTCGGTAGTAGAGATTGCGATTGCGCTGGGGCCTTCCAGATACGGAGCCAGTGCCTCGAAATCTGTTCCCTTGAACGCAAAGTTCATCATTGTGTTTTTGTACACCTTGTAAGTAACACCAGCTGCACGAAGCTGCTTACGAAGTGCGGTATCCTGATCAACGGTCAGACCACGGTAGTCTACCAGAACAACAGACTGCGCATCTTTCACTGCTTCAGCGATCTCTGCTACTACAGGTGCTTTCAGTTCAACTTTTGCCATTTTCTTACCTCCTTTTAGATTCTTCTGCCGAATAAAAGAAGTTGTTCGTACAAAAAAACCTCTCTATCCAAAGACAGAGAGGGAAATTCATCGCATTTCTTTCACTCCTCGGCAGGCGTTTCTTCTTACACCGGTTATCCGGTACCTGCTGTCTTCGGCACGGTCTCAACGACCTTGTTTACATTAGCATAATAGGGAGGGGTTGTCAAGGAGTTTTTTCTAATTTTTTATTACAGTTCACTCGTACCTTCTTGTAAGCAGATTTTCATGCTCGCATGAAAATCTGCTTACAAGAAGGTACGAAGGGAGCGCCATTTTATGAGCAAAAATGAGCTGCGAAGCAGCGGAGAGCGTCGAAGACGCGCTTTTGTGAATGGCGCGGGTGAACTGTAACCTCATGGAAGCTTTCCGCGGTAAACTACGGTTTCACCGCATGTTCTTCGGCATCCACCCGTGGCTCCAGCAGCGGCACAGGTCCCAGCTGTCCAGGCTTGTTGTGTACATCGGTTTCTGTCTGTCGCGGTAGAGCTGGTAATTCCAGTAAAACGAGCCTGCTGCGTTGCAGTCGTCCCAGGTTTTTAACTGCATCCGCGCAACCCTCCGGTAGACCTTTTTACGCCATGCTTCGTCTTTTTCATAGGAAGATTTCCCATAGCGATCCGCCACGCGATTGCACAGGCACCATTCCCCCACCAGCACCGGCGTATAGCGTCCCGCCCGCCGGATCTGGCGTTCGTAAAAGCGTAAAAGAAGCTGATACGGCAGCAGATTATGGAAATGCAGAAAGCTGTCCAGCACCCACAGATAAACGTGGACATCCAACAGGACATTTTTCATACCATTTTTTACAAAAAAATCTTTCCAGCGGCTCAGCCGGAACCCGTCATGGAACACGATCAGCTTTTCCGGAGCCATGACAGCCCGAAGCGTTTCATAGGCTTCTTTATAGAAGGTTTTCAGGAAACGCATGGGCACATGGCTGCTGCCGATTGCTTCTCCCTGATCGAGCGCCTGCTTCCGGCTCGGCGCAAACAGATAGACCCGAAAGCTGATGGGCTCGTTAAGCACTTCGATGCCAAGCAACCCTTTCCGATGCCCGTAACGCTTCCCCAGCCGTTCTAACACATATAATACATAAGCGACCTCTTTCGGATTCCGGTGCCACTTGCAGACGCCGGTGATGCCGCCGTTGTCATAGCTGTTCTGCCCGCCCGGCACGGTATGCAGATCGATCAGCACCTTTAACCCATACTTTTCCGCATAGTCCATCGCCTGATCGACATATTCGATGCAGCCGGAATATGGTTTTCTGTCCCCGAACACGAAATATGGAACCGGCAGGCGCACCGCGTTAATGCCATGCGCAGCGATTTTTGCAAAATCCGCTTCTTCGATATAGGTATCCCTGTGTTTTTTCATCAGTGGACGCAGCTTTTTTGCCGGAACCTTGCGGTTTAGCCAGACCTCGTCCTCCGCGCAGTTTTCCTCGAACAAAAACGGCTGCATCCATTTTTCCAGAACAAGCCAGTTGCCAAGATTTACGCCAACGATTTTTTTCCGTTCCTCTGACATAGCTCTGCCTCCTGCGTCAGTTCTGACAGAAAATCTGCTCCTCCGTAACCGGCTTGTAGCAGCTCAGTGTCTTGCTGTCCAGATCGGTTCTATGCATGTCTACTGCGCTGATCTGGTGGTTGTCATAGGTTGTATAATAGTAAATCCCTTTGGAAGCGTTGCAGCAGGACGTGTAAATCGTGATCTCATACTTTCCCTCCGCCACCTCGCAGCAGCCTCTCTGCTGATCAACCGAGCCCAGAATGTGGAAAAACTGGCTGACGCTTTCTTTTTCAGAATCCCCGGAAACGGAATTGCATTTCACAAACGCCACGCGCGCAAATCTCGACTCCGAAGAGAGATCTCCCGGAAGCCCCATCGCACCCATACCCCTGCTGTAGCTTGTAAACGGAATCTGACCGGAAAATCTGTGCTCCGGCTGCTTCGAAGATAATCCTGCATAGTTATTTAACTGGAACATCTGCATCGGAAAGGGCGGGTTATTCGTCAAAACTCCTGCCGGATTGTCATAGACCTGCAGCCCGTCCTTCGTGCATTCCAGCGTTATCGCCCCACTTGCATCCGCAATGATCCAGTGCAGCTGTGCAGCAGGAAAATCTCCAAAGGGCGTTCCGACCAGATTCATCTTTGCAAGCAGTTTTCTGACCTCCTGCAGATTGGCACACTGTCCAAGCACCCATGGAATCAGCTCGTACTGCGCCACATTTTCTCGTCCTTCTTCCACTTTCTGATACACTGCGTTGCCGACAAAATTCAATCCTGCCATGCCGACACCCTTTTCATTGACCGCATCATAGTACAGCGGATATCCATCCGCCACATGCGCCATACCGATCATCCCATAATGCGCATCGCATTTTCCCATATGGCAAAAATCCAACGGAAATTTACGCGGTGTTACCACAATCTCGTCTCCATAAGAAAACTCATAATCCAGCGTCCTGCCGAAATAAAAGTCTTTTGTCTGATACGTTGCTGCTGTACACATAATTTTCTCATCCTTTCTTTGTCACAAATCCGTCCCCATCGATCGTTACGTCCGGAGAAATCTTTCTCATATAGGAAAGCACGCGCTCCTTTTCCGTCCCGTGCAGCATCGTTACGCTGCAGTCCTGCTGTCTGCCCGGAATAAACTGCAGGCTCTTAAAGCCATTTGCATCCAGCGTCAGCTTTACCAGACAGGTATCCTGTGCTTTGGAGTTAAACAGAAAGTTTCCAAGGCTGTACATCACCGGTGTATCCTCACAGTAACCGAACTGCTGCAGCACATGCGGATGATCTCCGATGATCAGATCCGCACCTGCATTCGAAATTTTGACCGCCTGATCCTTCTGTGCCCAATCCAGCTGATCCGTAGCTTCCGTTCCCCAATGAATATAAACGATCACATAGTCGCTGACTTGTTTGGCGTTTGCAACTACCTCTAACAGTTTGTCCACATTCCAACAGCGAAATACACCCGGACTGTTCTGCGTCGCTTCCTTTGTATCCGGATTCTCTGTCCGCTCGATCTGCGTTGCGGCAACAAATGCGATCTTCTGGTCATTTACAATAAAATAAACCGGCTTGATCGCTTCTTCCAGATTACGCCCCGCGCCGACATAGGGCATTCCGATTCCATTTAAGGTATCCAGCGTATCCAGAAACGCTATCTTGCCGTAGTCATACGCGTGATTGTTCGCCAGAGAAACGATGTCAGCCCCCATGTCAAGCAGATAGGATGCATATTCCGGCTTGGCACGGAACGTGAATTTCTTGTTTTCTGTCGGAGTTCCGCGGTCGCTGTAGGGAAATTCGTTATTTACCATAAAAATGTCCGCGCTGCGCATCACATCCAGCATTTCCTGCGAAATGCTGCCCTCAATGCCCCTGCCGCGCTGGTTCATTTTTACTTTGACCGCATAACGGTCATCAAACAGAATGTCCCCCGCGAACACAATCGTCGTTTCATTCGGGCTTGCCGCCGTTTTTGCATAAATATTCTGCTGCCGACACAACGTCTCATCTGCAAGCAACGCGTCGTATTTTCCTACGGGCTTTGCCGACTGTGCACTCGCCAAAACGTTTTCCGCTGCTTGGACATCTTCCACAAGGTTCGCCAGCTGGCTTTCCAGCTTCACCGCTACAAGCTGTGGGCTTCCAACAGCCCAGATCATGCTGCAGCCCAAAACTACGCTTCCGAGCGCAATCGTCAAAATCAGCGTAATCAGAAAAATATGGCTTCCATGTCTTTTTCTTCGTCTTTTTTCGATCATAGCTCCTCACTTTTCCTGTAAACATTTTACTGCAGCAACTGCCAGATCATGATTCCAATCCAGAATGCGCCATACAGTAAGATTCCGGGATTTCCAATCATGACCGCCGCTTTCTTTTTACCTAAGGAAGCAACTTTCTCTTCCGGTGCGCAGCATACAAACTTTTTACGGTTCAGCCACGTCAGAATCAGTCCGGCTCCTGCCATCATCAGAATCAGTGACGCATAAGAGCCGAAAATGAACATTCCGACAATTCCGTTCCCCAGATCCGCCAGAACCGCCAGATTCTTTGTATTTAAAAATTCCGTCAATGTTTCCATCGTATCCATATAGCCCGTCACCCGAAGCATCCATGTGCCGAGGGAAGAGCCGATAAAATTGATCGCCATATGGAGTCCGATGGTATATCGCAGTTTTCCGGTTTTTACATATATAAATCCCAAAAACAGGCCGAGCAGGAATGCATAGGAAAACTGATTCAAATTTCCATGGAACAGTCCAAAAAACAGTCCGGAGGCAAGCACCGCCGCAAGCTCTCCATATTTTACAATCCGCTCCGTCAAAAGCTTCCGAAACAGCAGTTCTTCTGCCGTCGGCGCGATCAAAACTGCAATAATAAACGTCACCCGCGGATTCAGCTGCATCACCGTCGATACCAATGGATTATCAACGCCGGTTCCTTTTACCATTCCGATCCCAAAGGTCAGCGCCGTCCCGATCAGGTTTCCTGCGTACATCAGACCGTAGCACATGAGAAATGCTATGATCCACTGTCCTGCGGTCATTTTCCTTTCTTCGATCTTCTGGGCCGGAATTCTGCTGACCAGCCAGCCCATAAACGGCATGGAAATCCCATACATCGTCAGCATCAGTACGATAAACGAACCGTTTGCATCCGCCATTACACCCGGCACGAATTTTTTACCGACCATCGACGCCAGAAACTGTACAGCATATATTACAATCGATCCTGCCAGATAAGCAAAACCAATTTTCGAAAAGTGTCTTCTGATTTCTTTTTCCATAATTCTCCCTCCGGACATCTCCCGGACTTTTTGCTACAGTTATTCCCTTGTATCTAACATTGTGACCTGTTTTAGGCGGTTTGTCAACCACAGTGGGCGGAAGCCAAAACCAGGCGGCATGCTCCTGATTCGGACAGCATACCGCCTGGTTTTCTTCTATATTTTAAAAATGTTTCTGGGTTTTTTCCTCCCGCCGGAACAAGATTTCTACAGCTTTCGCACGTTGTACTTTTAGAATTTTACACACACTTTCTCACAAACTTTTTCCAGGGCTTGATCCCCATCAGGCACAGAAGCGTACCGCACAGTGCGGCGATTGTCCAGAACAGGATAACTAAGTTCCAGCCACTCTTATCCGCAATCCACGCAATACCATAGCTGGAAATTGCGCTGCCCACATAGGTGCAGGAGTTTACCAGTCCGGAGATAAAACCGACACGGTTGAACTTTTTGAAGAACGGCGGAATCATACTGACCAGAATCATATTGACGCCGTGCATGCAGCCCGTAATCAGTGCAGACAGAAAAACGGACAACACTGCATTGCCGTTTGGCATCAGCCATAACAGAAACGCTGCCACAAATCCGGGAGCAAAGATTGCCATCCCACAGCGCAATTCGTTGTGGATCAGCTTCCGATTGATCAGGGATGCGATCTGTGAACACATAATACCAAACAGAGGCAAAGCAATACCGGTCAGGATCGAAACGGAGCTTGCCAAATGAAAGGTTTCGGAAATATAGCTTGGCATCCAGGTCGTAATACCGTCACGCAAAATGCCCTGCATCATAATTGCAAGCATGATAATCGCAAGCATCGGCGCGGTTTTTTCCGGTAAGGGAATTGTTTTTTGCAAAGCAGATGTATTTTCTTCCAGGCTTGTGCCATTTTCCGTGCCCGCATCGCCACGGGAGGCACCTGCAGTTGCCTTCGTAAAGCTCCCTGCAGAACCCTTCTGCATTCTTTTTTCCGCAGAACCGATGGCTTTTATCCACGCAAATGCAAAGAGGACCGCACAGCCTGCACAGAGGAAAAACAGGCTTCTCCAGCCTTTCCATACAATGCAGACAGGTGCAAACAGATAAAGGAAGATCGTGCCGGCAAAAGATCCCCAGCTGACCCAGACGCAGCTTTTCTTATAAGTATCCTGGTCAAGATAATCTGACAAAAGCCGAACCATCGGAGGCCACATCAGTGCCTGGGCAAAACCGTTGATACACCAGAAAACAAGCATCGCGGCCGGTCTTGAAAACAGTGGAACGCAGACATTCATACCTGCAGAGACCATCAGTCCGATAAACATCAGATAGCGCGGCTTGATCCGGTCTCCGAGCCATCCGCTGATCAATTGTCCGATACCATAGGTCACGAAGCTTCCGGTTACCGCCATGGATGCTGACATTTTCGTGATTCCTTCTGAATTGACAATTTCCAGAAGCACTGTGCCGTAGTTGATCCGTGTAATGTAGCTGACAAAATATGCAGCAACACAAAATCCGATTAATATTCTTTCCGCCTGATGATCCTGTTGTTTCACTGCTTCTGCTCTCCTCTGATCATTTCTATTCCGTTTTCCTGATAGAGCTCCAGGATTTCTTTCCGCAGGCCGCTGTCCGTGACAAATGTTACGGCTTCGTTGACATCCGCAAGCTTTAGCAGCGCGCTCTTTTCAAACTTGTCACTGTCCGCCAGAAAAACACTCCGATCCGCATGCTTCATCATCGCCCGCTGTAAATGGTACAGCTCCTGATCATAGTCCATTATGCCGTTCTGCAGAGAAATAGCGGATGGAAACAAAAATGCTGTCTTTGCATGAAACTGTTCCAGCATTTGCAATGCCCACTGCCCGCAGAATGCATTTTCATCCCGAAGGTATGCCCCTGCACACAGATAGAGGGTAAATCCTTCTTTTTTCTTCAGTATCTCAAACACATGCAAGGAATAGGTAATCACTGTCAGCCGTTCAAACTCTTCTGCAAGCATTTTTGCAAACGCTATCGCAGTGCTTCCGGAATCCACCATCAGCACATCCCCTTCCCGGATCAGGCCTGCCGCATACCCGGAAAGCTCTTCCTTCTTCTGCGGATTTTCTTCTGTCCTTTCTTCCAGCCGGTGATATTGCTTTGCCACAGCTATGCCGACTGCACCGCCGTGTACCCGATGCAGGCAATCCTGCCGTTCCAATTCCAGAAGATCTCTGCGGATCGTCTCAACTGACACACTGAACTGCTTTGTGAGCTCATGAATCCGAACTGCTCCGTTCCTCCTGATCTGGCTTACGATCTGTTCCTGCCGTTCGATTGCAAGCATCCCTTTTCCTCCTGAAAGCTCAACATGTTTCATTTCTTTTACAAGATCTTTACACATAATAACATATAAATCCACATAATACAACATTATTCCTTGTTTTTCCACATCCCCTTTTTTTCTGAAGGCGCAGACATGGACCGAAAAAATCCCAGAAGTCCTTTGCCGTAAAACAGCAATTTCATATGAAAAAAACAGCAAAAGCAGGCTAGCTGTTTTTACTGTTTTCAGGTATGATGAAGAAAAAAAGAACACGATTCTTTTTTCATAAAAAGTAGAAAAGGAGTAATCACATGATCAGAGTAACTGTATGGAATGAGTTCCGCCATGAAAAAGCCTCCAAAGAGGTTGCAGCCATTTATCCGAACGGCCTGCATGCAACAATTGCCGAGTTTCTTGGCAAAAACGACGACATCGAATGCCGTCTGGCATGTCTGGATGATCCCGAGCACGGTCTGACCGACGACGTTCTGGACAACACTGACGTCCTGATCTGGTGGGGCCATATGGCTCACGATCAGGTATCCGACGCGGTTGTAGATAAGGTACAGGATCACGTTCTGCGCGGCATGGGTCTGATTGTCCTGCATTCCGGACATAATTCCAAGATCTTCAAGAGACTGATGGGAACCAGCTGCAGCCTGAAATGGCGTGACGGTGCCAGAGAACGTCTCTGGTGCGCAAATCCCGGTCATCCCATTGCACAGGGTCTTCCGGAGCACTTTGAACTGGACGTTGAAGAGATGTACGGCGAATTCTTTGATATTCCCGAACCTCTTGAAACTGTATTCATCGGCTGGTTCAACGGCGGCGAAGTATTTAGAAGCGGCGTAACCTTCCGGCGGGGTCTTGGTAATGTATTTTACTTCCAGCCCGGACACGAAGCCAACCCGACCTTCCATAACGAAAACATTCAGAAGGTCATCACCAACGCAGTTCGCTGGGCAGCACCTGTTACCAAAAGGCCCGAAATCTTCTGCCCTTGCGTAGAGCCCCTGGAGAATGTGTGAGTGATCTGATGGCTGATAAAATTCATAGGACGCATTTTCCTATGAAACAATAGAATGCACGCTCTGCGAGCATTCTATTGTCATGAATAAAAAAACAGCCACAGGCGCTTCTGAATTTGCGACGCGCCTGCGGCTGTTCTTATTTTCTTTGAGATAGAACAGCATACGCACTCTTCTAAATATTGGAAGCCTGTTTATTGCTGACTTCCTGTTGTTTTCCCCAGGATTTCTTCTACTTCTTCCTCACTCATCAAGAGATCCTTGGCGATCTTTTCGGGACTGTCTCCAAGCTGATATTTTCTGGTTACCAATTGCACAATACTTTCCTTTTGTCCTTCTTCTCTTCCAAATGCGCAACCTTCCAGATAAATCTCCTTCGACCGATAATTCAGCACTTTTCCGCCCATAACTTCTGTGACCTCCTTTTCTACATTGCTATACTTCGACACCAGTTTTTCCACCACATTATTGGACAATTCACACAGTGCGCCAAAGGTGAACGGCTTCATATGACCGCTTTGGCACTCCTGATCCAGCATTTCCGCAATTTTTTCGTATTCCAGTCTCAGTCCGCTTAACTGTTTCTGATTTCCATCAATTTTTCGAAATTCTTTTTCATATCGAAAAATATAAAATGGGATCAACATCCACAGTTGTTTTTCAAAAAGTTCTTCCAGTGTATAGTCCTTTACCTTCAAAATCGGAATCCCGTACTGCAATTGCTTCTGCCGTACATGGATACAGATTTTCAGTTCGTCCGACGTTGTCTTGCCGCTTCTTAAATAGATGACTGCAGAATCCGGGAATTTTACATGCAGTACTCCATTCCGATATTCTTTCTCCATCAAAGCAATCTGCGCATCATATTCCCACATCCGAATTTCCATCGTCCCATCCGCTGTGCTCTGACATTCCAGATGATATCGTTTGGAAATTCCCTTTAAAGAAATCAATGTCAGGTTGGAATCCGTAACCCGCTTCTCCTTTTTCCCCT